>ENA-OROZ01000819-OROZ01000819.1-human-gut-metagenome-genome-assembly--contig:-NODE-819-length-32336-cov-9.374957_pt1 | contig 32336 bp, 38 predicted proteins | sample MGYA00242138_ERZ509066 | MGnify/ENA primary metagenome ERZ509066 (study PRJEB26280, sample SAMEA2338691) | human gut metagenome | biome: human gut; feature: human-associated habitat; material: faeces... | reverse complement strand
ATAAAAGCAGTGCCTGATTCAGCCTCATTTCTTTGAGATATTCATATGGAGTTGTTCCGAAATGTTTCCTGAATGCCAATTGATAACGTGCGGGACTCATACCGGCAATCCGGGCCAGTTCATCACCGGATGGATAGGCAGATAAATCGCTTTTCATTACGGTTATGGTCTTTTTCAGGTTCCGGATATCCTTATAATCCAGTTTTACAGAAATATGTTTTTGCTCCTGTTCTATTCCTTTTACAACCAGAGAAAGAAGTTCCATTACTTTACTCTCCAGATAGAGTTTTAGAGTAGTTCCCTCTGCCTGGCAGTCCCGTATCTGCTGAAATACGAAATTGAGTTCCGGGAGGTTAGGATTTTTGAGAAGATAATCCCTTGCAGAACTGAGAAGTCTGGCATTATTTTCATCGTGCAGCTTGAAATAAGTCTGGAAGTATTGAGGGGAAAGAATCACCTTAGTAAATCGGACGGCCTTGCCACCTTCACAATAGGTATAGGTTTTCTTTTGGGTATTAAGATAGCAATAAATTCCTTTGTCAACCTGATTCCTTTTTCTTCCACCAATTTTGAAAGAACTGCTGTCGGTTTCAAACTGGCTGATTTCCATATATTCTTCAGAAATAGTTGCGATTTTTTCAAAGGTTTCCTTTGGCGTGTAGTCTGCAATCAGAATCATAAGCAGGTCATTCTCAAAGCGTATCAACTGAAATGAGCCGCTTCCGTAGTCGGAAAGCATATGATTACTTCCTATTAGGAACACTGTAAATACAAGGCTTTTCGGAGCCTACAAACCAGAAAAAATAATATTTGATCTATCACATTACGCAAAAAGCCGTCCGGCATGAAAAACGGGCGGCTTTTTTGCGTGGATAGACGGAAAGGAGGCACAAAAATAACTACAAAATTTTAGCGTTCAAATTTGTGCAACTTTAACGAAAAGGAGGATCGTAAATGGCCGATGAAAAACTGAATACTGGCCCTGCGGAGAATATTTCCCCGGAGGCCGCCGAGCCTATCGCCACACCCGAACAGGCCGCAGCATCTGAACCCCAGCAGGAACAGACCGGGCCTGCCATACCTGAGCCCGGCGATGTGGTTGTGTCCTTTGACAAAATCAATGAGCTTATGGCAGAAAAGAGACAGAACGCCCGCGCCGAAGTCGAAAAGGCGGAAACCCCCGAAGCGCAGGAGGCGGCAGCCCCCGGAGAAACACCGCAGCCCGCCAATACGGAGGAACCGAAAAAGCCGCGCCGTGGCCGTCCGCCGAAAGCAGAAAAGGCCGCGACTGAAAATCAAAAATCGGAGAAATCGGCTGGGGCTCGCAAGGGCCGCCCACCCAAGGCGGATAAGACGGCCCCTGACAAGCCCAAGCCGTCCAAACGAGACAAAGTGTCCCGAAGTGATGGAAAGGCCCCGGATGCCAAGGAGCCCATTAAGCCTGCACAGGATACGGCACCGAAGGAAACTGCTGCTGCGGAACAGACGGCTCCCGAGCCGACCACACCGCCCCGCCCGGTTGAGGAAGGCAAGCTGGTTTATCTGAAACTTTCCGAGGTTCATCCGTTTCACACATTCCGTCCGCACCCCTTTAAGGTACGGGACGATGCGAAGATGCAGGAAATCGTTGCTTCTATCCGCGTAAACGGTGTAATGGTTCCCGGTCTTGCCCGCCCGGAGAAAGATGGAAACGGCTATGAAATTGTAGCGGGCCATCGCCGTACCCACGGCAGTGAACTGGCTGGGCTGGAGGAAATGCCCTTTATCGTCCGTGAAATGACCGACCACGAAGCGGTACAGGCCATGAAGGACAGCAACAAGCAGCGTGACGGAATGCTCCCCAGCGAATTGGCTGCGCTGCTGGAACTCGAAGTTGAGGACATCAAGCATCAGGGCGGGCGGCTGAAAGGCGTTGCGGAAGGCGATGTCGGGAAACGCTCGGTTGAGATTGTAGGCGAGGCGCATGAAATGAACTATAAAAAGGTCATGCGCTACTTGCGGCTCAACTCCCTTGTGCCGGAGCTTCTGGATAAGGTAGACGATAAAAAGATGGGCTTCATGCCTGCCGTGGAGCTTTCCTACATCAAACCGAAAAATCAGAGGCTTATTGCTGTTTCCATTGACGGGGAGCAGGCTTCGCCCTCGCTGGCCCAGGCCAAACGGCTCCGGGAGCTGGATAAGGAAGGCAAGCTCAACGGCGATGTCATTGACGGTATCTTATCAGAACAGAAAAAGGAGGATCGAGGCGTGATTATTTCTACTGCGGAACTGGAAAAGTATTTTGGCAAGGAGGTCACTCCCGCCAAAATGAAAGAACAGATTATGTCCCTGCTGGATGACTGGAAAGAAAAACAGCCGCCGGAGCTGGCAAAAGCCCCGAAAAAGCAGGAACTTGACAAGTAACAACTTCGAGACACTTTGTCCCGAGGGCCCCGCCCTCGCGCAGAGGCTCTGGTGGTATATATCCCCCGTCGCCGCCTGTTTTTTAGTACAGCCGGGAGTGGGCCGTCAAGGGTGCAGCGCACCGCCGTTTTCGGCGGCTCGCCCTTGACGGTCTGCCCCGGCTGTGCTATTTCCCCGGCAAGCGGCGGGGGTATATCCTCCAGAGCCGCCCCCTTTCCCAAGACTGGGAAAGGGCGTGGGGTTTGGGTTGAACTTTCTTATTAAAATATCGGAGGTATGAACGATGAAACGACCCCTTGCTTATATCACCGCTGCATGGCTCGGCGGCGATAGCGAAAACGCAGAACTGGCGGCGCAGTATTGCCGCACCGTGTATGAGGCAGGCTTTTCTCCTATTTGTCCGCCTTTGTACTTGCCCCTGTTTCTCAATGATGCTGTTCCCGAGGAGCATAAAAGCGGCATCGACATGAGCCGTGACCTGCTCCGTCGTTCTCATGTGCTGGTTGTTTGCGGGCACAGTATGACCGAAGCCATGAAAAATGATATTGCCGTGGCCCAGCGGCTGGGAATTACGGCAACAACCCTTGAGGGCATCCTGACCGTCAAGGGGCAGGGCCGTCGCTGATGGCGACCCTGTTTGAAGCCTACGTTACCAACGCCGGAAAGTACAGCGAGGGCCAGCTTGTGGGTGAAACACTGAAATTTCCCACAACCGCCCAGGAGGTGGAGGCTCTTTTGAAACGGATCGGCGTGGATGGCGTCCGCTATCAGGAAATTTTTATTACCTCTTTCGATGGGGATGTGCTGGGGCTCTATGACCATTTGAGCGAGTATGAAAATCTGGACGAGCTTAATCATCTGGCCTGCCTGCTTTCCGAGCTTACCTCATCGGAGCTGGAAACACTGGAGGCCGTCCTCGACAGCGGCGATCACTGTTCTTCGGTGCGGGACATCATCAATCTGACACAAAATCTGGACTGTTACGGCTTTTACCCCGGCGTATCCGATGAGGAAACGCTGGGGCGTATTTATGTGGACGATCTGGAAATGTTGGATGTGCCGGATCAGGTAAAACCGTATTTCGATTATGAGGCGTATGGCCGGGATGCCTGCATCCACGAAAACGGCCATTTTGCCCCGGGCGGCTATGTTGTCAAAGAAAGCGATCATTTCGTGGAAGTGTATCGGAGCCTGTACTTATAGAAGATGTACTATTAAGCGGTGCCCCACACTCTTTGCAAAAGGTCGCATTTTCCAGATTTTGCGCTCCACATTTTCCACAGAACATATTTACTACCTCTCTTTTCTATATTATTCGTTATCGTTGTTCGATTTTCGTTCCGCAATGGTTGCAGAATGCGTTGCCAGCAGTGACGGGATTATGGCACTTCGGACACAAAGCTCCCGACTCGTTAGAGGATATATCCTCAACCTTTGCCGCAGGAGGAATTTTCGTGCCGCAGGCGTTACAGAACGCTGCGTCAAGAGAAACATCAGCACCGCAATTGGGGCATTTCGTCACCCCTTTTATCTGCTTGATGTTTTCTTTGCACTCCAATATTTCAGCGTTCAGCGAGCTTATTTTTTGTATGCGTTCAATTTCCTCGCCCTGCGGATCAATTTTATGATGCTCATAGTATGCTTGCCCGATCTCAATGTAAAGCTGGGCAATCTGCTTTTCCTTTTCGGAAATGATACTATTCAGCCGTGCAACATCAGCGAAATTTTTTACCTGCTGTGCAACACCTTGTCCGGCACCTGAAAGTTTCTCCCCAATTTTTTCAAAGATAGACATACTTTTTCCTCCGATTTTCAGTCTTTTTCAATAACCAGGAACGAAGAATCATTCTCACTGGTGGTGCAAATAGACTTAGAAAATTTCTTCATTATCTTTCACCTCATGAATTATTTAGCTATTTCCTTGTATAAGAACGTAGAGTTCTAAAATCAAGAATAATCAATTTATTGCCCGATAAGTAATACCCGCCGTTCTCTTCTACATCTTCCGCGCTGTCCTGTTTTCTAAAGCGTTTGGAATCAATATTTCCCTTGCTGCTGCTCAAAACCAGCGTCCCATCATCATCAACAGAATAGCGGTCGCAGCTTTCCCACCAACCACCATCATAAGTAAACGGGACAGAACAAGTACCATCTTTATTAAAAATAAGGACTTCCTCTCCATCGTCGCTGCTCCAGGTCCCAACAATGGAAGTGCGGCTCTTTCCACATGCAACCAATGACAGAATCATTGTAAGGGTTAATGCCAGCACTAAAAACCGGATTTTGGAACTGTTTTTCATTTTCATTTACCTCCAGTATCAAAATACTTAACAGTAATAATCAAAAAGTATGTCCTTTGAACGGAATGATTTCACCAATGGAGCAGCTTTGCAAAAGGAGCGGCTTTACAAATTCCGTATGGAAATGCCATCTCGCGGTGCTTTGCTCTGCTTCCCATTAGTACTTCAATCAGCATAAGAAATACCTTATGATTCAATTTAGATAAGGCTCAATGCCTTACGTGGGTTAGGTAGCCCTTCCTACTTGACTGCCTAATTTAGCTGCGCACGAAGCGGTTATTTTTTCCTTCGGATAAGCGCAACGCCGCCAGCAACGGCAGCAACGCCTATGCCGATAAGACTCATAGTACCCGTTACGGGAGGGACATTAGCACCCGGTTTCTGTGTTTCGACAGGAGTCGGAGTAGCCGGAGTAGGCGTAGGATCGGCGGATATGCCTACATGGTAATTGCCGATAAGCTCGGGATAGGGGTAGTTCGGATTTCCTTCCATAGTCCAAACCTCGGCGAAGTCAAAGCCGGTAAGGCTATCGGATGCTTGCATCTGCTTATCCGTCAGTGCCGTTCCATATTCATTTTCGCTGTCACAGCAGGTATCAAGATAGTAGCTGTTGGCGACAGTTGCATAGTCACCATTAAATCCAACCACTTCAATTCTAACAAATCAATATGTTAGCTCAGTTCCATCTACTTTTCGGCATTTTTAGAAATTCGTTTCCGTATCTCATTTACAGCTTCTGAACGATTGTGAAGTGCCAGCACCTCATATGTTGCATAAGCAGTGTAGATACAAATTGTCTTTCCAGCTTCAGTGACATTGTTGATTTCACTATAGTTGATAGCAAATTTTTGCATAGGCATATTGGGCCGATTCATGCTCAACGCTGTCATACCTACAACGGAATTTTCATAAACATCACAATATGAACGACTTCCTAAAAAAGTAGTAATCAAACAGAATAAAGCATATCCAATTAAAACCGATCCTATTAAAGGAGCAATCAAACGATAATGCTGATGGCTTAGTTCATAAAAGGCTTCTGGATTAGCCATAATAAAGATGCCCAAAAGAATCAACAAAGGACACAAAACACAAAGTAAAACTTTTCTACCTGCTGCTCCAGTTTTTGTCGATACTAACAGTTCACCCATGTTGTTATTATCGCTCGTCTGCCGAATCGTTTGTTGTTGTGGCTGATTCTCTGCCGGTTGTTGATTTTTTAACACTGCTTCTCCGCATGATGGGCAGACTCTTGCGCTGTCCACTATTTTTGCTCCACACTTATCACAAAACGCCATGATGATACCTCCTAATAAAAATCAATTTTTTTGTCGTTTACTCGTCAATAACAGAATTTATGTCAATGACGGAACTCATATCAATTTCTTCAAATGTTGGGTTGAAGCTATATCTGTTTGCAACCATATAACTTGCGTTAGTAAACTGAGCAGCAAATTCATAGATGGTGTTGCTGCGCAGCCGCGTCCTCTGCCGAGTTCACGACGGCTTCCGTTCTGAGTTACGAAGGATACTGCGCATAACTGCATAATGTATATTTATGCGCTCCCCTAATTTGGAAAACAGTATGCGATGAACCGTTCTGCATAGTCAAGTAATTCCTATGTTCAGCGGAGAGTCTGTCCTTCTCGTGCCATTATTGTACACAATTGTGGCAACATCTGTCAACATTGCAATCGCATAAATATGCATTATATGCAAATATATTTTCGCTGCATCAGTGCGGCATGGCGAATGACGGGCAGTGTTACGCGTGAATAGAAAAGCAAAGCCACCTCAAGCGGGAGTTTTATGGGTCTTCCTCAGCCAATGTTTAGTCGGCACCTGCACCTTATAAAAACGCAAGATCTGTATTTTTTATCTGATTCTGCGTTTAAGGAGCCATTCCCAAAAATGTGACCGTGGTGCCAGCGCAGTACCAGTGAATCTGAGTAAGTATTTCGTCACCCTGAATCACGAATCGCTGGTGAATCTTCTGCGAAAGAATATCCACGACAAACGTGGTATTGCTGGTGAAACGGGATTTGAAGGCCGGAGTCACGGAAACGAGTTGCCGGCGAAAGCAAAGGAAGGCGTTCCGTAGGGAGGACGGCATCCGTTCCCTCTGTTGGTTTGCTCTGAGACTTCCACGTACTCTCTCCACAGCAGCTTTGCATTTTTCCTTCTGCTGCCTACAACGCCGGGCAAGCGTGTTTTTCCAAAGACGCGAACAACTTATTTTGAAAATGGGCGTAAAAAAACCGCAGAAACTCTCTGCGGCTGTGGCTATTTGATTTCCTTCGTTTGCTTCCCCTCTTATAAAGAGAGAATTTATCTCGGTTCTTATGCCACATTTACAAGAAAATGTCCCAAAGTGAGCGATCAAGACGTTGAGACTGCCTTTAGGATATGGTATACTATTCATGAAGATGTGAAAGCGTCTATCTACAACGATTGGAGGTAACACCATGTATCGACCCTGCGACACAGGCTTCGGCTTTGCATATTGGCGCTATTGGTGCGGCTCCCAATTCTGGAGAGGTCGTATCAGGGGTGTAATCTTGTGCGCATGAGTCGGACAGCTTCTTTTCGGCTTGTGCGCTTTTCTATTATGTGTTCAGAATAGAAGCAAACCACAAAGGATAGAGGAGGTGAAAATGATGAAAAAGATTCTACGTACAATTCTACGTGCAATTCCCGTTGTGCTGGTTTTGGTTTTCTGCCTATCTGTTACAGCGATGGCCTATAGTGGTAGTGAGAGTGTGACTTTGAAAACTACGCAGAATGAGGCTACTTCCGGCAGCCTCTCGTGCCATCACGCAAAAGTTTCCGCTACCAATAGTGCGTCATCTCAGCATAACGTAAGTGCTGCTTTGCAATTGTCTTCCGGGAGCGGTTGGAGTAACTATGGTACTTTCACTTTAGCTCCTGCGGCTTCAGGAAACACCGGGGCTTGGGGACACAGCGACTATGTCTACCTTTGCAGAGCAAAACTTTGGGTTCCCGGTTTGCCGTCTGGCGGATGCAGCGCAACTGGAACGCTGACCGTAACGGACTGACATGCTCACTGAACCCTAAAGGCAGGGGGTAAACGGGGCATGAACTAACATACGATGAACTTATTTACACTGAACCCTGAGGGCGGGGGATAATCTCTTGGTTTACCCCCTGCCCTTTTGAATAAAATCCGTTTTCTTAGAGGGAGGGATTATATGCGCATCTCTATGAGCGTTTCTATAAAAATCTTTTTTCGCTCCATTATCTATTTGGCGATTTGTGCCGTCCTTTTTCTGCTATCCAATTTCTTCCTGATGCGATTTTTCAATGCTTCCAATTATTTGGCAGAATTCCATGTAGCCAGCTTGAAGCTCGGCATCGTCGGCTACATAGTATTTTCCTTCTTAAGTTACGAATACACCAACCTGCCCCGGACATCTGCCTTACAAGAGGCATTAGAAATTATTCCTTCTTCAAGGTCGAAACTTCTTTGCTCTCAAAGTCTGGTTTTGATCTCGCTGCTGTTGATCTGGAGCATCAACATCTTTGGTTGGATACTCGGAAAATATGCACAATTGCAAATTCACTACCCAGCGTTCTTCCTTAATTCCATTCCCAGCATCTTTATTGACTTCTTCTTGCCCGGAGTAATTGCCATATTAGTTGGGGCGCTCTTGTCACAAAAAACTGTTCGTGAAGTCGCATACTGCATAATCATTGTTTCTGCGCTGGTTTGTAGTCCTGTTCCCTCAGGGATATTTGCAAGCGAATCGATATTAGGATATCCGGTATTGACGTTTTTCGATTGGTTTTCTATTCTTGCTCCAAATACAAGTTGGGTCGCAGACGACATATATGGGGCATCCATTGAAGCATATCGTTGGGTTCTTGCAGCATTCTGGATTCTGTTATTGACTGCGGCTATAGTTTTCGCAACAGCCAAACGAAATAGAAAAACCTATATGATGGCTTCTGTTCTTATTGTTCTTTCTTTCCTTTGCGGCGTGCGGTTCGTTTGCCGCAGCAATGATAGCATTATACGAAAAGATTACAGACCCTATGGGACATTGCAACATGAATTCACTTACCGCCAAAAATATCCTGAGCAGCAAGAACTGCCGGCTGATTTTCATGTTTCAAAATATTGTATTGAGCTTACTGTTCGGAACAATACGAAGGCAACTGTTCGTATTGAGTTAAAAGAGAACGACCGGAACGAATATCGTTTTACCTTATACCATGGTTATGTTATAAACTCCATTAAAGACAGAAACGGAGACAAGTTGAATTTCGACCAAAATGGCGATTATGTTACAGTATATGCGCCTATGGGAACGAAAGAACTGAACTTTTCCTATTCCGGAAGTGCAGGAAAGTATTTTTCCAATTATCAAGGCATTGCGCTGCCGGGCTATTTGCCGTATTACCCCGTTCCCGGCTTTGTGAAATTTTATGAAGCTGGGCAAATAGTCGTGAATACTGATCTTGAACCCACGGACTATGAAGTTTATGTAGATTCAAACATGGCTGTAGCATCTAATCTCCCCAAGACCGACGATAATACCTTCTCTGGAAATGCTGATGCGGTGTCGTTATACGGAGGAATGATTGTTCCCGAAGAGAAAGATGGTATCGTATGCTGGTATAGCCCCATCGGTGTCCGGAGTATCAAAATCAGCGGATATCAGGAGGCTTGGAAAAGACTCGCCGATCAAGTTGGTGAAACAGCAGCATTCGACCTGATGGGAAAGACCATTTTCATGCAGCCGGTAACAATTATGGCTGCCAACTCTGGTCAGGAAGGATATGTCGAATTCAGCGATCATATTATTACGGCAGACTGGTCGGTTACGGCAGATTCTCTTTGCAAACAGCATTTACTTGCAACGATGCCCAAGGAGAAAAGCACAATGCTGCTATATAACGTGTTCTCGGATTATCTGATTTTTGGCGGCAGCCGTGAAGTTGCTGAAATCCCGTGGTCGAGCATTGAAATTCTTACTCGATATGATTCTGCCAATGAAATAGAAGATTTGGAGGAATGGTCAGAGTACATAGAAGCCAGCAATCTCTTTTCTGAACTGTTCAGCTATAAAGCCAACCTGTTAGGAGAAAACTTCGTCTTGAAAGCAGTTTATCAGTATCTAAAAAAATCGGCTCCAGAATGCAACCAAATAGAATTTCTTTATAGATTGGGGGAATAAGAATGCTAACAGTTGATAACCTTTCCAAGAGCTTCGGTAAGAAAACCGTTCTTGATAATATTTCTGTTCAGCTAACGCATGGAGTTTATGGCTTGCTTGGCCCAAATGGTTCCGGGAAAACAACCTTTATGCGGTGCGTTGCAGGAATTTACCGTTATAATGGAAGAATCATTACACCTTCCAACGTGGGGTATCTTCCTCAAAAATTTGGAGCATTTCGGGAACTCACGGTTTATGAGGTTCTGGAGTATTTTGCAGAATTGAAAGGAATACCCTCCAATCGCCAAGGAAAGGACATTCATGACTGCCTGGAAGATGTAAATCTTTGGGAGCGCCATTCTGATAAGGTAAAAACACTGTCCGGCGGAATGATCCGGCGGCTTGGTGTTGCACAAGCCCTGCTTGGGAATCCCGAACTAATCCTTGTTGATGAACCTACCGCAGGACTTGATCCTGAAGAAAGACTGCGCTTCAAAAATCTGATTTCTCAACACCGAGAGGACTGCACGATTTTGATTTCAACACATATCGTGGAAGATGTTGAAGCTCTTTGCGACCATATAATCATACTGTCACACGGGAAAAGTATTTGCCAGGACACGCCGGAAAATATACGGAAGGCTGCAATGAAGCATGTGTGGCATGTTTCAGAGAAAAGGCAGAAAGAACTGACTTCTCCATACTACATCCTGCGCAGGGAGCAAATTGATGGGGAAGCATACCTGCGTGTGCTTTCCAACGAAGAACAACCCGGCAAATCGATTCAACCGACACTTGAAGATGGATATATAAATATAATAAGGGGGATACGATGAGGCTGCGCTTGAAATTGTTACGCATTATTATGCGTAATTGTAAGCCCCTGTTCTTCATTCCTATCATTATCGCATACTGCCTGCTGCCGGGCGTGTCTGCTATCAAGTATTTTTATGTTGATCCCTCAGAGGCGCGCAGCACTTTTATTTACATGGCACAAGTGTTTATTCCCTTATGTGGACTGCTTTGGCCGATGGGATATCTCCATGTCTGGGTAGAAGGCGACGGGTGTGAAGCGCTTCGTGCCTGCACAAAATACCACAAAACTTGTGTTGGCGAATTGCTTTTGCTTTGTTCAGCTTATTTGCTGATGGTCTTTCCCACAATTGCATTTGCAGTAATCATGTTCCATCTATCCTGGCTGGAATATATGCGTCTTGCATTGCAGTTTAGTATTATAATCAATTTCCTCTATTTCATGATCATGCTGCTTAAAAATGTGACGATAGGCTGCATCCCTGTTGTAGCATATCTCCTACTTTGCTTTTATATTTCAGGGTCAGCCGATTTTGCGTCATTTTCGATTATCGCGCCGAATTTGCCCGCAGAATTTTCAAATTGGAACACCTTGCTTGTGGTTTTTTCATCGTCTTTGCTTGGCCTGCTGCTTGGGTATCTGCTGGACAGATTTTGGTATAAATACTTATGATGGTCAGGACACTGGTATGTGCATCCTTTGGCGATTCGGTCAAAGTCCTTCCACAATAATCCGATGCCGTTTGGTCAGATATTCTGTCTTTTCTGCGATCGTCCGCTTAATCTTCTCTTGGAGTCCATTGGAACATCCGTTACTGTATTATAGAGCCAGCAAATAAGTTATGGGAAAGACCTTCCACTGCTGGAGACAATATGGACATCAATCCACTTCATTGCAGCTGACCTATAATTTACAGGAACAAGCTCCAGCAAAGGAGGAAAATATGGCACTTACAAACCGCACGCTCATCCTGTTCAAATACTTCTGGGAGGCCACGGACGAAGCGCACCCGGTCTCCCTTGCGGATATCTCCGCCCAATTGAAGGAACACGGCATCACCGCCGACCCGCGCACGCTCCGCAGCGACATTGAACAGCTTGTGGAGTTCGGCGTGGATATCGTCAAAGAACGCAGAGTGCAGAACCTCTACCATGTGGCAACCCGGCACTTTGAAGCCCCGGAGGTCAAGCTCCTCATCGATGCGGTGCAGTCTGCGCGGTTCATCACGCCGGGAAAAAGCAAGGAGCTGGTCAAACGGCTGACGACCTTTGTTGCTCCCGGAGACGCCGCGCTGCTGGAAAGGCATCTGTACATCGACAGCCGCGTAAAAGCTGTCAACGAGAGCGTCTACATCAGCGTAGACCGCATCCAGACCGCCATTGCAGAGCGAAGGAAAATCGCCTTCCGCTACTTTGATTATTCCCCCGCCAAGGAGCGCGTGCATCGAAACGGCGGGAAAGTCTATTCCGTCTCCCCATATGCCCTGCTCTGGAACAACGACAGCTACTATCTTGTGGGCTTCCACGAACACAGGCAGCAGATTGCGAAGTTCCGGGTAGACCGCATCGACGGTCTGGAACTCACCCAGCGATCGTCCGTAAAAAAGCCGAGGGGCTTTAACGTAACGGAGTATTTCTCACAGGAGTTTTCCATGCTCAACGGCAAGACCTGCCGTATCACGCTGCTGTGCGAAAACCCCCTCATGAACAGCATCATCGACCGCTTCGGGGAGGATGTTCCCACGCAGATCGTGGACGAGAACCATTTCGGCGTGGAGACAACCGTCAATCTCAGCAGCAATTTCTACGGCTGGGTATTCGCCTCCGGCGGGAAGATGAAGATCACTGCGCCGCAGGAAGCGGTGGACGGCTTTCAAAGGATGCTGGAGAGCTTCAGCGAACGGCAACCAGCCGATGAAACGCCCAGCATATCCATCGGTCAGGTTAAAAAATGAAGATTTTTCCCCGAAGGTGTGCATCTGATTGCACACCTTCTTTTTGCCCCCTTGCTTTTTTCTGCGTCATGTGTATAATAGAGCTATCAGGAACTTTTGTTCCAGATAGGAGATAAGTACAATATGAGAAGCAAGAGCGAGGAGCTTATGCTCCGCATCCGGGAGTACATCGAAGGTTACTTTGAGCGATATTCTTCTGTGCCCACCGTTCGGGAGATTGCCGGAGCCATGAAGATCGCGGTTTCCTCCGCGCACAAATAGTGTCTACACAAGATCAAGCCAAAACAGCACACCAAATAGCAATGCAACGAATTTGCACTGCTGCCAGAAAAGATGTTGTAGTTTTGGCATATCGAGTAGCAACGCCTCGCCAGCGTTTCAGGTGCAAAAAAGCATTTTCCACCAAATGACGAAGCCGATACAAGTAACGGTCATACTCCCGCTGCTGCTTGCGATTTCGCTTAGCTGGAATGACGATATTCATTCCAGTATCAGCGGCATAAGCAATGATCTGATTGGTGTCATACCCACGATCGGCCAGTAATGTTTCCGCCGATATTCCATCAATCAAGTGAATAGCTTCTTTGCAATCAGCTCGGGTACCCTCTGTGATAAGTACTCGGACCGGCATACCATTTGCATCCACGGCAAGGTGAATCTTGGTATTGAGCCCCCTTTTGTACGGCTCATGTCCTGATTACCGCCCCGGGCTCCTGCCGCATGTGGATGCACCTTACAGTGACTGGCATCAATCATCAGCCATTCAAAATCAGGCTCATCAACCAGAATTTCCAGCAGTTTTTCCCAGATTCCCTTATCACGCCATCTGCGGAACCGCTGATACACGGTACCCCATTTCCCGTAGAACGGCGGTAAATCCCGCCACGGTGCTCCTGTGCGTAAAATCCAAAACACGCCATTGATAAATCGCCGGTTATCCTGTGCTATTCCACCCCACTGCCCTCGTTGTCCTGGCAGATGCGGCTCCAGAAAGCTCCATACCTCATCGCTGATGTCGTGGCGTTGTTGTTCATTGCTCATGGGAACACCTCTTTCGGATCTCTTGCTCCCATTATACCATATCGCTCGTGTAAACACTATTTAGCTAGCTAGATTCCAATAAATTTTAATGCGTTCACAATAATTATTAGTTATATAAGATAATACGGAAAATAAGATTTCGTATTCAAGTCAATCCACCATTGTTCCTTTTGCTGCCTTTCGTAGTATGACTGATGTACTGATTTCTTTTTGGATGAGTTCAGGTGCTTGACCACCAACAGTGGATACACCGATGCTGACTGCATAAATAACCCTGGCGGTACCGCTTGTGTAGTAACGCATTAACTCTTTTGAATTAAGGATAAAATGTTCATGGTCAAGTTTGATGAAGTGGACAAATGTTTCAAGATTGCTTTTCGCGTGGAAGCATGCTATAATAAAAAAGCTGACAACAATGGTTGCTATCAATCCTTTTGCCTGAAGTTTTAGCGGAACGGATAATCTTCATATTAAGAGTGCAATCGGGTTGGCTTGCAATGCTGTGCAAAGATAATTTGCGGGGTTGCAATGTTATGCAAAGATGTTTTGCGAGATTGACAAGCACTGTTGATAGACTGCAAATATAAAATCAAGTAAAATATAGCTGCAAGAAAAGGAGGTGCTTCACATGAGCAAAAAACTTGCAGATAGCATTATTTCTCTACGAAGAAAGCATGGATTTTCACAAGAACAACTTGCTGAAAAGATAGGTGTTACCAGACAGGCAATCTCAAACTGGGAACGTGGAACGGCGACTCCAGATGTAGAGACCTTAAATTTAATCGCCAAACTGTTTGATATGGATTTATTAGCGATAATAAATGGGGAAAGCAACGAACAGGAGAAAGCGAAGGATACAATCCCACATCGAACAGCACTTTTGATAGCAATAATCGTGCTGATGATCGTGCATTTCCTCCTCGCCTTTCTTAACAAGATTGAAATGATACAAGTGGTATTAGTTCCGGGAGTCCTTGTTGTGCTGTCAGTGTTAATCCACTTTATTTTCCGTCATGTAACTGCACAGAATGATTTTTCCATCATTGCGGGATTTGACAAGAAGAAGGACAACGTAGAGACTGTAAAAAAACAACTTGCTACAATCGACTTGCTCAATCTTGCTGTTGTGCTTTTTATCAATGTTTTGTTTTTTGCAATGTATACCGGGCCGAAGGAAGGGTACCTTATTGGCAGTTTAATCTTTCTGAGTACATATTTCATCATGATCATAATTATCATTGTCGGCGTGAACCTGAAAATTAAGACAAGATAGGTATACTGCACAATAACTAAGTAATTGATAAACATCTACCGGTTTGACCGGTGGATGTTTATTTTTGTTGCACTAAGAAACGCCTGTCCGAGTGTATTGAGTGCATATATCGCCCAAGTTTCTGAATATATTTTCATTTTCACGATAAATTTGTTGCATATTTATGTATAATAGTGTATTATTGGTATAGACTGTAACCGAGGTGGTCAGGGAGGTTAGAATGGAAACAAACTTAGTCGGTCTAAGTGGCCCAATAATGATTTCAATCGATGTAACATATCGATGTAATTTTAGGTGTAAGCACTGTTTTAATGGAAGTGGTGCTCCTTTATTAGGAGACGAGTTGAGCGATGCAGAATTATTAACAATCGCTAAGTCAGTAGGCGTTTTACAGCCCAATGTCGTTTGTTTTTGTGGTGGCGAACCGCTTCTTAGATGGGAGATTCTGTGTGATGCTTGCGAGACAATTAAGTCTAAAAGTCCATATACCCAAGTAAATCTTGTTACGAATGGGTCTTTGGTTACAGAAACAATAGCAAACAGACTTAACAGGGCGGGTATTACGACAGTACAAGTTAGCGTAGATGGACCAAATAGCGAACTTCATGATTGGTTCAGAAACCATCCTGGAAGCTTTGACCTTGCCGTAAACGCAATTAAAATATTGCGCAAAGCAGGATTAAATGTTGTCGTTGCTGCTGCGCCTCACAAAAAGCACCTGTTGCAGTTGGAGGAAACCATTGATCTGTGCAGGCAACTAGGCGTTTCAGAAATACGTATGCAGCCAATTATGCCTTTAGGAAGAGCACTTGATAACTATGATGAGGTTGTTCCTAGCTATTTTGAATATAGGAGACTGTCACGCAGACTACAGGAACTAAAGTACAAAGCGATTGATAATGGTATGGTTGTAGATTGGGGAGATCCAATTGATCATTTAAGAAAATTTTCATCAAGTAGTTTTGTTTCTAATCCTAGTCTAGGTATAACTGCTTATGGAGAAATCACTGTTTCTCCATATCTCCCTATAAGCGTGGGTTGCATTAGGCGGCATTCGCTTGAAGAATATTGGGAAAGCGGCTTGAAAAACGTTTGGTCAATCGGAGTCATTCAAGAAATCGCAAATCTCATAACAAGCATTAATTCCATGGATTTATCCAAAGAAAACCTTCCAAAAATTAATTATGAGAAAAATTTGATGATTGATCTTATTGAAGATGACCGTAACTATATTAACCATATATCACTTGCGTCACTAGTAAAGCAAAGAGGTGGTCAGCACAGCATACGAAATATGGACACTTTAGTCTAACACTATTGCAGAATACAAGACGAGGTTTTATGAATACCCAAAGGAGCAAATATGAAAGAAGATTTCTTTGTTGACGAAACAGAAATAGTTAAGGTGCTGGAAAAAATAGAGCAGTGTGATAACTCGTCATTTGCTAGGTATATTTCGGACGAAGGTCTCAATCTTTGTGATGAGGCTGTTCTTAGAAATGCCTTTTTCAATTATAGCATAAGTGCTTATGGAAGAAGAAATGATGGAGAAATAACATCTATTGTAGTTGTGAGTATGCCCATTCCAACAAGCAAAGCGCAAAGTGGATATTTAATGGCTTGCTTCTTAAATGATGAGAGCAATTCTGCGCAATCCATTCAATTCATAAAGGATGCTTTTACTAATATTGTTTCTACGAATGAATTGACAAAGATTAAGGTGAAAATCAAAACAGACATTCATTGGTGGACAAGTTTTGAAGGGCTTGCAGACGAGCTAACATTAGAACAGGAGGCGAGCATTCCATCAGCATATGGGGATAAAACTGATTTGCTCATATATTCTTTCTTTGGAGAACATAATCAATGATTAGATGGGAAATTGAGCCAAGATGCAACCTAAAATGCAAACATTGCTTTGTGGCAGATACCGAATATGGATGTGCAACAACATCGCTTGAAAATGGTCTGTCCTACTTAAATAAGTTGCATGAATTAGGAGTAAGGACAGTCGTTTTTTCAACGAGGGAACCGCTTCTATATGATGGGCTTTGTAGGTTAATCTATGAGGCCAAATTATTAGATATGTCTGTCGCTATTGTGACTAACGGGATTCTTCTTGATGATATGGAACTGAGCAGGAAGCTTGTTGAAAGCGGCGTTGACGAAGTGTTCGTTAGTATAGAAGGAATAACCGCAGCTTCAAATGATTTTATAAGAGGTAAAGGGACTCTGGCACGTGTTATTAGGGGGTTAAGTAATCTTGAACGCTGCACAAGAGAAGGGAAAAAACTGGTACGGCTTTTTATTCAAATGTCAATTAATCAACTTAATATGGCTGAAGGTTCTGATATGCCAGAATTCTTTAACGTTTTGCCAATAGATGGGCTTATTATAAGCGCAATTGGAGCATCTGGGAATGCTGCTAAGAATCGGGATATCATATTATCCCAAGAAAGTGATGAATATATTGCCTGTTGCAAAACCATTATAGAGAAGTATTTAGAGTTAAAGACCAGAAATTACATATTAGGGTTTAAGTCACTTTCCCCTTATGATATAGTTTTGATAAACCATGAGTATGGGACAAACTTCTGTCCATATTTGCCAGGGTGCTCTGCTATGAATGGTGCGTATTCTTTATTGCCTAGCGGCAAAATAATTCCATGCATTTCTCTAAAAGAGGAATTGCCCAGTTCCCTGATGATTCCTAGCATTCTTGAAGTCGAAGCAAAAGACTATAGCAGTATATTCGACTTATATTTAAGCAAAATGCGCAATGAATTAGAGGCACACAAGGAAACCTGTACGGCGTGTTTTTTGCGGGAATGGTGTTGCCTATGTCCTGCGGGACTAAATCATATTGATCAGCTTTTGGTGGCAAAAAAAGCCTGCCAAAAATCTCTTGACAAATTTCTTGAAATGTTATCTCATGTTGAGCAAAATTCAACATTGTATTATATTGACTTCTCAGGTACAAAAGTAGTGCATAAAAATGATGAACTATTGCTTTCGAGATATTTTTCAGAAGGCATGAAAATTGAATATTTTTTCACAACTCCATTAGGGGAAGATCTTTATAGATTGTCCTCACAACATAAAAGTCTTTCGGCAATAGCTACAGAATTAGGCGTGAGTGTGCGGGATATAATTCAATCAAGTGCTTTACTAATAAGCAAAGGGTTTGGGAGGATGAAGAAATATGGCTCTTACAAGAATTAACAAAAAGATCGACAATGCAATACCGGTTAACACAGAGGACATGTTTCTGTACAAAAGAAAGGAAACGAACGGAGGAGAAGTTGTTGTTTCCAAACGGCATCCGGAACTTCAACAACTTGTTTTAAATTCTACCATGGTAGATATTCTTGAAAAGTGTGATGGTAAGACTGCGGTTCAGGATTTATTTTCAACACTATACGATGAATACAAAATGGTTGTTTCGCGTAATGAGTTTGAAGCTGATGTCTTTTCATCACTTCATTCCCTGTGGAGACTGGGTCTTGTTGAATGGATTAACCATCACCCATTTATGGATATGTACATTTCATCAGAGGAGAATTATGATTTTTCTCTTCTGACAGAAGATGAAGCTGTAGACGAGCTTCAAAAATATAATGGGCATATTTTTGAACCATACCTTCAACCAACTGTTTTTCAGTCGGAACGTGCTATAAGACAGAATGCATTTACATTTAACGAATCATTGTTCAAAATGACAAATGATAAAAAATGCATCGCAATGCTTTCGCTGATAACGCCGGTCTTTTTCAACACCACTCTTCTGCGTATGAGGTATTTGTCCTTTGATGATTCATTAGATATGGGAGAGTTAAAGAAATTTATCCTTTGGTGTGTAAACAAAATTGGAGAGATATTGAATAAATCATACACTGGTGTAGTTTTATTCAATGATACCACATCTTCCCACAGTCGGCAAAAACTATTAGAAACAGGCTTCACTATTTGCGGTAGTTTGAATAATGAGAGGTCTTCTATGGATACGCCTGTTGACATTTATTTTTTAAACACAATAGCCCTTGGACATATGTTGTAGTCCAGTTGGAAACGCTTGGTCTGCAAATTGGTTAGAGGAAGGAGGTGATTATTATGAAAGGAAGCTATGAGAAGCCCTCAATAACTAGCATAAACAATGGTGGTGATGTTAACCCAACAGCCTGTACGTTCTTTTTTGCTGTGTTGGTTCTGGCTCTTGCAATTGCGGCTGGAGGCGGTGTAGTCGTTTTGGCTGCTGCCGCTGCGGCTGGAGGTGTTGCTGCTGCTGCGGCAGCAGTTTGGGCTGCCGCTTGGTATTCCACAAGCACTTCCTCCTGCTAATTGCTGATAGAATAAATGTATAACGTAGCATCTTTTATTGGTGTGATTTAACGTTATAACCATATTAGAACTATTGTACCATCACATTAATAAGGGCTATTGTGTCATTACATCAGCAATAGATTAGAGATCACTATCTATATGCAAGAAAGCTAAATAATATGTAACAGGAATTTTCGATGCTCCTTTTAAGGGCAGCAAGTTCCAAATAATAGGAGAAAAATGGAAAAAAGAACGTATATAATAAAAAAAGCAAGCATCCCAGTTGCCGTACAGCGTATAACATGGAGCTTTGAAAGTAATAGAAGCAGACTAATTGTTGAAACGATGGATAATGAATTAAACTTACAGGCGAAGGAAAGGGTTAATCTCAATGCATTGAAAAGGATTGAAAATCCGCATCACGAAACACCCTTGCCACTGTATTCTATTAACGATGGGTGTAAAACTGCTTTTCCAACAATAATCAGTGAGGAAATGGTTGTATTTGGGAATCATGTCTCCACTTTCTTTTTACCTTTATTTTATGTTCCTGGGAAAGACAACCGACTTTTTGCACAAGATACTTCTGAACTAATTCCGATATTTGCAAAGTTGATGAAGACTGGAAGCAAAAGCGGTCTAGAATATAAAACTATAATGCCTGAAATATCTTATAGATATTATGATACAGGTGGAATTCTCACCGAAATGTATACAAAAAAATACCATATAGAGGTAACAGATGAAAGTTATTAAGTTCGTTTTTTCATTTTTGCACGACTTGCGATTAACATTTATAGTTTACTGCTTATTAAGCTTAATTACTGGTGGTATAGCAATTTACACACCTATAATTAACGAAAAGTTCATAGATATACTTACAGGAACAATTCAGGGGAGTTATACTTCATATATTGTGCAGTTCTGTGCTATTTCGATTATTAACCTGGGGATTACATATTTTATAAAAGTTTTGAGCGTAAAATTACAAAGAAAATCTAGTTATGGCATAGTATCGAAGACCATTTGTCATTTATCAGAAAGTGGAATATTGTATGGAAACGATTCCGTATATGCATATATAAGCCAAAGAATTAAGTCTGATGCTGATGCTATTTCATCTTTTTTCATAGACGCCACAGCAATTATTCCTGTAAACTCTGTTGTAGGAATTATATCAGGGTGCATTTTGTTTTATTATAATAAAACGATTTTTATTATTCTTGCATTCTTAGCCATTGGGTATTCTTTGCTATATTTGATTCTCAAGGAGCCGCTAAAAAAAGCCGGATTGAGAAGCAAACAAGCATCCGATATATATTACTCAAAGATCGAGATGTCAGTAAGTAAGCAGCAGTTTGCAAAAGTGCACGGAGTATTCAACAGATTCCAATTGTTTTTAAAGAATGCGTTTGATGTTGATTTATTATCTGCCATCAACTTCCAAAAAATTGCATTTTTAAACTTTAGCCTTGAAGGAATTATAGGAGCAGTAGCCCAAGCTGCAATCTATATTACTGGCGGTGCGCTTATTTTAGGTCATCAGCTTAGCATAGGCGGATTTGTGGTTATTGTAGTGTATTTTGCATATGTTACTAATGCGATTAAAAGAATATTCTCTCTAAATGAGAATTACCAGCTTGCTCGTGCAGCGCATGAGAGATTGCAAGAATATCTATGTATGCCCCTATCAACAGATGGTGGACTAACCACGTTGGAGATTCTTTCTATTGAGTATAAAGCTGTAGGGTTTTCTTTTGGTGGAAGGTTTCAACTATCTAATATTAATCTTGCTTTTAGGAAAGGTACTTTATATGGTTTGTGTGGAAAAAATGGATCCGGCAAAACCACTCTAATGCTATTGCTACTTGGTATATATCCTAACTATAGAGGCGAAATATTGATAAATGGCATTAATCAGAAACAATATAATTTAAAAAAACTTCGGTCCTGTGTAATACACTATACAGAACAGACACCAGTTTTTTTTGATGAGCCAATGGTCAAAAATTTTGAATTATTTGAGGGCGAAAGGAGACCTTTTTTACAAGTTAAAACTTATATTCAAATGCTTGGCCTTCATAATATTGTGAGTCTTGAGGATGACGCTTTGAGGTTTAGTGAACATTACCAATATTCTGCAGGAGAGCTCGCAAAAATTGCTATTCTTAGATCACTTGTGTTAAAAAAATCTGTTTATATATGGGACGAGCCGGATACAGTTTTGGATGAGGCAGCAAAACAAGCATTGATTAAAATTTTAAAAGAGCTTTCTAACGAGGCTATAGTGGTCATTATTACTCACAATTCTGATTTATTGAATGCTTGTGAGACAATTTATCATCTATGATTCAAGTTCGAAGACCCGATAAGCATATAATATTATTTAGTCTATTTCAAAAGCATAACAAACTCTATCTTAAAAGCCATTGCTAGGATGCTGACTTCCCGTAAATAAACTGTTATGAAAAGTTCGCTAACTTTCCAGTTGGCGAACTCTTTGCTGTTTTTTAGCTTAGCGGTTTATATGCGTTATGTCCTGCAATGTTGACAATCGTCAAACCGCCGCTTGCTGCATACTTCACTGTATACGCTGTCCCACCTGACGGTTTCGTCAGATAGCAGACGCACACGCTGCTACAGTCTACAAGATGCCGGTTGCGCTTGAACATACAATCTTGCGTGTACTCTTTGGAAATACAGACAACCTTGTCTGCCTGCGTTTTGATTTTCTCATAGACCCAGCGATCTGTGTGCGACCATCTATCTGCTTGTGAAACACAAGGCAGTACTAGAATGCGTACACCGCTCTGCAAAATCACCTACATTCAGGAGCACCACAACATCATCCTGCTGGGAGCCACCGGCAGCGGCAAAACCTATCTGGCCTGCGCTCTGGGCATGGCTGCTGTAAGACGGTTCTATGCTGTGAAGTACATCCAGCTCCCGGATCTTCTGGTAGAATTCCAGATTGCCAGGGGCAACGGTACGATTCGCAAGCTCATGGCCCAGTATAGAGTTCGGTGTGGATATTGTCAAAGACCGCAGGGTTCAGAACCGCTACCATGTGGCTTCTCGGCATTTTGAAGCGCCGGAGGTCAAGCTGCTGATCGACGCCGTTCAGTCCGCCAGGTTTATCACGCCCCGCAAGGGCAGGGCGCTGGTTAAACGTCTTTCATCCTTCATTGCTCCCGGCGACACAGCCCTTTTGAACAGGCATCTCTACATCGACAGCCGTTCCAAGGCCACCAACGAGAGCATTTATCTGAATGTAGACCGAATCCAGACCGCCATCACGGAGCGGAAGAAAATAACCTTCCGCTACTTCGATTACTCGCCCTCCAAGGAGCGCGTCCACCGGCATGACGGACAGCTCTACTCCGTCTCCCCATATGCCCTGCTTTGGAACAACGATAATTACTATCTCGTGGGCTTCCACGACCATCGGCAGCAGGTCGCAAAGTTCCGGGTAGACCGCATCGACGGCTTGAAGGTAACGCAGAAAGCCGCCGTGCAGAAGCCAAAGGATTTTGACGTGTCGGCGTATTTTACGCAGGAGTTCTCCATGCTCAACGGCGAGGAATGCAAGGTCAGGCTGCTCTGTAAAAACCTCCTCATGAACAGCATTATCGACCGTTTCGGGGAGGATGTTTCCACGCAGATTGTGGACGAAAGCCGTTTCGGCGTGGAGACAACCGTTGATCTCAGCAGCAATTTCTACGGCTGGGTGTTTGCCTCTGCCGGGAAGATGAGAATCACAGCGCCGCAGGAAGCGGTGGAAGGCTTTCAAAGGATGCTGGAAATCAACAGCAACCTGCCGGTGAAAACATCCCATCTGAAAGGCGGTCAGGCATAGATTTCATAGTTTTTCGCGGAAGGTGTGCATCTGACTGCACACCTTCTTTTTTCCCTATTGACTTTCTCCGAATTATGTGTATAATAAATCTATCAGGAACTCTTGTTCCAGATAGGAGAAAAGTACAATATGAGAAGCAAGAGCGAGGAGCTTATGCTCCGCATCCGGGAGTACATCGAAGGTTACTTTGAGCGGTATTCCTCTACCCCCACCGTTCGGGAGATTGCCGGAGCCATGAAGATCGCGGTTTCCTCCGCACACAGATACCTTGTGGCTATGGCGGAGAAGGATATGGTTTTCTACGAAAACGGTACGCTCTCCACGCCGAAGATCCGGCGGATGAATCCGGCGGTGAGCCCCGCCGCCATTGTCGGCTCCATCCCCTGCGGCTCGCCGGAGGAAAAGGAAGCCCAGGTGGAGGAATACCTGCCCCTGTCCGTGTCCTTCTTCGGCAAGGGGGACTTCTACGCCCTCCGAGCCTCCGGCAGTTCCATGACGGGGGCGCAGATTGACGATGGGGATTTGGTTATCATCCGCCAGCAGCATGCCGCTCAGGTCGGAGAGATCGTCGTTGCCCTCACCGACGAGGACAAGAACACGCTGAAGCGGCTCTTATATGACGATGACCGGCAGAGCTATTACCTCCACCCGGAGAATAAAGACATGGAGGATATCTATGTATCCGGTCTTCGGGTACAGGGCGTAGCCACCCATGTGATCAAAGCCCTTTGACGGAGGCATTGCCCATGCAGAAAAAATATGTGTCCGTCAACGCGGAGGTGGATACGGACGGCGTGATCCGCCCGCTTCTCATCCGCTGGCATGACGGCAGACAGTGGGAGGTGACAAAGGTGCTTCATACCTGTACTGCTTCTCACGATGAGTTTGAAGGCGTCCGCTACACCGTCAAAATCGGTCGTGCGGTAAGATATTTGTATCGGGAGGGTCAGCGCTGGTATGTTGACCGCTCCCCATAGGAGGTGTTTGTGAGACATGAGGATTTTTTCCTATGAGGAACTCGACGAATTGGGCGAGGGCTTGATTCGCCAATACCTTGGGAAGGAAGCGGAGCGCACCTGCTGCGTGGACATCGAGGGGTTCGTTACGGACTTTCTGAAGCTGCCCCTGCTGTACCGCAGCTTTGCCGAGGAGGACAGCGACAAGATCGGCTTCATTGCGGACGGCGTGACCCCTCTGCGCGTCTATGAGGGCGGAACCGTCGTCCGGCGCGTGTATCCCAGAGGAACCATCGTGATCGAGCGCTGCCTGCGGCGGGAGCACGAAAGCGGCAGACGGCGCTTTACCATCAGCCACGAGTGCGCCCACTACATCATGGACAGGGCGGTTCCCAGCGCCGCCTTTCACCGCGAATTTGACGGAGAACGCGCCTACACGCAGGAGGACTTCAAAAACCTGTTCAGCTTTCGGGAAACGCAGGTCGATCGCATGGGCGCAGCCCTCCTGATGCCCCGCTTCATGGTTCGCAATGTAGTTGCCATGTATGGCTGCGCCGGAGGTATCCCCGTTTTCGGAGACAGCGTTCTGCGGGCAGCGGACAAGCTCCTGATCAAACAGATGGCCAACGCCATGGGTGTGTCCTTCTCCGCATTCCTCATTCGGCTGCGGGAGCTGGGCTGCCTGTGTTACCGCCCACTGGCAGAGTACATCACGGAGGAAATGGGGCTGGGACAGGACGGTGGCGCAGGATGAGAAAAGCAAGCGCTCCCCGTAAGCTCTCGCCGGATGTGTCACGCAGGCTGTCCGATTCCCGCAGGCAATCCGCCGCGCTGACACTCCGGGAGATCCACTGCCCCTTTTGCAGCTTTCTGGTGGAGAAGGTGTTCTCCGACGCAGCGGGACACAAAATGGTCTACTGCCGAAAATGCAAGTCGGAGTATCCCATCAATCTGGGCTGCTTCCGCAGGATGAAGGCGAAACAGGCCGTCTGCCGCCTGTTTTCCAAAAGAGAGAGGCAGAAACGATAAACTGAATAGACAAACCGACTTTTAATCGAGCAAGCGGAGAGAATCAGATTCATTCTGAGGAGACTGCCAAGCGCCGTACAAAGTCAGACTGAACCAGTAAATGGGTTCGGTCTGCTTTGACGGCGCTTTTTTGCTGCCCGATTGCTTTGTACGGCGTTGAAAGTCCTTTCCCGGCTTGGCTCGGGAAAGGACTTTTTCCATGAAACGCCGCTTTGAACAGTACAACACCCATTACCCGTGAGCTCCGAATTTTTGATTTCACCCAAATTCAAAAATTCAAAGGAGATCACGGCATGAAAACATTAAAGGAGTTCGATTACGACCTTTGGGCAATCGAGGAAAACGGAAGAAAGAGATATTTCGCCAGAATCAAGGCCACCGGCGAGGAAACGGAGGTCAGCCTTGAGGTGATGCGGCTGCTGCTCAGTCAGGAAAAGCAGATGCGCCGGGAGTACGCAAAACAGCAGACCATCGGGCCGGTTCTGAGCCTTGACGCCATCCGCGACGGCGGAAGCATGGACGAGTCCGCATGGATGTGGGATATGCGGCAGCGCATCGACTCCGAGGTGCTCACGACAGAACTCACAGACGCATTCTGCAAAACGCTGACGGACAGCCAGCGTTCGATCTTTACGGAATGCCTCATCGAGGGGAAAAGCCAGTCCGCATATGCTGCGGAGCACGGCATGACCAGGCAAAGCGTGCATGACGCAATCGCACTCATCCGCAAAAAAGCAAAAATATATTTTGCGTGATACCTGACAAAGGGCAAAAAAATGTCCATTGAAAGGTGAGAGGACAAATCTCACCGCAAGGGATACGGAGATTCAGTTTTCTCAGAGCCTTGCGGCTCAGCGAACCTTGAAAACTGAATATCCAGGCATCAGGCACATTCCCAACGCTATGGGCTGAACCCCTGAGCCGCTTTCGTGAGTGCGCCACGACCTCAGAAATGAGCGAGCGATACAACTTACACGATAAAAGCCGGGCTGCTCCCGGTGGAGGCGACGACAGGTGTTGGGGACAATGATACTTCCGTAATTCGCGGCCCGGCCACAATGAAGGCGGGGAGGTTCGATTCCTATGGAGCGGTGCAGCAAACCGCCGCCTGATGCTCTCCCTGCTCTCGGGGCGTCGAGGACAAATTGAGAGCGTACATACCCGAAAACCCACAATGACAAAAGACAAGGAGACGCAATATGAACGCACAGGACAGATATAACAGCGAGAGATATCCGGACATGACCTGCTTTCTCGCTTTGAGGAATATCGAAAGAAACGAAAGAAAGGAACGGAGAAACCGCATGAAGGAAAACTGGATTTACCGCAGGGGCGACGTGTACCTTGCCAACCTCGACCCCTACATAGGCTCCGAGCAGGGCGGCACCCGCCCTGTGGTCGTCCTGCAAAACAACACCGGCAACTACTACTGCCCCACGCTGATCGTCGCGCCCATCACGTCCAAGGCCGGCAAGAAGCCGTCCCAGCCCACCCACTACTACGCAGAGCGCATCCACGGGCTGGAGCTTCCCGGTATGGTGCTGCTGGAGCAGATCAAGACCATCGACAAGCGGCGTGTGAAGAAGTACCTGGGCAGGATGACCCGGCAGCAGATGGATGAGATTGGGGAAGCCATCGAGGAAGCCCTCGGGTTGTATGTCCCCGAAGAAATGGAGGCCCCGTAATGAATCCCGTACTGACCATCGACCCGGAGTTCGAGGCGAAATGCCCGCCGCTGACCGAGGACGAGCTTTCGCAGCTCGAAGAAAACATCTTGGAGGAAGGGCTGGTGCTCATGCCCCTCATCGTCTGGAACGATACGATTGTGGACGGTCACAACCGCTACCGCATCGCGCAGGCGCATCCGGGCATCGGGTTCCGTACCCATGAAAAGCAGTTTAGCAACCGCTACGAGGCCCTTTCCTGGATTTGCAAGAACCAGCTCGGACGGCGAAATCTTACGCCTCAGCAGAAGAAATATCTGATCGGGCAGCGTTACGATGCAGAGAAAAAAACACATGGAGGAGATCGGAAAAGCAATCTGCCAGAATCAAGTGGTCAAAATGACCACTTGATTGCAGCACAGAAAACAAGAGAGCGAATTGCTTCAGAGACAGGAACAAGTGAGAGCTATGTTAAACGAGCGGATCAGTATGCAAAAGGTGTGGACGCCGCTGAAGAAGTGCTTCCGGGCATCAAGAATGACCTGTTGCTCGGAAAGTTTAAGCCCAGAGAAACCGATGTGGCGGCTGTTGCCCGCGCATCCCCGGAGGAGCGCCGGGAAAAAGCGGAACAGCTCAGGGTGATCCCGGAAAAGAAGCCCAAGGCAGATAAGGAATCTGCCCGGAGCGGCACAAAGCGCCAGCAAGAGGTTTATGCGACTATCGACAAAGGCTACGAGGATATGAAGGACTCCAAGCGCGTCACGGAGGATTCGGCACTGGTAAGCCTGCGCTATACGGCGCGGAACATGGTCGAGACATGCGACGTGCTTTTTACGAACTTCCCCGGTCTATTGGAAAAGCCGGACTACAAAGATCAGGTCATTGAAATCATGCAGGAGCCAAAACAATACATTCTCAAATTGGAAGGAGAAACAGACAATGAACAGCATTAAGACACTCTACAAGCTGATGGAGGTCAGCAGCCGGGATTTGGAGATTCCTGATGCGTACCAGCGCAGGCTGAACACCGAGCGTGTGGCAAAGATCGTGGCCGGGTTCAATGAGCGTATCGCCAACGAACCGAAGGTTAGCTTTCGTGACGGTCACTATTATGTGTTTGACGGGCAACATACTATTGTGGCGCGCAAGCACATGAACGGCAACAACGACCTGCCGATCCTCTGTAAGGTGTACTACGGTATGACAGAGGCTGAGGAAGCCCTGCTGTTTGCCATGCAGACCGGCTACTCCGCAGCCCTGACGCCCAGTGCAAAGCTCCGCGCCAATCTTCGCGGAGAGGATAAGGCGTCGGGCGAGTTTTACGAAGCGACCGAGGACGTAGGATTTCATGTGGGCTTTGAGCGCGGCGGAGGCGTCGGGCGCATCATCTGCATCAATACCGCCTTTGCGGAGTTCAAGCGTGTCGGCGCAGAGATTTATAAGGAAGCGCTGACCCTCCTGCTGGAGGCATGGGGCGGCGATCCCGATTCCCTGAGAGCGGAAATCATTCAGGGAATCGTCCATTTCGTGGAGCTGTACCACGGCGAGTACGACCGGGAGCGGCTCATTTACGGCCTCCGCAGCTATGAACCTAAGTTTATCTATGCGGCGGGCAAGGCGGAAAAGGAGCTGCGGGGCGTAAAGCGCTACGTCAACCTGTTCTACCGCATCTACAACGGCAGGCGCAGGCATTCGACCCTTCCCATGAAGTTCTAAGGGAAGGCAGACCGCAAGAGAAATCGTGCGGTCATTTACATACAAAAACAACGCATAGGAATGGAGGTGCGAAACATGAACTCTGAAACCACTACCACGCTATCCCAGCGTGATGCTTACAAGCTAATGCTGAAAGAGTATCCGGATGTCATGGATATCGTTCAGATGTGCCAGATACTTGATGTCAGCACGAAAACGGGGTATCGACTGATACGAGAAGGCAAAATCTGCTGCATAAAAGTAGGTCGCGCCTACCGTATCCCCAAAGCACATCTTTTTACCTACTTATGCATCGGCTGTTGACTGCATGGAGAAATAAATCCGATTGGCGGCATCCTTTCCGCATCAGTTCGAATGATTTATACTGTTCTCAGGTCAACGGCAGGTGTTGCCCACAACAAGAGAGGAGGATATCTTATTATGGTGGCAGGACACCTTCGTGAGAAAAAGGGCTATTTTTATGCCGTACTAAACTACACAGACGCACACGGAAACCGCAAAACAAAGTGGATCGCAACAGGGCTTGCGGTCAAAGGCAACAAGAAACGCGCCGAGGCGTTCTTACAGGAGCAGCGGCGCAGTTTCCAGGAAGATGTGCCGATTACAGGAGACGTTCTTTTTGCAGACTTCATGGAACAATGGCTTACGGTAATAAAGAGTTCCGTGGCGGTGACAACTTTCGCCTCATACTCCAATATGGTCAAAAAAGTAATCGTGCCGTATTTCAGAGAACGGCAGATTGCATTGCAGGAGCTGTCGGCAAAACACATCCAGGATTTTTACCTGAAGGAACTGGAACGTGTGAGCGCGTCCTCGGTTATTCATTATCACGCAAACATCCACAAGGCGTTGAAGTATGCTGTCAAGCTCGACCTAATCTCCAGTAATCCTGCCGATAAGATCGAAAGACCAAAGAAGGAGCGTTTTATGGCAAACTTTTACGATGCCGATGAAGTGAACAGGCTTTTTGAAATCTCCAAAGGCACCAAACTTGAAATCCCCATTCTCTTTGGTGCTTTCTATGGGATGCGGCGCAGCGAGACCCTCGGTATGAAATGGGATGCCATCGACTTTGAGCGCGACACAATCACCATCCGGCATACGCTTACAACCGTTGCCCTTGATGGAAAGCGTATTACGGTCGCAGAAGATCGGACGAAAAATAAGTCCAGCATGAGAACGCTGCCACTGGTTCCTTTCGTAAAGGAACGGCTTCTGGAGCTTAAAGCAGAACAGGAGGAAAACCGGCGTTTATGCGGGCGATCCTATGTGAAAGATTACACGGGCTATGTGTGTATCAATGAAATCGGAGATATCATCAAGCCTAATTATGTTTCCTGCGGATTCCCGAAGCTTCTGGAGGAACACGGATTGCGCAGAGTGCGCTATCACGATTTGAGACATAGCTGCGCCTCGCTGCTTCTCGCCAACGGCGTTCCGATGAAGCAGATTCAAGAATGGCTCGGGCACAGCGACTTCTCAACTACGGCAAACATTTACGCACACCTTGAGTACAGTTCAAAAGTTATCTCCGCAGATGCAATGCTTGCTGGCTTAGGGATAGGAAACCGGGAATAAAAAAGAGAAGCCGGCAAAACCGGCTTCTCAGGTTGGCGGAGGGTTAGGGATTCGAACCCTAGGTGCCTTGCGGCACACGACTTTTCGAGAGTCGCACCTTCGACCACTCGGACAACCCTCCAAGTTGTATCTTCACCCAATCCGCTTTGGAAAATGGGGAGAACTGATGGGGAGAACTCAAAGATTCTTTCGTTTTCGAACCCTCGAAAACCTGCATAAATCAAGACTTTTTCGGGTGGAGCGTTCCACGAAGCGATTCCGATTTCGAGTGTCGCACCTTCGACCTCTCGGACAACTCTCCGTATATCTCAAGTGTAATCCTTGCTCCGGAAGAATGCAAGAAAAACACGCAAGAACGATATGGAATTGTGAAATCCGAACCCGCGCAAAGCCCTGTGCGGCGGACATTTTCAGCGGGCGAAACAGCCGGAGCTTCCAAAAATTTCGAGTCAGCCCCGTTATGACCACTTCGATACCTCTCCGTGTATGTCAAACACGGTCAGAACACCTTGAACCTCAAAAAAGAGGGAAAACCAAAATGTTAGAACGGCGTGTTAGAACAACGAAATATTTAGTTTTTAGAACCCGTGAAAACCCTTGAAAACAAAGGGAAACGGGTGGATGAAAAAGCCTGAGCTGCGGAGGATTTCGAGTGTCGCACCTTCGACCTCTCGGACAACTCTCCGTATACCTCAAGTGTAATCCTTGCTCCGGAAGAATGCAAGAAAAACACGCAAGAACAATATGAAATTGTGAAATCCGAACCCGCACAAAGCCCTGTGCGGTGGACATTTTCAGCGGGCGAAACGGCCGGAGCTTCCAAAAATATCACGTTGATCACATTACAGTTGATTCAACATCAATTAATATAATTATATCATACTCTGACTCCGTTTGCAACTCTTTTTCCCGATAGGCTTGCAGTCCTACAGCAGGCCGCAAAAAAATGGAAACACCCCTCGCTTTTTCTGCCGGAATGTGCTATGATGGCTTTGATTGCACAGAGAAAGCGAGGACGATCACATGCTGGATATTTTCGATATTCTGGGCCCGGTGATGGTGGGCCCGTCCAGTTCCCACACGGCGGGAGCGGTCCGCATCGGCAGCATGGCCCGGACGCTGCTGGGCGACGAGCCGGTGGAGGCCAGGATCCATCTGCACGGTTCCTTTGCTGAGACCGGCCCCGGCCACGGCACGGACCGCGCCCTGGTGGCGGGGCTGCTGGGCATGAAGCCCGACGACCTGCGCATTCCCTTTGCCTTTCAGGAGGCGAAAAAGCGGGGACTGATCTACACCATCGACACTGTGGAGCTGCGGGACGCCCACCCCAACACCGCTGTTATCGAGACCTGGGACGCCGGCGGCAAAAAGCTGGAGCTTCAGGCATGCAGCGTAGGCGGCGGCCGCATCCTGGTGAACAAGGTGGACGGCATCGACGTCAGCTTCGACGGCATGTTCAACACCCTGGTCATCCGCAATCAGGATGAAAACGGCGCGGTGGCGGCGGTGACATCGGTGTTGAACCAGCTGCGCATCAACGTGGCCAACATGAGCCTGTGCCGCCACAAGCGGGGCGGTGATGCCCTGATGGTCATCGAAACCGACCAGCATATCAAGCCCCATCAGGTGGCGTTTCTGTCGGAGCTGACGGGCATCCTGTCCGTGACCTATTACGATAAGGAGGACGATGACGATGTCTCTGGATTCGATGAAGGAAATCTTTGACCGCATGGAGGCCGAGCACAAGCCCTTCTGGGAGATTGTGCTGGAGACGGACATGGACGAGCGCCAGGTGACCCGCCAGCAGTCCATGGCGAAAATGCTGACTACCTGGCAATATATGGTGGACGCGGCGGACACCTATACCGGCCGCCGCCGCAGCGTCAGCGGTCTGGCAGGAGGCGACGGCCTGAAAATGCGGCAGTATTCCATCCGGGGACGGGCCATGTCCGGCGGCTACGTCAGCGAGGTCATTGCCGAGGCCTTGTCCATGGCGGAATCCAACGCCTGCATGCGCCGCATCGTAGCGGCTCCCACGGCGGGAGCCTGCGGCGTGCTGCCGGCGGTGCTGCTGCCCCTTTGCAAATACGAGGAGCTGAGCCAGCACCGGATATTGGAGGCCCTGTATGTGGCCAGCGGAATCGGCGCGGTCATCGCCTATAAGGCCTGCATCGCCGGCGCCTCCGGCGGCTGCCAGGCGGAGATCGGCACTGCCTCCGCTATGGCGGCGGGGGCCCTGGTCGCCCTGCGGGACG
>ENA-OROZ01000814-OROZ01000814.1-human-gut-metagenome-genome-assembly--contig:-NODE-814-length-32435-cov-3.241260_pt1 | contig 32435 bp, 24 predicted proteins | sample MGYA00242138_ERZ509066 | MGnify/ENA primary metagenome ERZ509066 (study PRJEB26280, sample SAMEA2338691) | human gut metagenome | biome: human gut; feature: human-associated habitat; material: faeces... | reverse complement strand
CATGAATCGGCCGTGATGATCAAGGAAATGGAGAATCGGGCCAAAGAAGAAGCGGATAAGAAGGCGAAGGAGTATGTGGTAAATGCTATCCAGAAATGTGCAGCAGATCATGTATCTGAAACAACCATCTCCGTTGTCCAGCTCCCGAATGATGAAATGAAGGGAAGAATTATTGGTCGAGAGGGACGTAACATCCGAACTCTGGAGACCATGACCGGTGTGGATTTAATTATCGACGATACACCGGAAGCTGTTGTCTTATCCGGTTTCGACCCGATCCGACGGGAAGTTGCAAGAATTGCGCTTGAAAAACTGATTGTGGATGGACGTATTCATCCGGCCAGAATCGAAGAAATGGTTGAAAAGGCGCAAAAAGAAGTAGAAGTGATGATGAAAGAGGAAGGTGAACAGGCAACCTTAGAGGTTGGCGTTCATGGTATTCATCCGGAGCTTGTACGCTTACTTGGTAAGATGAAGTTCAGAACAAGCTATGGACAGAATGCGTTAAAGCATTCCATCGAAGTGGCTCAGTTATCCGGTCTGTTAGCTTCAGAGCTTGGACTTGATATCCGTCTTGCGAAGAGAGCAGGTCTTCTCCATGATATCGGTAAAGCCGTGGATCATGAAATGGAAGGCTCCCATATTCAGCTGGGTTCTGAATTATGCAGAAAGTACAAGGAATCACCGGTTGTTATTAATGCTGTAGAATCCCACCATGGAGATGTAGAGCCTCAGTCATTAATTGCCTGTATTGTACAGGCAGCGGATACGATTTCGGCTGCAAGACCGGGTGCCCGTCGTGAGACACTGGAAACATATACGACAAGATTGAAACAATTAGAAGAAATCACCAACAATTTTAAGGGAGTAGATAAATCTTTTGCTATTCAGGCAGGTAGAGAGATTCGTGTAATGGTAGTTCCGGAACAGATTTCTGATACAGACATGGTTCTGTTAGCCAGAGATATTTCCAAGCAGATTGAAGCAGAACTGGAATATCCGGGTCAGATCAAGGTCAATGTAATCAGAGAGTCCAGAGTAATAGACTACGCGAAGTAAGTACAACGGCAGAATTCAGAAATGGATTCTGTCGTTTTTTTTGATAAAGCAGGTAGTGAGGTTCCTGTAAAAAATCCTCTTGAATATTGGGGAAACATATAGTAAAATATTTGAGGTTGCATTGTATACAATTATCCAACGATACGACAACGGAAGGAGAATATTATGAAGTCTTATAAGGAACTCAGCATCGCAGAATTAAAAGAACTGCAGGGAGAACTGAACAAGGAATATGAAGAGGCTAAGGCTAAGGGGCTGAAACTGAATATGGCAAGAGGTCTTCCCAGTGCAGAGCAGCTTGATATGGAGGCTGACTTTTTTAATACCCTTTCCCCGGAATCTGATTTCAAGTCAGAAGCAGGGATTGATTGCAGAAACTATGGAGAACTGGTTGGTATCCATGAAGCCAGAGAGTTAATGGCTGATATGATGGAAATATCTCCGGAAGAAGTCATCGTATTTGGAAATTCGAGTCTGAATGTAATGTATGATACGGTGGCACGTTCCATGATTCTTGGTGTCTGTGGAGCAACGCCCTGGTGTAAACTGGATAAAGTAAAATTTTTGTGCCCGGTACCCGGATATGACCGCCACTTTGCAATTACCGAGCAGTTTGGAATTGAAATGATCAATATCCCGATGAGAGCAGATGGTCCGGATATGGATCTTGTGGAGCAGTATGTAAATAATGATCCTGCTGTGAAAGGAATCTGGTGTGTACCGAAGTATTCCAATCCTCAGGGGATTACCTATTCAGATGAAGTCGTAAAGCGTTTTGCTGCATTGAAGCCTGCAGCAGAAGATTTCCGTATCTTCTGGGACAATGCCTATACTATCCATCATCTTTATGATGACAAGCAGGATCAGTTATTGGAGATTCTGGATGAATGTAAGAAAGCCGGTAATCCGGATATGGTATACAAGTTCTGCTCTACCTCCAAGGTAACCTTCCCGGGAAGCGGTATTGCAGCCCTTGGTACTTCAGAAAAGAACCTGGAATATATTAAGAGCGTAATTACCATTCAGACCATCGGGCATGACAAATTAAACCAGCTTCGTCATGTACGTTACTTTAAGAATATTGACGGCATGAAGGAACATATGAGAAAGCATGCAGCCATCATCCGGCCGAAGTTTGAATATCTGATCGGAGCGCTGGATAAAGAACTGGGCGGTCTTGAAATTGGCGAATGGACAAGACCCATTGGTGGATACTTTGTATCCTTTGATTCACTGGATGGCTGTGCGAAGGAAATTGTTGCAAAATGTAAGGAAGCAGGAGTCGTGCTTACCGGTGCAGGTTCTGCTTATCCCTATAAAAAGGATCCGGATGACAGGAATATCCGTCTGGCACCGACCTTTCCTCCGCTAGAGGATTTAAAGAAAGCGGCAGAGGTATTCATTCTCTGTGTGAAGCTTGTCAGTGTAAATAAGCTTTTAAGCGATAAAGAAGCATAAAACGTAACTGTGAAGGTACTGAACAGTTACCATAAAACATAAATAGAGTAGTGTGAGCAGGAGTTTATTATGGAAGAAATTAAGCGGATCTCCAGAGATCTGGTTGCGCATGGAGCCATTATTGATTATTATCAGGATACGATGCAGATTCCGAACGGACATGTTGCCAGGTGGGACTTCATCAAGCATAAAGGAGCCGCAGCGGTAGTACCTGTGGACGATCAGGGACGGATTATCATGGTTCGTCAGTATCGGAATGCATTGGAGCGTTATACCCTGGAAATTCCTGCAGGCGGACTGCAGACAGCAGAAGAACCGACCAGGGATGCGGCAGCACGGGAGCTGCAGGAAGAGACCGGATACTATTCTGATGATCTTGAATTGCTGCTTTCGATTTATACGACGGTGGCGTTCTGCAATGAGAAGATTGACATTTATCTGGCAAAGAATTTAAAGCCGGGAAGACAGCATCTGGACGAGGATGAGTATGTGCAGTATGAGGCTTTTCCTGTAGAAGAATTGATGAATAGGATCTTCCGGTGCGAAATTCAGGACTCGAAGACGGTGGCCGCCATTCTTGCCTATAACGAATACAGGAGAAAACAGGAACACAATTAACAGGATGACAACTTAACGCATACCACCTCCTTTACTTTCATATACATGGAAGGACAAGGAGGGTGGCAATGCGTAAATATCGGCTTTTATTTATTGGATCATTACTTTTGGGAATTATGGTGATCGTGCTTACGGGCAGCCGCTTTTGGTTTGAGGATGGAATTCTTGGTTCGGAAACCCTCGAACGGCTGCGCAGCATGGACATTCATGGTTCTCATTTTTTTATGTACCTTCTGGTGCGTCATCTGGCCGTTACAGGGGTTTTACTCCTTTTGTCCAATACAATGTATGGACGGTTTGCAGTGAAATGCTTTATTCTCTGGCAGGGAGTGCTATTTGGCATGTATGCAGCGGCAGCCTGCATGCAGTATCAGCTTCGTGGCGCCTTATTCGTTTCAGGAAGCCTGTTTCCACATCAGTTCGTGCTGATTCCGTCTTATGTGCTGCTGATTTACTGGTGTCTGAATGAGCAGTATATCCGGAGAAGAAAGCCGTGGCTTGTTTTGTGGATTTTTACCGGGATTGCCTTGGGTTGTCTGCTTGAAAGTTATGTAAACCCAATTCTGATAAAAGATATTTTACAATTCTTTTAGAAGAGAATTTTTACAAGATGTAGTATTAACATAATTTCCCTTTTCCGATATGTGGTATTTTTTATGGTAAACCGGACGAAAACGCCGTAAAATGGGCAAAAATACATTTGCTTTTCTGAATAAATGTGCTTATAATGAAAATCACATGATGTTTATGTAAACGAAATTATTCATCGAGGGGTTACCATTTTGGCAGTTGAAGATCAGATTCAGGCATTCATAGATTATTTACATAATGTGAAGCATACTTCTGAGAATACAGAGCTTTCCTATCACCGTGATCTGAACAAAGTGAAAGCATATCTGGAGGAGCAGGGCTTCACCGATATTAAGAAGGTGACGTCCACGACACTCAATTCCTATGTCCTTTATATGGAGAAGAATAAGTTTTCGGCAGCGACCATTTCCAGAAATATTGCATCCCTAAAGGCATTCTATCACTATCTCTATCGTGAGGGGATGGTAAGTGAGGATGCAGCAGAGCAGCTTCGTGCACCGAAAATTGAGAAGAAGATGCCGGAGATTCTTTCTATGGATGAAGTAGTACGCCTCTTAGAGCAGCCCGCCGGGGATACCCCGAAGGAAATCCGTGATAAGGCAATGCTAGAGCTTTTGTATGCCACGGGGATCCGTGTGACAGAGCTGATTACCTTAAAAACCGCAGATGTGAATCTGCAGATGGGCTTTATTATCTGTAAGGATTCAAATAAGGAGAGAGTGATTCCTTTTGGTAATGCGGCGAAGAGTGCACTCATCCGTTATCTGGAGGGCACGAGAGCCGCAATGATCAGTGATCCGGACTCGGAATACCTGTTTGCCAACTGCTCCGGTCAGCCGATGAGCCGTCAGGGCTTCTGGAAACTGATTAAGTATTATGCGAAGAAGGCAGGGATTGTAGAGGACATCACCCCACATACCCTGCGCCATTCCTTTGCCGCACACCTTGTTGAGAATGGGGCGGATCTGCGCAGTGTACAGGAAATGCTGGGACATTCGGATATTTCAACGACACAGATTTATGCACAGATGAATCACAGCCGGATCAAAGAGGTTTATGCAAAGGCACATCCGAGACATTAAAGCACACTTAAAAATGAACCACCGGATCATTTCATGGAAATGAAAAAGGAGCTTCCCCATCATTCGATGCAGGAGAGCTCCTTTTTGAATTTAGTGTATCTATTAAGAACTATTCAGAATAGTTACAGACAGCAGGTATCTGCAATGTCATAAATGAGTCTTCTGGAGTCTTCCCATCCGAGGCAGGGATCGGTAATGGATTTTCCATAAATGCCTTCGCCGATCTTCTGACAGCCTGCTTCAATATAGCTTTCAATCATGACACCCTTTACCAGCTTATGAATATCAGGACTTAATTTACGGCTGTGCATAACTTCCTTTACGATACGGATCTGCTGCTCAAATTTTTTACCGGAGTTATTATGATTGGTATCAATAATGGCTGCCGGGTTTTTGAGGTCACGGGCCTCATAGAGGTTCAGTAAGAGATTCAAGTCCTCGTAGTGGTAGTTCGGGGTGCTTTCTCCATGCTTGTTGGTTGCACCACGCAGAACGGTATGTGCAAGCTCATTACCGTTGGTCTTCACTTCATAGCCGCGATAGATGAAGGAGTGGGGGTGCTGGGAAGCATATACGGAATTGAGCATGACGGTCAGGTTTCCGCTTGTCGGATTCTTCATTCCGGCAGGAATATCAAATCCACTTACGACGATACGGTGCTGCTGATCCTCTACGGAACGTGCACCGATGGCAACGTAGGAGAGCAGATCGGAGACATACCCCCAGTTTTCCGGATAAAGCATCTCATCAGCTGCGGTTAATCCGGATTCTTCCACCGCACGGATGTGCATCTTTCTCATGGCGATAAGACCTGATAAGAAATCCGGTTTCTGTTCAGGATTCGGCTGATGCACGATGCCCTTGTAGCCCTCACCTGTGGTACGGGGCTTATTGGTATAAATACGGGGAATCAGAATCAGACGGTCCTTAACGTCCTCATTGATCCGGGCTAAGCGGCTCACATAATCGCATACGGAATCTTCATTGTCTGCGGAACAGGGGCCGATGATCACTAAAAATTTATTACTTTCACCGGTGAGTACCTTACGGATTTCCTCATCCCGTTTCTTCTTCAGTTCGGTGAGATGGGCAGGAAAGGGAAATTCCTCACGGATTTCATCGGGTGTTGGTAATTTACGAATGTATTCAAATGACATAAAACTACTCCTCCTTCGTGTAGATACAGAAACTATTCAGAACAAATACAGTTGCATTATAACCGGAAAAAGTGTAAAATTGCAAGAGATTCGTGTTATTATGCAAAGGAATTATCATACAAGAGAAAGGACGAGACCGTTATGGCATTGAGCAAGAAGCCGGTGACCGGCATGAAGGATATTCTGCCCGAGGAAATGGTGATTCGGGATTATGTAATTGGAGTAATTAAGGAGACATACGGAAAGTTTGGCTTTACCTCAATTGAAACTCCCTGTGTGGAGAATATTGAGAACCTGACGAATAAACAGGGAGGCGAGAACGAGAAGCTGATCTTTAAGATTTTAAAAAGAGGAGAGAAGCTAAAGCTCGAGACCGCACAGAGTGAGCAGGATCTTGTCGATGGGGGCCTGCGTTATGATTTAACGGTGCCCCTGGTTCGTTATTATTCCAATCATGCCAACGAACTGCCCAGTCCCTTTAAAGCTTTGCAGATGGGAAATGTATGGCGTGCGGATCGTCCGCAGAGAGGCCGCTACCGCCAGTTCATGCAGTGCGATATAGATATTTTGGGAGAGCCTTCCAATCTTGCCGAAATCGAGCTGATTCTGGCAACGACAACGACCCTTGGAAGACTTGGATTTAAGAATTTCCAGATCCGGATTAATGAAAGAAGAATCCTGAAGGCAATGGCTGCTTACAGCGGTTTCCCGGAGGAGTCCTATGACAGTGTGTTCATTACCTTGGATAAGATGGACAAGATCGGACTTGACGGCGTCAAAGAAGAGCTTTTGGAGAACGGATTTGCAGAGGAAGCAGTGGAACGTTACTTAAGTCTTTTTAAGAATATGGAAGAGGCAGAAAACGGGTTACAGTACCTTGCAGATGCTTTAGGTGACTTCTTGGAGGAAGGAGTAAAGCAGAGCCTTTCCGAGATCATTGAGAGTGTATCTGTAACCAAAGAAGCAGAGTTTGAAATGGTATTTGATCCGACACTGGTACGTGGTATGTCTTATTACACCGGAACAATTTTTGAAATTGCAATGCCGGAATTCGGCGGAAGCTGCGGCGGTGGTGGAAGATATGACAAGATGGTCGGAAAGTTTACCGGAAACGATGTTCCGGCATGTGGATTTTCCATCGGATTTGAACGTATTATTCTGCTTTTAATGGAGAGTGGCTTTAAAGTGCCCGGAGCACCTGAGAGAACCGCTTATTTACTGGAAAAGGGGCTTCCCTCAGACCGGCTTTGTGAAGTTATCGCAGAGGCTCAGGAGGAGCGTAAGAACGGTAAACAGATTCTGGTTGTCCGGATGAATAAGAATAAGAAGTTCCAGAAGGAACAGCTTGCCAGGGATGGCTATACAGAAATTAAGGAATTTTATAAAAATCCGATTCAGTAAAGAATTTTGACCAGAATAAAATCCATTCAGTAAGAGCAGGATCCTTTACTGAATGGATTTTTTGTTACCATGCATACCCCAAAATGATCCAGTAGATCATTTTTGAGTATCAGGTATTTATGAATTACATGAAATGATATTAATGCACCAGAAAGAATTCAATGACAAAAACGACAACACAGCAGATGATGGATACCGGGAAAAGACCGGCGCCACACAGGGCAGCCACGATACCTGCAGCGAGGGCTAAGGCGCCTGCAGCAGGGGACTGGGTTGCATCGACGATGGCAGGAAATGTCATTACGGCAAGTGTTACATATGGAACATAGTAAAGGAACGACTGCAGAAACTGACTTTTAATCTGTTTACGGATCAGTGTCAGTGGCAGTACACGGATACAGAAAGAAACAAGTGCCATAATGGCAATGTAAATATAAATATTATGATTCATCATCAGGATCCTCCAGGTTATTTTTGACAGGGTGAAGCAGTGCAATTACCGATGAAATGACGATCGTAAGCAGGATGGTCTTATTACCGCTGCTGATTTTGTCAAAGCATGGAAGCCGGTTAAAAAGGTAGCTTGCAAGGAAGCTGATGAGGATCGCAGCAGTAACCGGTGATTCCCGGTAAAATACAGGAAGCTTGTCCTTAAAGGTTTTCTTTATGGAAGATAAAGAAATCATATTCCTGATTTCAGTACGGACCGGAGGAATGATAATGGCGATAAACATTCCGTAAAGAGCAACGCTTAAGGCACTGACAACACGGAACGGAAGGATATTACCGGCAATAACACCGAGGGCAGTCCCGATGGACCATCCGGGAATGGCCAGGCACATGGCACCGTAGGTATAAAAGGGATTGATCATTCCTGGACGGGCAATGGTAATTCCAAACAGCTCATCGGTAACATCGTATCCAAGGAGCAGGCGGTGTCCGATTCCGGTATCCGGAGAGAAACGCTGACTTAATGCACAGCTCATAAGCAGATACCGGGCATTCGTAATCAGTGTCATAATGGCAACCTCAAAATAGGTCGCATTCGCAGCAATTAAGGTAAAGATGGCATATTCTCCGGCAGATGCGTTGGTCAACAGGCTGGCCAGGAATCCCTGAAAGGCATTCAGGCCGGCATTGCGTGCAACGATGCCAAGGGAAAAGGACACGGCAAAGTAGCCAAGTCCGATCGGAAGACCGTCACGCATTCCTTCCATAAAAACTTTTTTTGTTGTTGTGTTCATGATGTATGTTATCCTTTGCTTATTGATTCCGTTTACTGTTATATCACGGTTTGAGAGTTTACGCAAAGACTTTCTTTAAAGGGGTTCTGAATAGTTAAAGGGATTTTAAGGAGATAAGATGCAGTACGATCAGCTGATTTCAGATTTAGAAGAATTATTGAAAGAAAACTCAAGGTGTATCATCGGAATTGACGGCCGGTGCGCAGGCGGGAAGACCACGCTTTCCAATCTGCTTGCCGGGCGGTTCCCTGCACGGGTCTTTCATATGGATGATTTTTATCTTCCGGTAGAGCAAAGAGTGTCAGGCTGGGAAAAGATTCCCTGTGCCAATATGGACTTTGAACGGATGATCAAAACCGTACTGCAGCCTGCGAAAAAGGGAGAGGCGGTACAATATGAGGTCTATAGCTGCAGGGAAAAGCGGCTGCTGCCTCCGATAGAGATTACCGGTCAGCCGCTTACCATAGTGGAAGGAAGCTATTCGCATTATCCGGAGCTTTTATGGTTTTATGATCTGACCATATTTTTGACATGCCGCAGGGAAACACAGAAGGAGCGGCTGATCGAGAGGGAAGGCGAGAGATATCCGAATTATGAGCGGCTCTGGATCCCGTTGGAGGAAGGGTATTACCGGAAGTATCATGTAGGGGAGATGGTTGATTACCGGATTGCAACGGATGAACGGTAATTGAAGTGTGGCAGATTTTATGAATCCATGCTATAATGATGATTCTGAATACACAAACATGAAGAGGTAAAGTAATGAAAATCACATCCATATTTGAAAAAGAAGAAATTACCGTATCGTTTGAGGTATTTCCACCGAAAACAACCACGAACTATGAAGCGGTGGAAAAGGCAGCGCTCGGTGTGGCAGCCTTAAAGCCGAGCTACATGAGTGTGACCTATGGAGCAGGTGGAAGCACCAGAGGATATACCATTAAAATTGCAGAGAAAATCCAGAAGGAACAGCAGGTGACAACGATTGCCCATCTGACCTGTGTCGGAGCCACAAAGGCAGATATTCATGCGGCACTTGGACAGATGAAGAAAGCCGGAATTGAGAACATTCTGGCGCTTCGCGGAGACCGGCCGAAGGACTTTGAGGGAGATCCTTATGTGGATTATCATCATGCCTCCGAGCTTGTGGAAACGATCCGGGAATATGGAGATTTCTGTGTGGGTGGAGCGTGCTATCCGGAAGGACATCCTGATGCGGCAACGAAGAAGGAAGACATTTTAAACCTTAAGAAGAAAGTGGATGCAGGGTGTGAGTTCCTGACGACTCAGATGTTTTTTGATAACAATATTTTTTATAATTTCTTATATAAAGCACGGGAAGCAGGAATTCTGGTTCCCGTCATTCCGGGAATCATGCCGATCACAAGAGCCAATCAGGTTGCCAATGCAGTACGGCTTTCCGGATGTAATGTACCGGAGCGGTTCCGCAGTATTGTAGACTGTTTTGGAGACAATCCGGCAGCGATGCAGCAGGCCGGCATTGCCTATGCAACCGATCAGATCATTGATCTGATTGCAAACGGTGTGAACCATATTCATGTATATTCCATGAATAAGCCGGAAGTGGCTAAGGGAATATATGATAATTTATCTGCAATTATTCATTGATGTGTAGTAACTATTCAGAGCCTATGTCATTCAGTACTGATTATGGTAACGATAGCTGAGGTATGATTGCATATAGAATGGATACCTGGAGCTTATTCCGAAGAGCCACACAATGAAGGAGAGCAGGAATGCCACAGCCACAGATCACAGAAGAGGAAATTAAACAATCAGAGGTTCTGCGTTATCTGGGATACCGGGGGCAGAGAGCCGATGAGGCCATTACAGAGCAGATCAGGGAGTGTATCCACGAGATGCTTAGGGTGATTCAGCCACGGTGTGTTTACCGGCGTTTTCCACTTACCTTTCTGGAAGAAGATACGATGGAGGCAGGAGGACTTGTTTTAAAGAGCCGAAACCTGTCTACGAATCTGAGGGGCTGCCGGGAGGTCATTTACTTTGCAGCAACACTGGGAAATGGTGTGGACCGGCTGATGACACGCTTTGGCAGGCTGAACATTACGAAAGCAGCGATTTTGCAGGCGGTAGGAGCAGCAGCAATGGAGGCCTACTGTGATCAATGCCAGAGAAACCTGGAAGAGGATCTGCAGGCAGAACACCTTTATTTACGGCCACGTTTCAGTCCGGGATATGGAGATCTGCCGCTTGCCATACAGGGGAGATTCTTAGATACCATTGAGGCAACGAAGCGAGCCGGAATTTATTTATCTGAGGGAGACATCATGCTTCCCGAAAAGTCGGTTACTGCCATTATGGGGGTGAGTGAGGTCAACAGTCATTGCCGCATCGAAGGGTGTGAGGCCTGTGCGAATACCACATGTGCTTACCGGAGAAATACATAGAAGGTTATAGATTGAAAAAGATTTAGATAAAAGAATTTTTGACAGCAGGAAAAGATGGTAAAAACAGGTAACCGGGAGAGAACTGCAGCCATGGATCATGATTCAGACAGGAATGGTTACCGGATGGGAAGACAAAATGAATATCAGAGAAGAACTTGGAAAACGTATGCTCTTTTTTGATGGAGGATTAGGATCCCTCCTTCAGGCAAGGGGATTAAAACCGGGAGAGCTTCCGGAAACGTGGAATTTAAGCAAGCCGGAGGAGCTGCTTGCAATTCATAAGGAATATCTGGAAGCCGGGGCGGATATCATTCTTGCCAATACCTTTGGAGCCAACCGCTTTAAATATGATCATTTGCAGGAGATCGTGGAAGCGGCGGTGAAAAATGCGAAAAAGGCAGCAGAAGAATGCGGAAGGAATGCTTATGTGGCGCTTGACTTAGGACCGACCGGCAAGCTGTTAAAGCCGATGGGAACGCTTGATTTTGAAGAAGCTGTATCGGTATATGCAGAAGTGGTTAAGATTGGTGCAGCTGCCGGGGCGGATTTAATTTTAATTGAAACCATGAGCGATACCTATGAGTTAAAGGCAGCCGTTCTTGCAGCCAAAGAGAATTCCCATCTTCCTGTTGTTGCAACGGTGGTTTTCGATGAAAGCCATAAGATGTTAACAGGGGCATCCCCGGAGGTTGTGGTTGCGATGTTAGAGGGGCTCCGGATAGATGCGCTTGGTATGAACTGTGGACTCGGCCCAAAGCAGATGAAACCGATTTTTGAAAAGATGACGAAGCTTTCTTCCCTGCCTTTGGTGATTACACCGAATGCCGGACTTCCGAGGACGGAAAACGGTAAGACGGTATATGATGTCGATCCGGAAGAATTTGCCGCCGATGTGGAAGAAATTATCCGCATGGGTGCATGGATGGCAGGGGGATGCTGTGGTACGACACCGGCGCACATCAAAGCCCTGACGGAACGGTGTAAGGATATTGTACCAAAGCCACTTACAGAAAAGGAGGAAACGATTGTCACCTCTTATTCCATGGCAGTGGAGCTTGGTGAGAAACCCATGATTATCGGAGAACGGATCAATCCGACCGGAAAGTCAAAGTTTAAGCAGGCACTCCGTGATCAGAATATGGAATATATTCTCGAAGAGGGCGTGAAGCAGGCAGATTCCGGAGCACACATTCTGGATGTGAATGTGGGACTTCCGGAAATTGATGAAGCTGCCATGATGAAGCGGACGGTTTATGAATTACAGAGTATCCTGCCGCTTCCGTTACAGATTGATACCACGAACGTGGAAGCCATGGAACAGGCTCTTCGGATTTATAATGGAAAACCGATGATCAATTCCGTAAACGGAAAAGAAGAGGTGATGCGGGCGATTTTTCCATTGGTACAGAAGTATGGTGGAACTGTTGTCGGACTGACATTGGATGAAGATGGCATTCCAAATACCTCCGAAGGGAGACTTGCCATCGCAGAGAAGATTTACCGTACGGCCGAGGAATATGGAATCAAGCGGAAGGACATCGTTATTGATGCTCTCACCATGACGATGAGTACGGATGATTCTTCTGCCAAAACAACCCTGGATACCGTACGAGGCATTAAGGCACAGGGAGGCAGAACCGTCCTTGGTGTTTCGAATATTTCCTTCGGACTTCCACAGCGTGAAATCATCAATGCCGCCTTTTTCTCAATGGCGATGGATGCCGGACTGTCTGCCGGAATCATCAATCCGAATGCAGCCCTGATGCGTCAGGCGTATGATACCTATTGTGTCCTTGGCGGCTTTGACAGCCAGTGCAGGGATTATATTGAGAAGTATGCAGCCATGCAGATTAAGGTTGTAAGTGATGTGGCAGGTGGCACAGGCACAGGTGGTGCAGCAGGGGCTGCCGCAACGGCAGAAAAAGGCATCATCAGCCTGAAGGATTGCATCGTCAAGGGCTTAAAGGAGCCGGCGTTCCGTGCAACGAAGGAGCTGCTTGAGGATGACGGAACCGGCAAGCCAAAGAAGGGAACCATGGAAATCATCAATGAAGATCTGGTTCCGGCACTGGACCTTGTCGGACAGGGCTTTGAAAAGGGAACGATGTTCCTGCCGCAGCTATTGATGAGTGCAGAGGCAGCAAAGGCCGGATTCGAAGCCATTAAGGAATATGTTGCGAGCCAGGGTGTGGCGCAGGAGAAGAAAGGAACGATCGTCATTGCAACCGTGAAGGGTGATATCCACGATATAGGAAAGAACATTGTAAAGGTTCTGTTGGAAAACTACGGTTATGATGTGATTGACCTTGGAAAGGATGTGCCTCCGGAAACTGTCGTGGAAGCAGTGAAAGAAAGTCATGCACCGTTAGTCGGATTGAGTGCATTAATGACCACAACCGTAGAAAGCATGGAAGAGACGATCAGACAGCTTCGCAGGGAAGTGCCGGAATGCAGGATAATGGTCGGAGGTGCGGTACTGACGCAGGAATATGCGGATATGATCGGTGCCGATTTCTATGGAAAGGATGCCATGCAGTCCGTGTATTATGCAGAGAGGTTATTTGCAGAATTAAATGTTTAAAAATAAATGAGGTGTTTACAGATGAAAAGATGGGCGAGAGCATTATATCAGCCGGGAATTCCACTCGGACAGGATGGGAAACGTGTTACGGGAAGTAAGGAACATATTGCACTTTCTAAAGAAGCAGCAAAGGAAGGCATGGTTCTTGTGAAGAATGAAAATAAGGTTCTTCCACTTGCAAAAGGAACCAGGGTTGCGTTATTCGGGAAGGGAACCTTCGATTATGTAAAAGGAGGTGGTGGAAGCGGTGATGTTACCTGTGAGTATATACGGACGTTGTATGATGGATTAAAGAGTAAGGCTGACAAAGTGAGCATATTTGAAGAACTTTGCGACTTTTACCGTGAGGATATCAAAAAACAGTATCAGAATGGAGCAGTGCCGGGAATGACCATAGAGCCTCAGATCCCCGGAGAGCTTATAAAGAAAGCAGAATCCTATACCGATACGGCAATTATCAGTATCTGCCGCTTCTCGGGAGAAGGCTGGGACAGGACAGCATATATTGATCCGGAGAATAAGGCAATCTGTGATTCTGAGGTCGAAATGACCAAAAGGGCTGCCGGCATTTTTTCAAACGGAGATTTCTGTCTGTCGGATGGGGAACAGCAGATGGTTGATCTTGTAAAGGAGCATTTTGATAAGGTCATTGTCGTGATGAATGTAGGGGGTATGGTAGATACCTCCTGGTTTGCAGAGGATGACCTCATTTCTTCCGTATTGTTTGCTTTTCAGGGCGGCATGGAAGGAGGAACTGCAGCAGCGGAACTTCTGTTAGGAGAAGGGAATCCCTCCGGCAAGCTTTCTGATACCCTTGCCAAATCTTTGCAGGATTATCCCTCCTCGGAGAGCTTCCATGAATCCAGGGATTATGTGGATTATGTGGAGGATATTTATGTCGGTTATCGTTACTTTGAAACCATTCCGGGTGCACGGGAAAAGGTAAATTATCCATTTGGTTTCGGACTTTCTTATACGACCTTTGAGGTGAAGCCATTGGAAGCAGGAGAGAACCATGGTAATATTCAGGTCCGGATTCAGGTAACGAATACCGGAAGCTGTGCCGGAAAAGAAGTGGTTCAGATATATGTCGGCAAACCGCAGGGAAAGCTGGGTAAACCGGATAAGGAGCTTGTTGCATTTGAAAAGACACGACTTCTTCAGACGGGAGAATCACAGCTCTTACTGTTACAGTGGAAGGTCAGTGATATGGCATCTTTTGACGACCTTGGTAAGGTTAAGAAGGCTGCTTATGTTCTGGAAAAAGGCACTTATGTCATTTATGCCGGAACTTCAGTACGGGATGTAGAGAAGCTTTCTTATAGCTATGTGCTGGAGGAAGATGTCATTACGGAACAACTGACAACGAAGCTGGCACCGACTTCCCTTAAGAAAAGAATGCTGGCAGATGGCACCTTTGAAGAACTTCCTTTGATGCAGGCCAATGATCCGAACGCATCTGAAATCGGCAAATTAAAAGATGAACAGACCGATGGATTTACACCGGAAGGAAAACTGGTAGAAAGCTATGTGCTCTGGCGTGGAATGCATCGAAGCGGAGAGCATGATTTTACAGAGGTCGCAGATGGATCCATTACCATGGAAGAATTCCTGGCGCAGCTTTCTGTGGAAGAACTGGCCTATCTTCTTGGCGGACAGCCGAATACCGGAGTTGCCAATACCTTTGGCTTTGGTAATTTCCCGGAATATGGAATCCCTGATATCATGACAGCCGATGGGCCGGCCGGCTTACGGATTGCTCCGGAAGCAGGTGTCAATACAACAGCGTTTCCGTGCGCTACCTTACTTGCCTGCACATGGAATCCGGAGATTGTAGAAAAAATCGGGGAAGCCGGTGGGGCGGAAGTAAAGGAGAACAATATATCGGTCTGGCTGACACCGGCGATTAATATTCACCGGAGTCCGTTGTGTGGACGTAATTTTGAATATTATTCTGAGGATCCGCTTCTGACAGCAGAGCTTGCAGGAGCTATGGTGAAAGGAATCCAGTCGAATCACATAGGTGCGGCCTTAAAACATTTTGCATGTAATAATAAAGAGACAAATCGTAAGAACTGTGATTCACGGGTATCGGAGCGTGCAGCACGGGAAATCTATCTGAAGGCTTTTGAAAGGATTGTGAAGGAACAGAAGCCGTGGGCAGTCATGTCTTCTTATAATATCATGAACGGACACCGGACATCGGAATATAAGGAACTGTTAACCGGAGTTCTCCGCGAGGAATGGGGATTTGGTGGTATGGTAACAACCGATTGGTGGACCTGTGGAGAGCATTACAAGGAAACACATGCCGGAAACGATCTGAAAATGCCACGTGGATTTGCAGACCGTCTTATGGAGGCTGTCCGACAGGGATGCCTTACACGTGAAGAAATGGAAACAAGTGTAGGACGAATTCTTAAGACGATTCTTAAGGTGGATTAGGAATATTTGAAATTAAGAATTAAATTGAAAATCCCCTGTTAGAAGTTGATCTGACAGGGGATTTCCATGTGGATGGACAGATATTTATAAAGCAAGGAACACGGCAGTTCCACCATCGACTGCAAGGTTGTCTCCTGTTACAGAAGCATTTCCACCAACAGTATAAAGGATCTCTCCCTTTACATCCGGAACAACCACGTTACGGTCTGCAGGATGAATGATCACCAGAAGCTTTTCTTTGTCACAGGTACGCTCGTAAATGAGCGGATCACCGTCGGAGAGAAAGTGGATTGCTGCCATACTCTGCAGGGCAGGGTGAGCCATACGGAAGGCAATGAGACGCTTTACCTCACTGTAAAGGGAGGTGTCATCAGCCATTTCGTTTTCTGCATTCGGGCGGTTACGGTCAGGGTCCACAGGAACATACAGCTTTTCAGAGGGAGCGGAAGAAAAGCCTGCATTTGCGGAAGTGTTCCACTGCATCGGAGAACGGGAACCGGTACGGTTATAGCCGCCTTCTACAGAGGTCAGGTTTTCTACATACCGCATACCGATTTCATCCCCGTAATAGATGAATGGAGCACCGGGCATGGAAAGAAGGAATGCAAAGGCAATTTTCATTTCTTCGGGATCCAGGGTACGGGCCAGACGATCCATGTCGTGATTGCCGGACGGAATACAGATCAGACCCCGGCCATTTGTCTTTGCATAGTTTTCACAGTACTTTGCAACAAATTCCTTTGCACTTCCTTTTCCACGGCGGGAAAAATAGGGTTCTTCGCAGCGGAACAGATCATTGTAATGTGAGGGTCCGAAGTGAAGCAGGAAGTCCATATGAAAGCCACCGATGAGGCTCTTATCCGGTTCACCCCATTCGCTGACCATGGCTGCAGCCGGGAATTCTTCATCTAAAAATTTACGGATGTCCTGCCAGAGCGCAATGGTTCCTTTCCCATCCACATCATTTTTTACAAGGGAGCCGGCCATATCCACACGGAAACCGTCACAGCCTAAGGAAAGCCAGAAGCGCATGATATTCTTTAATTCCTCGCGGGAAGCCATAGGCCCCTCGGCATCCATGGGCTGCTGCCACTTTTTCGAAGGATCCGGCTGGTAGAAGCCGTAGTTTAAGGCAGGCTGATGGGAGAAGAAGTTTACCACACAGGAACCGTCGCGATCGGAGATGCCGCGGATGGTTGCCATATTTTCAGGAGATTCCCAGGCACTGTCCGTCCAGACATAGCGGTCAGTGTATTGATTCTTTTCGGCCTTCATGGATTCCTTAAACCATTTGCAGGTAACCGCCGTGTGCCCCGGAACGAGGTCAAGAAGGACATGCATCTGTCTTTTGTGTGCTTCTTCAAATAAATGAACGAGATCCTCATTGGTTCCGTAACGGGGAGCTACGGTGTAATAATCCTCCACGTCATATCCGGCATCGCCGAAGGGGGAGAGAAAGCAGGGATTCAGCCAAAGGGCGGTACATCCCAGTTCCTTAATATAGTCCAGCTTTTCGATAATTCCGTTAAAATCACCGATACCGTCAGCATTGGTATCACGGAAGGACTGGGGATAAATTTCATAGAATACGGCATTGTCAAGCCATTCCGGTTGTTTTCTTTCTGTGCTCATAGATAACCTCCATTGTTCAGGATCTAAAATTTTTATTAAATCTGTGGTAAGGGAATTGATTTTCCCTGTCTATAACGATACAATACTATCTTAAATAGGATTATTCTACTATAATTCTATGAAAAAATAGTACAATTCTATGTTTTTCGGGAAGGAGCAGGAAAAGTGGCAGAAAATCAGGAACTGTTTGAGTCAAATGCACACGAAAAGCGCAGGCACAGCTCCTATCTTGTGCCATACAGCTATTATGAAAGCCGGATCCCGGATTACTTTCCGTTCGTGCCGCTTCACTGGCATAGGGAGTGGGAGCTGAATTATGTGACGGACGGAGAAGGAATTATGAGAATCGGTGACCGGGAAGCAGAGGTTCATCCGGGGGATATTCTGCTGATCCAGCCGGAGGTACTTCATGCCATTGAGGCGGACGGATGCCTTTGTTATGATACGGTGGTCTTCCGTACCGAAATGCTTGGAAGCAGTGAGGACCGGTGTTATACCGAAATCATTTTTCCACTCAGCAGGGGAACAGCAAGGCTGCTTCCTATCCATACAGACAATTCCTGTTACCTGCAGTTAAAGGAATGTGCAGAGCATGTTATTTTCTGCGCGAAGGAGAACCGTGCACAGACTGATCTTCTGATGAAGGGAGAGCTGTTAAAGCTTTTGTGGTATATGGAACAGTCCGGAGTGATAATTTACCGGCAGGAAACAGATTCCTGGGAAGAGATCCGGACCGTGCTTGATTATATGGCAGAGCATTATGAGGATGTCATTACGATAGAGCTGCTGGCCAGACAGGTTCATTTAAGTGAAAGCTATTTCATGCAGAGGTTCCGGGAGATCTCGGGAATGGGAGCAATTGAGTATCTGAACCGCCTGAGGATTCAGAAGGCCTGTGAAAAGATTCTTGGGGGGACGGCAGTTGCGGATGCCGCCTACCAGTGCGGATTTAAGAATTTATCCAATTTTAACAGGAAATTTAAAGTTATTACAGGGTGTACGCCCAGACAATATAAAAAGCAAAAGCGAGGATAGTGTATGAAAAAAGTTGAAAAACCAAAGAAGCCGTTATTATTTTATTACTTTGTTACGATGGTGGTGCTGATTCTGCTCAATACCTTCCTGTTTCCACTGCTGATCAGGAAAAACCAGATTACGGAAGTGGACTACGGAACGTTCCTTAACATGGTAGAAAGTAAGGAAGTGTCCAGGGTAGAGTTAAACGGTGATTCCATTTATTTTGTGGATACTGATAAGGAAGAGCCGAAGTACTACGCAACCACAACGTTTGATGATCCGGAGCTTGTAAACCGTCTGGAGGATGCAGGCTGTGAATTTGGACGTGTTGCGGAAAAGGAAATGAATCCGATCCTGAATTTCCTGTTGGTATGGATTGTTCCGATCCTGATTTTCTGGGGACTTGGTCAGCTGCTCAGCAATTATATGATGAAAAAGATGGGTGGCGGCGGAGAAGGAAATCCATTTATGTCCTTCGGGAAAAGCAATGCCAAGGTCTATGTGGAATCTACAACCGGAATAACCTTCAATGATGTGGCGGGTGAAGATGAAGCCAAGGAGCTTTTAACCGAAATTGTAGATTTTCTGCACAATCCGGCAAAGTATCAGGAAATCGGTGCGGTATGTCCGAAGGGTGCACTTCTTGTAGGACCTCCCGGAACCGGTAAAACCTTACTGGCAAAGGCCGTTGCAGGCGAAGCCAGTGTACCGTTCTTTTCGATTTCCGGTTCGGAATTTGTGGAGATGTTTGTCGGTATGGGTGCTTCCAAGGTACGTGACCTGTTCCGGCAGGCGAATGAAAAGGCACCATGTATTGTGTTTATTGATGAAATTGATACCATTGGTAAAAAGCGTGACAGCGGCGGCTATGGAGGTAATGATGAACGTGAGCAGACCCTGAACCAGTTATTAACGGAAATGGATGGTTTTGATGCTTCAAAGGGTGTTGTGATTCTGGCTGCAACGAACCGGCCGGACAGTCTGGATCCGGCATTGCTCCGCCCCGGACGCTTTGACCGCAGAATCCCTGTGGAGCTTCCGGATTTAAAAGGAAGGGAAGAAATTCTGAAGGTACATGCCCGTAAGGTTAAGCTTTCGGATCAGGTAGATTTTAATGCCATTGCAAGAGCCGCTTCCGGAGCGTCGGGGGCAGAGCTTGCCAATATGGTCAATGAAGCCGCGCTCCGTGCAGTCCGTGAGAACCGTAAGTTCGTTACCCAGGCAGATCTTGAAGAGAGTATTGAAACGGTCATTGCCGGTTATCAGAAGAAAAATAAGGTCTTGTCCACGAAGGAACGTCTCATTGTATCCTATCATGAGATCGGACATGCACTTGTGGCCGCATTGCAGACACAATCCGCACCTGTTACCAAGATTACGATTATTCCCCGTACCTCAGGAGCACTCGGTTATACCATGCAGGTAGATTCCGAGGAGCGTAACCTGATGACGAAGGAAGAGCTTACCAATAAGATTGCAACCCTTACAGGCGGCAGATGTGCCGAAGAACTGATTTTCCATTCCATTACCACAGGAGCCTCCAATGATATTGAGCAGGCAACGAAGCTTGCAAGGGCAATGATTACCCGGTATGGCATGAGTGAAAAATTCGGAATGGTTGCCTTTGAAACCCGGAACAATGCGTATCTTAACGAAGATGCTACCTTAAGCTGTTCGCCGCAGAAGGCAGCAGAGATTGACGATATGGTGATTTCTCTTGTAAAGCAGGGCTACAGCACAGCCATGGAGCTTCTAAGCGCCCATCAGGATAAGCTTCATGAGCTTGCGAAATACCTGTATGAAAAGGAAACGATTACAGGCGAAGAGTTCATGGAAATCTTAAATCAGACCAAATAGTATGAATTTTTGCATCCTGTGTATGACAATTGGTATAATTTTTTGCATCGGACAGGTAAACTGAATGGTATGGAAGAACAGACTTATATATGGGGAAGCAATGATGAAATTATTGGATCTTGTAATTGTAGATGATGAACCGATTTTATTAAAGGGTCTGTTAAAGACTTATGACTGGGAGCAGATGGGATTCCAGGTGGTTGGTACAGCATTAAGCGGAGAGCAGGCAATTGAAGTGATCCGTGAGAAGAAACCGGATGTGGTGCTGACCGATATCCGGATGAAACAGATGACCGGATTACAGATGATGGATACGATACAGCAGACAGGCCAGGAGTGCCTGTTTGTTGTATTAAGTGCGTATCGGGATTTCGAGTATGCAAAGGAAGCATGCGATCTCGGTGCGTTTGCTTATCTGTTAAAGCCGATTGAGGATGACAAGCTGCAGGAAACCATGCAGAATGCGTACCGGTCCTGTATGGAAAAGCAGAAAAAAGAAGAGCGCATGGAAAGCTGGGAGAATCTGGTAATGAAGGATGCGACAAGCTTCCTGCAGGTCATTGTGCAGAAGTATCTGTTTAATCAGATTTCCTTTGATAAGCTGACCGAGGTTTTTGAGACCGTGGATCAGCCATTACAAAGAGCGTTTTATTGCTGTGAATACGGATATTGATCTTGCATACAAAATCACGAATACATTGGAATATGAAGCAGCGCGGTTTGCCCTGAAGTCCTTTCTGGAACAAAAGCTGCGGGAGAGGTTTGCTTATTTATGCCTGCAGGGACAGGGAGAGACGCTGCTCTTTCTGGTCCGCACGAAAGAAAATGCCACAGTACTTGCAGTGAAGCATCTTTTGGAGGAAGCAAAGGAAGAACTGAAGAGTCCTATCATTGCTTCCATATCCAAGCCCTATAAGGGACTTCCCGGAATCCGGAAAAGCTACGAAGAAGCCTGCGAGCTTTTTACTATGGCAAGTGAAGCCGGTTCCGGTTCATTTACCATTTATATGGAAAGTGCCTCGCAATATGCTAAGGATACGTCGGCACCGGAAGAGCAGCAGATTGGAAGTGCGCTTCGCAGGAATGATGAAAATGCACTGAAGGAGGCTTTTGTACACTTCCTTTACACGCTTCCGGCACAGGAGGAGACACAGCGCCAGAGACTTCATACGGTCATGCTTGATGCTGAGGTTTTCCTGGAAGAGACTTATGGAATGTCGGAGGAATTAAAAAAGCAGTTCCAGAATTATTATTCCAATATGCAGAACTTAAGTGCATCGAAGGAAGTGGATGTGAGCTATAAGATTCTGTGCCGGGCAATTGAAGAACGAAAGAATTATGCCGCCAGTCATGAGGTTGGAGGAAACCGGGAATATATGACAGAAGCCCTGGCCTATATTGACGAGCATCTGCAGGAGGAGGATCTTTCGATTGTAGCGGTCGCCATGCATGTGTACCTGAATCCCGTTTATTTTGGAAGGGTATTTAAAGAAAGCCAGCAGATGTCCTTTAAAAAATATCTGTTACAGTGCTGGATGGAAAAGGCCAAGAAGCTTTTGCAGAACGGGAATGAAAGTATCGGAAGCATTTGTGAACAGATCGGTATCAGCAATCCATCTTACTTTTCCCATCTGTTTAAGGAATATACCGGGAAGCTTCCCACCGAATATAAGAAGGAATGGTAGCCGTTTAGAAGGGATATAAGAATTTATCATATGAAAATCAGAAAAGCAACCTCCGGAATTCAAAGAAAATATCTGAAATATACAATCGGACTTCTTCTGCTTGCGCTGTTTTTGTCAAGCATGGGAGTCTGGTTTTATATGCGTAATATTATGATGGGAATCGTTACGGATAAATATACCTTTATGACGGAAAAGACCGGGATTTCACTTGATAACCTGTATCAGAAGACCGAAAAGGTGACAGAAGAATGCATTTTAAATGATCAGGTGCAGCAGAGTCTTAAGGCAAAGCCTATGGAAGAGGTAGACCGGAATTCTTTAAGTAAATATTTTGCCTATATTGACCTCGATCATGTTTCAGAATACTGTTATGTGGATAATAAGAAAAATCTTTATACCCGGTCCTATTCTAAGATTCCCTATCAGTATTTTGCTGACAGCCTTCTGGTGCAGCAGCTTGGCAGTTCCTATGCCGATACCAGGTGGTTTGTTATGAAGGACTATCTGTTTGGGACAGGTGAAGAAGCACTGTTTGTCGGACGCAAGGTACACAGCCTGAATTATGCACATGAGCCTGGATATTTGTTTTTTAAGATGAATCCGGAGTTTTTGCAGAGTCTGCTGCTTGAAGAAGATACGCTCACACAGGAGGCAGCAATCGGAATTATGGATCCACAGGGAAGAATCTGTGCGTACTGGTATCCCGAAGGTTTTACGTTATCCCCGGAGCAGGAAGCTGTTCTGGCTGATTATGCGCAGACACAAGGGTATGGATCTCTGGTTGAAAATGAGAAAATAAGCGGAGGCATATTATCTGTTTATAAACAGGAGGAGTGTGGATTTTCGGTATTTACACTTGTTCCTGAGAGGGTACTTGGTAAGGAAATTACCAAGGTATTCTGGGTGCTGCTTGTCATCTACCTGTTAGTTATTGCGATTGCCGTAGTATTAAGTATTTATTTTTCCAATAAATTTACGAAGCCCATTAAGGAACTGAACCGGGCCATGACAGAATTTAACGGAGAGGATTTCAGTAAGCTGGTCCATCTGAATACGAAAACAGAGCTTGACCAGATCGGGAATGCCTATAATGAGATGCTTTCCAATATCAAAGAGCTGCTGGATGAGATCAGGACACAGCAGAAGGAGCTGCGCACCAGTGAATTAAATATGCTGATCGGCCAGATTAATCCGCATTTCTTATATAATACGCTGGACACGATTTATATGCTGGCGAGAATTAATAAAGAAGAGACCACGATGAATATGATTCAGGCTCTGTCTAAATATCTGAGGCTTTCGTTAAGTAAGGGAAGTGAAATTGTTACGGTGGAAGATGAACTTGAAAATGTGAAGAGTTATCTGCAGATCCGGCAGATCCGTAATGAAAATCTGTTTACCTATACGATAGACTGTGAAGTGGATCCGGAAGAAACCTGGGTGTTAAAGCTGATTTTACAGCCACTTGTGGAAAATTCGATTAAATATGGCTTCTGTGAAATCTATGAGGGCGGTCAGATCCGGATTCATGTGTATAAGCAGGATGGCAGGCTGATTCTTACCGTTTATAACAGCGGGATACCTATTGCGGAGGAAATGGCAGAAAAGATCAATGCATTAAACGGCAGGCCCCTTTCGGAAGCCAGAAAGCTTTTTCCCAAGAATGCGAAAAACGGCTATGGAGTGAGCAATGTACTGACGAGACTTAGGCTGAAATATGGAGAAGAGGTCCTGTTTACTTACCGGGCAGAGCAGGATGGAACAACCTGTACGATCGAAATCCCGGGGGAAGGGGAACAGCATGAAGAGAATTTATAGAAAATGCAGGAAAGGCATGATGTTCTTTCTTTTTATGATGCTGTGTGGCATGGCAGTTCCGGGATGTGCAGGAACGGAGAGTGAAAATACGGTTAAGGAAGAGAGCAGCGTGATTTCCATTCCGATTATTTTTACGGTGGATCCGACCACGGGAAAGAAGAACAATCAGGAGCTTGCCGATGCGTTTAATAAAGCCTATGCAGGAAAGTATTACCTGGATGTGGAATGGGTACTTGAAACGGAGGAGGAATACCGGCAGAATCTCAGAAGAATGAATGTAACGGACAGTCTGCCTGCAGTTATTTATGATGTATGTACGATTCCTTCCTTTTATATGATGATGGTGGAAGAAGGAAGACTTGAGGATCTGAGTCCTTATCTGGAAGAGGACCTTTCCTGGAAGACGAATATTGAACCGTTTGTGCTGCAGGGAAGTACCTATGCAGATGGAGAGGTATATTTAGGACCGATCAGCACATCGGCATTTACCTGTGCCGGAATATTCTGGAATGAAGATTTGTTTGCACAGGCGGGGATTGACCGCTTTCCGGAAACCTGGGAGGAATTCTGGGAATGCTGCGATACCTTAAAGGAGCATGGAATTACGCCGCTTGCCCTGCATACGGAGGGAACCGGATGGGCACCGATGCTGATTGCTACGGCAGCCCTTGCGGAAAGTAAAGAAGGGGCAGAGTTCATGAGACAGATGCTTCCGGAAAGCTATGATAATGAAAGCGGTCTGTATCTGGGAGAGGTGCTGCAGAAGCTGTTTTCTTATACAACAGACGATGCTCTCCATACGGACTATGATGTGGCGTATTCCAATTTCTTTTCAGATAAGGCGGCTATGATTCCGAATGGTTACTGGCTGATTGACCAGATCCCGGAAAACAGAGGGGATGAGATACGGTTTTCTTCTTTTCCGGAGCATACACTGGTGGCATCCCCGGAAACCTTTGGCTGGGCGGTTGTTTCCAGCTACCCGGATGAAGTTAAAGCGGCGGCAGTGGAATTTTTGAAGTTCCGGACAGAATATAATAAGAATGAAAAAGAAACTCTCTTTAACCAGGATCTGACAGACAAGCCACAGGTATTAAAGGATTATCTGAAAGCATTCTCCAGGGCAGATCAGATTGTTCCAAACTATCAGGTGAAATGGAATTCCATCCTACAGGAAGAGACACTGGGAGTTACACTGCCGCTTCTGGCGGAACAGAAGATTACACCGGAGAAGTTTGTGCAGATGGTGCAGGAAAGTGTGCTGGAATTTGAAGCTGAGCAGTAAGAAGATAAGGAATGATTCAGATAACAAAAAATAAACCTGTATGAAAAATCATATCAGGTTTATTTTTTTGCATTCGAGGTAGAATAATTGATAATGGATCTTTTACATTTCTGATAAGATAAGTATAACAAAACAAAGAAACGCACTCTTCCATGAAGGTGCGGATCATAAAAGAAATGGGAGGAATACTATGAAAAATGTAAAACGATGGCTTGCCCTTGGTATGGCAGCTATGATGACAGCAGGAGTTCTGGCAGGTTGCGGAAGCACCTCTACAGATACTGCAAGTGACAGCAACGAAAGCACAGCAACAGAAACAACAGAAACAACAGAAACAACAGAGGCTGCAGATGCAGCAGAAAGCACAGAGGCTTCTGAAGGCGAAGCAGCAACAAGCACCGGAGCAGGATCTGTATATTACCTGAACTTCAAGCCGGAGCAGGATGAGCAGTGGCAGGATCTGGCAAAGGCTTATACCGAAGAGACCGGCGTACCGGTTACTGTTGTGACAGCAGCTTCCGGAAATTATGAAACCACTCTGATGAGTGAAATGGGAAAGAGCGGAGCTCCTACCCTGTTCCAGGTAAACGGACCGGTTGGTCTTGCAAACTGGAAGGATTACTGCTATGACCTTTCCGGATCTGCAATCTATGGCGAACTGACAAGCGAAGATTTCGCATTAAAGGATGGAGATGCAGTAGCTGGTATCGCATATGTTATTGAATCTTACGGACTGATCTGCAATAAGACCTTACTTGCAGAAGCAGGCTACAGCATAGATGACATCAAGTCCTTTGCTGATTTAAAGAAGGTTGCAGAAGATATTACAAGCCGTTCTTCTGAGCTTGGATTTGCAGCATTTACTTCCGCAGGTATGGACGGATCCTCTGACTGGAGATTCAAGACCCATCTTGCAAACCTTCCGATTTACTTCGAGTATAAGGAAGACGGTATCGGATCTACTCCGGCTATCAAGGGAACCTATCTTGATGCATACCGTAACATCTGGGATCTGTATGTAAATAACAGCACCTGCAGCGGCAAGGATCTTGCAGCAAAGACCGGTGACGATTCCAGAAATGAATTCTTAAACAAGGAAGCCGTATTCTTCCAGAATGGTTCCTGGGAATATGGAAACCTGGTTGGTGACGGTAAGTTTACCGATGATGATCTTGCCATGATTCCGATCTATATCGGTGTTGGTGATGAAGCAAACCAGGGACTTTGTACCGGTACAGAAAACTACTGGTGTGTAAATAAGGAAGCATCTGCAGATGATATCCAGGCTACACTTGATTTCATGTACTGGTGTGTAACTTCCGATAAGGGAACCGCTTCCATGTCTGATGAAATGGGATTTGTTATTCCTTTCAAGAACGCAAAGGAATCTCCGAACTTATTTGTTAAGCAGGACAGCGCATATACCGCAGAAGGAAAGACACCTGTATCATGGAACTTCACAACCATGCCTTCTGAAGAATGGAAGAATGGTGTAGGATCTGCATTAACCGCTTATGCGGCAGATGAGACCGATGCAAACTGGGATGCAGTAGTAAGTGCATTCGTAGATGGATGGGCAACCGAATATGAGCTTGCCAATCAGCAGTAAATAAAGAAACCGGAATGGGCAGGCAGAAAATACTGTCTGCCCATTCTTATGTAATATGGAGGTTATGTTATGGAGAAGGCAATAAAGAAACATGCAGTTATTTTTATTCTGCCCACGCTGGCTGCATTTATCATCGGATTTATTGTTCCGTTTGTGGAGGGCTTATACTTATCCTTCTGTAAATTTACAACAGTAGGAAATGCGACGTGGGTAGGACTTGCAAATTACCGTGCTGCAATTACGGACACCTCTTTTCAGAGGGCATTTGGATTTACCGTATTGTTTGCAGTGGTATCCATTTTAAGTATTAATATTCTGGCATTTGCACTTGCCGTTTTACTGACACAGAAATTACGCGGAACAAATGTTTTCCGTACCGTGTTTTTTATGCCAAACCTCATCGGCGGTATCGTGCTTGGTTATATCTGGCAGATCCTGATTAACTGTGTGATGACGATTTTAGAACAGCCCCTGCTTGCATTAAATGCAACCGCAGGCTACTGGGGACTCATTATCCTGATGGGATGGCAGCAGATTGGTTACATGATGATTATTTACATTGCAGGCCTGCAGAACGTTCCGGATTCTTTAATTGAAGCAGCCGAGATTGACGGAGCAAACCGCCTGCAGACCTTGTTTAAAATTAAAATTCCCATGGTAATGTCTTCCATTACCATTTGTATTTTCTTAACCTTAACGAATTCCTTCAAGCTGTTTGACCAAAACCTTGCGTTGACCGGAGGGGATCCGAACCATATGACCGATATGATGGCCCTTAACATTTACAATACCTTCTATGCACGCTCCGGTATGCAGTGGAAGGGTTATGGACAGGCGAAGGCAGTGATCTTCTGTGCACTGGTAATCTTTATTTCCCTGTTCCAGCTTAGAGCAACCAGATCAAGGGAGGTGCAGCAGTAATGAATACAAAGAAAAAAGTCGGAAATACCATATTAGTTGTCATTTTGACCATCCTCTCCCTGTTATGGATTTATCCTGTTTTTATGATTTTGATCAATTCCCTGAAAAAGGAATCTGCCATCAGCACCGGAAGCGTTTTCAAGCTTCCTACCGCAGAAACCTTTGCAGGTTTGGAAAACTATATTAATGCTATTGAATCCAAAGGCTTTTTGAACAGCCTGGGATATAGCTTATTTATTACGATTACTTCCGTGGCAGCGATTCTGCTTTTCTGTTCCATGTGTGCATGGTACATTACCCGTGTAAAGGGCATCCTTTCTAAGGTACTTTATTTCCTGTTTGTCTTTTCAATGGTGGTTCCTTTTCAGATGGTGATGTTTACCCTGTCACAGACCGCAGATAAGCTTCATTTAAATACTCCCTGGAATATCTGGGTAATCTATCTTGGATTCGGGGCAGGACTTGCCGTATTCATGTTCTGTGGCTTCGTAAAGTCCATTCCGCTTGAGGTAGAAGAGGCCGCCCTGATCGATGGCTGTAATCCGATCCAGACGTTCTTTAAGATTGATATGCATATGCTGGCACCAACGATGATTTCCGTAGGAATCCTGGAAGCCATGTGGGTATGGAATGATTATCTTCTTCCGACCCTGGTGCTTGATATTAAGAAATATAAAACGATCCCGATGCTCATCCAGTATTTCCGGGGAAGCTACGGAAAGGTTGAGATGGGACCAATGATGGCAAGTATTATGTTAACCATAATCCCGATTATCATTGTATATCTGTCCGGACAGAAATATATTATTAAAGGTGTGGCATCCGGAGCCGTAAAAGGATAGCATTCCCCCGAAAAGGAGAAAACAGATGTTGAATAAAGAATTATTGGAACAAAAACTTGGAAAGTCCATTCAGGAAGCAGGCGAGAAGGAGATTTATTTCATGCTCCTTGAGCTTGTGAAAGAGATGGCAAAGGAAAGAGAGCGTGCACAGAGCGAGCAAAAGGGAAAGAAGATCTACTATGTTTCAGCAGAGTTTCTGATCGGCAAGCTTCTTTCCAACAATCTGATTAATCTTGGAATTTATGATGAAGTAAAGGATATTCTTTCAAGTAACGGAAAGAGTCTTGCAGCAATTGAAGAGATTGAGCCTGAACCGTCTCTTGGAAACGGCGGGCTTGGAAGACTGGCTGCCTGCTTCCTTGACTCCATGGCAACCTTAGGCTTAAACGGAGATGGAATTGGATTAAATTATCATCTGGGACTTTTTAAGCAGGAATTTGAAAAGAACCTGCAGAAGGAAACTCCGAATCCCTGGATGGAGCCGCAAAGCTGGCTGAACCGTACCGAGGTGGTTTATCCGGTAAGCTTTGGCAATCTGAAGGTGAATGCCAGAATGTATGACATTGATGTGACAGGTTATGAAAATCACACCAATAAGCTTCATTTATTTGATCTGGATTCCGTGGATGAGAATCTGGTTCAGGATGGCATTTCCTTTGATAAAACGGACATTGAGAAGAATCTGACGCTGTTCCTTTATCCGGATGATTCGGATGAGGAAGGAAGACAGCTTCGTATTTATCAGCAGTACTTTATGGTAAGCAGCGGCGCACAGCTTATTCTGGACGAAAGCGTAAAGCGTGGCTCAAATCTGCATGATCTGTCGGACTATGCGGTGATCCAGATTAATGATACACATCCGACCATGATTATTCCGGAGCTGATCCGTCTTTTGATGGAGCGGGGCATAGCAATGGACGAAGCCATTGCTATTGTTTCAAAGACCTGTGCCTATACGAATCATACGATTCTGGCAGAAGCATTGGAAAAGTGGCCGATTGCCTATCTGAATAAGGTTGTGCCGCAGCTCGTTCCGATCATTGAGGTTCTTGATGATAAGGTACGCCGTAAATTCGATGATGAAAAGGTAGTCATTATCGACCGCAATGACACTGTGCATATGGCACACCTGGATATTCATTACGGCTTTTCCGTAAACGGTGTGGCATCCCTTCACACGGATATTCTGAAAAAGACCGAGCTTCATCCGTTTTATGAGCTTTATCCGGAGAAATTTAACAATAAGACAAACGGTATCACCCAGCGTCGTTTCCTGCTGCATGGCAACCCGCTTCTGGCAGACTGGATCACGGAGCAGATTGGCGACGAGTGGATTACCGATCTTCCGCACCTGGCAAAATTAAAAGTATACGTCGATGATCCGAAATTCCAGCAGGAATTTATGAACATCAAGTACCAGAATAAACTGCGCCTGGCAAAATACATCAAGGAGCACAACGGCATCGACGTTGATCCGCGTTCCATTTTCGATGTACAGGTAAAACGTCTCCATGAGTACAAGAGACAGCTTTTAAATATTCTTCATGTAATGTACCTGTATAACCAGCTCAAAGACAATCCAAACATGGATATGGTTCCGAGAACCTTTATCTTTGGTGCGAAAGCAGCGGCAGGTTACCAGATTGCCAAGAAGACGATCAAACTGATTAACTCCGTAGCAGATGTTATCAACAATGATAAATCCATCAATGGTAAGCTGAAAGTTGTGTTTATCGAAGATTACCGCGTTTCCAACGCAGAACTGATTTTTGCGGCAGCGGATGTCAGCGAGCAGATTTCCACCGCCAGCAAGGAGGCGTCCGGTACCGGCAACATGAAGTTCATGCTGAACGGTGCGCTGACGTTGGGCACGATGGATGGTGCGAACGTGGAGATCGTAGAGGAGGTAGGCAAGGAGAACGCATTTATCTTCGGTCTGAGCGCTGACGAGGTTATCAATTATGAGAACAACGGCGGTTACAACCCGGAGGAGATCTTCAACACCGACCAGGATATCCGCCGCGTGCTGATGCAGCTCATCAACGGCTACTATTCACCGCAGGATCCGGAGCTGTTCCGCGATATTTACAATTCTCTGTTAAATACAAAGAACAGTGCCAAGGCAGATACCTACTTCATCCTGAAAGATTTCCGTTCCTATGCGGAAGCACAGAAACGCGTCGAGGCAGCTTACCGTGACGAGAACTGGTGGGCGAGAGCAGCCATGCTCAACACAGCAAGCGCTGGTAAATTCTCCTCTGACCGTACCATCGAGGAGTATGTGCGCGACATCTGGCACCTGGAGAAGATCCATGTGGACGATGATGATGTAAAGGCACTGTAAAAGGAGTAAAAAGAGGGAGGACACACTATGAGAGGATACAGAAAAAGACCGGGGACACAAGGATTTTCGGTTCCTCTTGTGTGTGCTTCCCTCTTTTTTATCATTTCGCTGTTTTTGTTTGCTTCTTATAAAAACAGCGCCTATCAGCAGGCGAAAAAGGAAATCTATTCGCTTTATACGGCGAACCGGGCGTTTGATCTGGATGAGGTGTATCAGGACGGTCTGACGGCGATCTATGCGAAAGAGTATGGAAAGACGGCAACCGAGGCTGGATGCGAGGCGCTGGAGCAGACGGGGCTTCCGTATGTCCTTTTATTATCGCAGTTTTCCGCACCGGTGGAACGCGTGTATGTGACGAGCTGCCAGCTGAGCGAGACGGGGCGGGAGAAGAAGGCGCGGACGTATGACTACACGGTTTCGGTGCGTTTCTGCCTGGAAAAAGGCGATGAGATGCTGGCACCGGAGAAGACGATGGACTTTCATGGAACTGTGGTGATGAAGAAAAAGGGATGGTTCCGCTGGCTGCTGGATGGTGTGACGCTGGGGGAGTAAAAGAATGATAGAGGGGAAACCGGAAGAGACTGCAAAGGGCGGCGGAGGAGAAGCCGGAGCGTAGACTTGTGATATTTTTTGAGTGCCTGTCATAAGATAAGGAAGGCAGAGAAAAGAAGCAGGTTTGTAAGGCATTGAAACCATAAGTTTACTGGTATGGCAAAACAGAAAATGCGTGAAACCGTACTGGAACAGTCAAAACAGGAGAACCGAAATGAAGAAGAGAACTGCCGCCGTACTGGCGGCTTTTTTGATCCCATATATCACAACACTGGCAGTTTCCGGGCGTGTGCAGGGGGCGGATGGAGGAAAAATCGGAGGAAATTCAGATAGAACATCTGGATGGGAAAGTCAGACGGATGGTCGGAAGATCCTTCTGGATCGGGAGGATGGCGGCCGCAACAACGGAACCGGGTATGCTGTCCCGCTGGAAGAATATCTGATCGGTCTGACTGCAGTGCAGATTCCGGACGGCTATCCGAAGGAAGCAGTCAAGGCACAGGCAATTCTGGCGCGGACAGCGCTGTACCGGGAGATGGACGGGGCAGATTCGATCGAGGAATCGGCGCTAGATATGGATTATCTGGAGCCGGAGCAGATCGAGAGCCGGTTTGAGGCGGCTGGAATGCCGGAATATTACCAGACGATCTGTGGGGCGGTGCGGGAGAGCGCAGGACAGACGGCGATCTGGGCTGGGGATTATATTGAGCCGCTGTTTCATGCAGTGAGCGCGGGGCGGACGCGCGAAGGGGATGAGGCGCATCCGTATCTGGCGTCGGTTGCGGCAAAGGAGGATGAGGGCGCTGGT
>ENA-OROZ01000787-OROZ01000787.1-human-gut-metagenome-genome-assembly--contig:-NODE-787-length-33115-cov-7.323866_pt1 | contig 33115 bp, 32 predicted proteins | sample MGYA00242138_ERZ509066 | MGnify/ENA primary metagenome ERZ509066 (study PRJEB26280, sample SAMEA2338691) | human gut metagenome | biome: human gut; feature: human-associated habitat; material: faeces... | reverse complement strand
GCTCTTCCGACATAATATAATCTTTTCTTATTCAACGCTAAAGTTACGAAAAAAGTCTGAACCGACCTTCCCTTTTGTGATATACAATCATTCTTCTTTTTCGTGTTCAATCATGGTACACCCCCTTACCACCCGATTCTTTCCCGTAAATTTGAAAGATTAGGAACTTCGCTGTACTATTATTTCGTATTTCAAACTTCTCCGCCATGGACATGAACGATTATTTGATTGTTTTTAGTAGACATTGAAAATTTTCATATATGATAGATTCATCGATATGAAGATTGTTTAATGCCGCTATAATGTTACCTTTTTTATTATATGGAGCATCACTTTCTGTAAGTATTTTGTTTAACGGTATTCTACTAATTATCCGCCGTCCATTTTCTGAAAGAGTCATAGCTTCATTAATGGAGAAATAATAGCCTTCTCCAATTATTTCATCAATCAAACCAACAGGTCCACTATACCAATGAAATATCACGTTCTTCACATTATATCTTTTGAGGATAGACAAAACATCTCTTTCTGCCTTTCGTGAATGAACACTTATGATCTTTTTTCCCCCTTTGAGACATTGACAAATGTAATCAAAGTATTCAAGCTGACGGTCTTTGGTAGTAATAAAATCACGACTGAAGTCTAATCCAACTTCTCCGATATATGAGGTCATTGGTATTAGTTTTTTCCAGTTATCTATCTCTGATATATGTTCATGCACAAGTTGAGGATGAAATCCTAATGCAAGTCTTGACTTCCTCAATTTATTAAAGTGGGGTAAGCCCATGACAAAATGACTTGGTAGATTTGTCATTCCTAATGTAAAATCTCCGTCCTTTTCTTTTTCAGCCAAATATAAGTCTGGAGAATTTAGCATATCTACATGACAATGAGTGTCTATTATCATTATATTCCAGCTTTCTTTTTAACAGAATTAGACCCGTTTTTAGCTATCCAATTTTTCACTTGATTATAAGAATGCATAACCATAGTTACATAATCAGAAAGGCCATCAGTTTCTCTTATGCCATTAATAAATAGTTCACTTCGAATATGCTCTTCTGTATGATGCTGCGATATAAAACGAAGAAGGGCATTGAGGTCTTTATTACGTTTCTGATTTTTCTTTTCTAAATCATATTTTACTCCGTGGAAAACATCTGTGCCATATTGATTGCCACTGTCCCAGCCTACGGCATCCAGCGCCACACGTCGATATAAACAAGGGAGGCACATTCCACAATGATTAATGTGGTTGTGATGGATTTCAGAACCAGATTTATCCCAAAAGCTATTATGGCCCCTTTTAGCACACGAACATGAGAGGAATGTCAAGGCTTTTAAAACCTCCTTTTTTGAATCATCTTCACAACATTTTATCATCATGTCTGCTTTAGACATGAATGAGTAAGGATTAATTATGGGATTATCTATACCAATTGAATTTAAGGCATTTTCTAATCGTTTAATAAATGTCGGATGAGTCGTACGAGTACTGCAAGAACTTCGTCTGCTCCTGTCAAGTGGAACATTAATCGATATTGTCCCGTTCTCTGGCACTATTAAAGGCATCCTTGATCCAATGCTATGAGCTGCGTATATTCCAGCTGCAAAAAACAGTAACGAACGGGACCGAAATGTACTTTCAGTTTTTGTAGGAATGTTCCAGGTGTTTCTTTTTAGCCCGGCATTGAGTAATATCTGGGAATATTGATCTTTGAATAAATTATGAGATTTACAATAATCCAAAATGCCATTTTGATCGCCATGCTCTTTCCCAAGTTCCATATGAGAAACCAAAAGAATCTTTTTTCCTTCATCAAGTTCAGAAACTTTATCTACAAAACCGATTAAAGAATCTAATCCCCCTGAAAACAACGCAACTTTATCATATTGAGAGCGATTGTAGTTTTTTACATCCTTAGATGGTGAATAGTTATAGGTGGCAATCTTCTCAAAATTAATGTGCCATTCGTCACCTGTCAAGAAGTTAACAGCTCGCTCAAATAGACTGCGGTTATGGCTCATGCAATCAAAATTCATGCATGGAACATTTTCCAATACAATATTCCGTTTCCAGCCATCGATGGAATTCAAAATTCTATTTATTGCTCGATCTGCATTGTATATGACAAACGCGAGGATCAAGAAATCAAAAGCAACAGAATGAGTATCTCTTGCAAATTCCCACAACTCTTTTGGATTAAATTTTAATCCAGTAGAATGTAGAATTCCGGCATAATCTTTAAATGAAATCATAAAAGAGCCAAACTCTTCTTTTGATTTAGTGGGGATATAATCTATTTTTACTCTTGTTTCCATATGTCCAGAATATCGGCTGTTAGTGTTTCTACCATTTCTTTCCCCTCTTTAGAAGTAAGATCATATTTTGATATATCATTCATTAATCGATCATCTAGCTCACTGTGAAGCCAATTCCGAATTTGCTCCATAACTCTATCCGGATTATCACATTTGTCAAATATGTGACTTTGGAATAATTCTCCGGAATATTCAATGATGTAATCAATTTGAAAATCGATTATCCAAACGACTAAATCATCATTGGACGCATTGGATAACTTTTTTTCTATTTCTTCTTTTGTCTCGCAGTCTTTTAATATTTCGTCAAGTATCTTTTCAAAAGCTTTAGCGGCAGCTGCATCGTCCATCGAAGAATCGTGCTCTCCTAAAACCCGTTCTAAAATTACTTCTTTGAAGCTCCTTTTAAATAAAGAATCATTTTCAAAAGAAAAATCGGGACCTAAGATTCCCAATACCCCGTGGGATCGTATATCTCCAATTATTGAAATGAAATTTTTAGATACTCGAGCACCAGCGCGTCCAAATGAGGAATGTCGACTCGAGGCACCACGATAAACACTATTTGATATTGCTGAACTTAACCCGATTACAAAGGTTTCACAGTTATCATTAGAGTCTCCCGTTCCTTTCGCTAAACTTGTAATTGAACGTTTAGCTGTACTCCAATTGGGACCGGACTTAAGATTGTGAGATTGAGATGTTCCCATATTATCTTTTTTTACGGTTAATGGCATTGGTTAATTGCTGTGATATAGGGAGTTTGCTTATAAACTCTGCGCAATTATCTTGGCGGTTTTGTATTCTTACAAAAAAGGTAGAAGCCTGAGGATCTATACTCAATGTCTTTACATTGTTAAATAAGGCGTTTAATCTATCAATATTATTGACAAGCAATTCATCAACAGCACTATCATTTAGAATACGCCAACACTCCGCAGAATCTGGTTTTGAGATAAGCTTTTCATTCAATAATAGTATTAGCATGTCTTTCTCGTCTTCTTCTATTGCCTTAAGGCTTTCAGGAAGACGTTTTGACATAGAACTATTTGTTTGAATAGCACATAAACCCTTGAATATCAAATTGACCTTCCGAGTAACTACTGTAGCTATTGGAGTCTCCGTTTTAAGAGCATCTCTTGCTACCCAAAAATAATTCTGTAGGTTGATATCCAATAATGAAGGAGTGGAGGCCAACCAACGTTTGAGATAATCTGATTCCCAATTATTCTTCCACAATTCGTCTGTTATATCTTCTCCAGCTTTTGCTTGTTCTTCGGCGGATTCAATAGGCAAACACCCTGCATTATCTCGTTGCATTCGATATAATTCTTCAAATCTAGAGATATATAGTGAGTTGTATTCTAAAACCATTAATTTCACAAGAATATCGGGTCTTAATTCGTCAAATCCCGCAACTCTTGCCAGTTCCATTCGTACATAAAGTGTATTCATGAATCGTTTGAGCTGTCTAGGATTCCCGTTCAAAAAGCTCTTAATTAGGGGAACGATAGGCAACATATATTCAACACCACTTAGGTTAAGTGTTGGAAAGGCTCTTTTTATATCATCGATATTATACTTGGAGTGTTTGTCGTGTTTTCTAAATTCCACATAATTCGTATATATGGATGTAAAATCCATTGGTCTACAATATTGTTTGCAGAGTAACAATGTAATATAGGTTTCTTGCTCATTGCCTGATAATCTAGGAAGTTTGTAAGGTAATTGAATAAGCTTTTCCAGATAATCTGAAAATGGGCTAGATATTTCCTCCTTTTTCTGTTCAATTGGATAATGTTGTTTTATAGCATATTCAATGATTCGTTCATCCGCTCCTATCACAAATGCTGTTCTATCAACGTTTACAAATAACTTTACTGCTTCAAGACATTCTATAATGCGCTTAGGATTACACCTATCTAAATCATCAATGTATACTACAATTGCTCGATATCCCGCATCTTTGACCATTTGTTCAAATAGTTCACGGAATTGCCCTATAAATTTTGAAGTATTACCCTTCTCTATTTCTTCCAATAGATTATTGTATGTATCACGACCTGTGATTTTATCAAGTTCTTTCTTGTTAGGTAACCATTTTTTAATAAAATCTGGCGTAAGATTATCATAGGTCTTCTTTAGTATGAATACCCCGGCCTTTAGTAAGCTGATCCTGGCAAAAAAATCATCAGCTTTCTCAAAAATATCTTTATGTTCAGATATGTCAGTTTTGATGGACTCTAAAATAGAATCTATCATAACAAGTTTTGTGGCATCATAATTCTCAAACTGCCAACTATTAAATTTAATTTGGAGGACACGTTCCTTATCACTTGTGCCATCTTCTCCTTCGGGATCTTTCTGGCTTTGCTCGTTATTCCATATCGCAATACCTTCATGAAGCTGCAACATCAGGCTGCTTTTACCTGATCCCCAATTTCCAAATACACCAATAGTGATAGGTAACATTGATTTATCAAGAATGATTTTCTTTAACAAATCAGCATGAACCTGATACCCTAATAAATCTTGTGTAGTTTCGTTATCAGACCACATATATATACGACCTTACTGTGTTATCACCTCTTTAACTATCTGGAGCATCTTCTTGTTATTGAGTTGCGTGTGGAAATGGACGTTGTAGCCCTGTGCGGAAAGGTTCTTGAAAAAGATCTCTGCACATTTGATTTTTGCTGCTTCTACGCCACGGAGAGTTGATTTATTCTCAACGTCCTTGGTTTCAACTACAATGTTAAGTTCTTTATCACCGTTGGCTTTCTTGACCACATACATGAAGTCGGGGCTATATGTTCCACCTGCAATTGTTGGTATGGCAATACTGCTCCGAGGGATTTTGCCATAGACAATAACTTCGGCTATTCCGGAAAGACCTCCGTCTATATCGGATTCGATGTCTTCAAGTTCAAGAGGGGAATCGTATGCTTTCGCATCATACAAATATTTGTCTGCGGCATCTCCTTCCTTCATCTTGATTCCTATTCGACCCTGAGCGATTTCTTCTCTGACGCTCCCGTCGGCGTAGGTAAGTGCAGTGGCCCCCGTAGAGCCATCGGTTTTCTTATATTTGAAACGCCCTTGTAAGGTCTCAATCTTCCAATCAGTGAATGATTGAACAAGAGCGCTTATAGCCTGTTCATTGAAATGCGAATCCTTTATCTTTCCTGACTTTTTAGTATAGCGACAGATTGCACTATGTATCTTTTCAAGAGAAATATTTGTAGCATCCGACACTCGTTTCAAGAATACCCCATATGGTAATGCTTGATTAATAGCATATTGAACGCCGCTGTTAGATGTAGACGACATATGTTCACCATCACTAACAACAGTGTCTCTACGGCTGGAGATAACTCTATCCGTAAAAATATTTCCTGTTTCAAGTATCTTGTCAAGAGCCTTGTCAATTTCTACATTGAGGTCGGATTCATACCATATAGTATATCGCTGGTTGAGCTTCTCCCATAGGTCTCTCAACTCTTCAAACCTTGCCTTCCTGATTTTGACAGGATGATTGGGTTTGCTGTTGCGGTCTCTTACTTTTCCGCTTTCAAGTCCGGACTTGAATAATGGGTATTCCTCAAAAAACGAAGACTTATTTTCGGGAATAATATTATATTTAAGATCTATATATTTTTTAGTCAATAATTCAACAAATAGAATGGTTGTATCGGTTCCCATTTTTTGCGCTACTTGTTGAATAATTTCCAATGAGAGTGTAACTGATTCCGGAACCTCACTGTTTATCTGCTCAACTAGTTTCTTCGCAAAATCAGCTTCTGTAAAATCTACAATATAATTTAATGTGAATTCCTCATTGGAAATGCGATTACCACATTCATCAACAGGAAGACGCAGACCGCGACCTACTTCTTGTAACTTGGAAATATCGCTTCCACTTGAGCGTAGTTTCGCAATGGTGAATACATTGGGGTTATCCCAGCCTTCCTTTAGAGTCCATTTTGAAAAAAGGAACCTTCTAAGCATTGGATTACCGTCTTTGTCCACAAACGAAAGCAATTGTTTTTTCCCGTTAAGGATGTCATTAACCTCCTCGGCAATGCTTTCATCCGAAGAACTATTATCTTGTGCAAAATATCCGGCGTGGCAAGCTCTGATATTTTTCAGACTGGCTTCCAGATATTCTCGATATTCGTTTTCTTGCTCCGAGAGTTTGCCTATTGTGTCTTTAAGCTTTTCTTTGAGCAATCGTTCAAAGGTTTCAAGTATGTATGGTTTCTTCCCATCTTCACTCTTCCTATACGACGTTATATCATCAATAAAGAACAGTGCAAGAGTTTTAATCTTAAAAGTTCTACCAGAGAAATTATGGCGTTCTGTTTCAAAATGTCTCTCCAAGGCAAGACGTATCATTTGTTCTTGATAGGAACTCATGAAAACGTCTACGTCCATTTCCTCACCGACAGTTTTAATTTGTCCGTTGGAAAGTTCGATGGAGTTTTTATCAATAGTCTGGATGGTAAGTCCGGTCAGCTCATCTGCGATCTGTGAGAGTGAATCACCTATACGGAGTTGGAAACTCCTTGTCGGGGAATCCTCCTGTTTGTGTTGAAATGTTGCTGAATCGTTTTTAGTTACCGACATCAACTTGATTTTCTCATTCTTTTGTGAAATCGGCTCGAAATGTTCTTTAGCAACACCTTTAATCAGCCCTTGATTGAACGATTGACAAGCGTTAAGGTCATAAAGGAGATTCTGGTAATCCTTGATTGTCTTCTTATTCTTTCCTTTGCCGATTGTGACTTCGGGGAATGTGGCACCAAATCTGACGATACACTGTGGGGCAATCTCCGTCTGGATGATGCCGAAAGCTTTCTGATCTCTCGAAAATTTGTGAGGCTCATCGATAATTACAAATGGGCGTGTGGCTTTAAGTGCATTATACGGTCGATAAAAGCCTTCCACAACATTGCCATAATCATCTCTGCTCAGGATATAGTTCTTCGCATCCTTCAGTAGCTGCATGTTTACTAAAAGGACGAAAATTTTCCTGGTGTCTTGACATGACCCCTTGACGAATTCACTTACAGTAGCAGGGAAATATTGTCTTCCCTTCTTTTTCTTCTTGGGCGGTTCAAGCGTAAGAAGGTCAATTTCCGCGTCATATCCACAAACATCACGGAAATGGCGCTTTACATATTCATCCTCCATAAACTGCCTTGCACCTGCTTTGATTGGCAATGTAGGCACAGCTACTATGAATTTATTGATCCCATAGCGTTTATGGAGTTCAAACATAGTCTGAACATAGACATAGGTCTTCCCGGTGCCGGTTTCCATCTTTATATCAAGATTCAGACATGTAGGTTCATGAGTATATCCTCCATACTCATGCGGAATCTTGTTTACACCTTGTATATTTCGGATGTTATCACCGACTCCATCCTTGAAAATGGTTATTTCAGGATTGGAATAGTAATGCACGGGTGACTTAACCCATGTATCCTTGAATACATCGGCTACCGCATCTACCGCCTTTTGCTGATGCGGCAACGAGGATTGAAGTATCAGTTCCATATCAATATCTAATTTCGAAATTGACACGAAGATTCTTCTCTCCGGCTTGCACAGTTTGTAGACTATCTTTCAGACTCTGCAACTCATTCCAACCGAAGGAATAGCCATAGATTACAACATTCTGTGGATTGAATGATGCTTCCGTTTGATACTTGTCAAGGAGAACAGCTACTGCGTCATCAGATAAATCCGGGTTGATAAGATAGAGATGCTTGTCGATATAGTATGCCGTATAACCGCCAAGATCTAAAGAGTGGTAATCAGAAGTCAGACCATAGCCATCCCTTTCCAGCCATGTTGTAAGTATGGTAGCAACACCAAATTCTTCCATCAGGGTATTGTCACCGAACGCGGCATCCTTATCAAACTTGATAATTTTTTCCAGAGCAATTCCAGAAGGCTCCTTCAACGTAAAATGTCGGAATCCGAGATCTCCATGAAAGAGAGGGTTTTCTGCTGCGATTTTTTTTGCGGCACGCTTGATTCTGTCAAATCCCAATTCATCTATTGTCTTGAATCCTGCTTTGAATGCCTCCGTCTCTTTTTCAAAAGGTGCTTGAATCTGAATTAATATGTAATTAAGGTCATTCCCTTCTGAAATCAATTGCATGGCAGCATGAGCAGTTGACGATGAACCTCCAAAGAAATCAAGGACATAAACGGAGTCCTTATCTGTTGGGGCAATTCCTTGAGTTAAGATCAACTTGATATAGTCGACAGGCTTAGGGAAATCGAAATATTCCTTACCATCATATAATTCTCTTAATTCGCGTGTCCCCTGAGAGCTATATACAGTCTCAAGGACAGATGATAAACCAGTATATTCACTTTCAAGGTCTTTCATGAATTTCTTGCGACGAGGTCTTCCAGTGGGGTCTGCCGGGAAAATAACTTCATTGCGTTCAATTAATTCACTCATCCTTTTAGGCTCATATCTCCAACCGGTAGGAGGACATGAATATGTGATACCTGTTGTGGGATTTGTAAGATTATAATGCAAATTGGGACGCTGAGATTCAGTCGCAAGTCCTACCATATTGTCACTCATCCATGGCCCTCGTGGATCATTATCCGGATTTGAGTATTTTGCCTTGTCAGATTCTTTGCCTAATATACGGCCATCTTCTCTTCGACCATAACATAGAAGATAATCGTGATCTTTTGATGCTCCGTTTTTGGTTCGGCTGTCAACCATCTGTCGTTTCTTCCAGATGAAGGAACAAATAAGATTCTCTTCTCCGAAAATGTCATCGCAAAGAAGTTTCAAATTACTCTGCTCGTTATCATCGATAGATATGAAGATTACGCCGTCTTTGCTAAGAAGGTCACGGGCGAGTATAAGACGAGGCAACATAAACATAAGCCATGCAGAATGTGATGCCGAGCCTCGACGAGTAAGGTCAAGAATGCGTTGAGCCTTGTCTAAAGAGATACTGAGTTTTGTGGATAATTCTTCTGCTGTAAAATTGAAGCTGTCATTATACACAAATCCGTCAGAGCCTGTATTGTAAGGAGGGTCTATATAGATACACTTTATCTGTCCTGCATAGGATTTCAGAAGATGTTTTAATGCATCAAGATTATCACCGCTGATATAGATATTCTTGCTATCCTTGTTTTCGGGCAAAGAGTTATGCGCTTCGTCTGGAACGATTACTGTGGTGGTGTCAAGAGAAGCCAACATTCGGGCATAGTTCTTGCCAAGAAATCGCAACTCGTATCCCTCGTCCGTTACTTCTACTTTGTCTTTAAGATACTCCTGAAATCTGACAATATCGAAACTTCCATCTTCCTTAAAACAGGCAGGAAAATGTTCTCTCAGTATTTCAAGCTCGTTAGAACCAGGCGTTACTGAATTATTTTTATCAATTATATCTTTAATCATCAGATTTCAATTTTAGTATTCAATAGATTATCAACGCTGACTTCCAATAGCCTAGCAATTTTAACTAAAGTAGGCAAATCTGGCTGAGAACTATTTGTACACCATTTTGATACGGTTGATGGATTCACATTTAGTTGCTCACATAACCATTTATTTGTCCTTTTCTTTTCCGCTAAAACTACTTTTAATCGGTTTATATCAGTTTCCATGTCGATAAAATTTGTTATCCACTCGCAAATTTAGTGAAAGTTCCGCACATAACAAAGAAACCGAGTGTGTTTCGCATCATGTTTTGCCGCATAATGTAGGTAAAATAGGCGATTATTCTTATAGTACTCGAGGCGATCAGTTGTGAATTGTTATGATTGGTGCCATTAATAAGGGATATTCCGGTCTCTATAGACAATCATAAACAAAAGAAAATTCATTTGGTAAACTATTGAGGGATAGTTAGGTATTGTTATGGGGAGTTATGTTTCGATTATGATTGAGGGTATGGGTGGTGTCAGCATTGAATCACCATTGGTTTTTGCTATTCTTTTGCAGAACGCTTCGATATTGAGGCGCAACGCAAATACCTTTTATAATGGTCGAAAGAACCACTATCAAATTCGAGGATATGCCCAAAGCTCTGGCATATCTGATTGAGAAAGTTGAAGAGCTTGACCGCAAACTTGAATCACTCGGCGGCGCTTCTTCATCCGGTAAAGATGTATGGATGGGAATTAAGGAGCTGTGTGCGTACCTCCCGACGCGCCCGGCAACGCAAACTGTCTATGGCTGGACGAGCGCACATCTTATTCCTTTCCACAAGAAAGGGAAGCGCATCATGTTCCTGAAATCGGAGATAGACAAGTGGCTGATTGGAGAACAGCTCAAATCAATCCGTGAAATCGAGGCTGATGCCCAAGCCTTTTGCGCTGGCAGAAAGGAGCGCAAACTATGACTTCTATGCAAGACCCACTTGGTAGCTTCATCGCCGAAGTCGAAAGCGGTGCCGGGCTGCAGGCATCAGATCCAGCGACAATGCGATATGAGAAGCTGTGCAATGAAGCGCAGCTTGACATCGACAAGGAGGTGCCACCACCGCCGGTTGCCATTTATATCGGCGATTCACCAGCCTGTACCTTCGGCAATTTCAGTGCTTCAATCGGAAAGCCCAAAGGCAGGAAGACCTTCAATGTGTCGGCGATGACAGCAGCGGCGATGACAAATTCCACAATCCTCAATTATCGAGGCAATATGCCTCCGAACCAAAACGGCATCCTCTACTTCGACACCGAGCAGAGCACTTATCATGCTTTCCGTGTGTTCAAGCGTATCGCCCGTCTGACCCGCTTGAGCAATCAGGAAATCAACGAGAGGATAAAGTACTTCGCCCTGCGCAAGTATTCTGTCGAGGACCGTATCGGGATGATTGACTATAAGATACGTAATACACGGGCGGTGGGGCTGGTTGTAATCGACGGCATCCGCGACCTGATGCTCGACATCAACAATCCCCGTGAAGCCACCCTTATAGTCAACTATCTGATGAAGTGGACGGAGGAATTCAACCTCCATATCCATACCGTCATACACCAAAACAAGGGTGATGAGAACGCACGCGGACACATCGGAACCGAAATCAACAACAAGTCCGAAACCGTGCTCCGTGTCGAGAAGGATAAGAACGACGATGCGATAAGTACCGTCGAGGCGGTCTATATCCGTGATGTCTCTTTCCCTTCATTTGCCTTCAGAATTAACAACGAGGCTTTGCCGGAACTCATCACGGACTATGTGCCTACACCCGAAGCCAAAGGCAACGAGGCATGGGATCCTTACCACGACATCTCCGAAGACACTCACCGCTCTGCTCTTGATTCCGCGTTTCCTAATCCGGATACATTGCTCCGACATGGGGAACTGATGGATGCACTCCGTGACGCATACGCTGACGAGGATATCGAACTCAGCGACTACAAGCTCAAGATTCTGATAACTTTTCTGAAGAACAAACGGATGATCGAGCAGGTGGACAAGGGCAAGAAGAAAGGCAATCCGTACCGCTACCTTCAGGACTTTTACTATTGAAAAGTTAGTTGGATGAAGCGGGCCTATATATACACGACACCTCACCCAACCAAAATTCAAAGGACTATGACCAATGATTACCGATACCGGCTTGATAACACCCGTCCACGCATCAAAATGACATGCCCTGCCTGCGGACGGGAGAAGAAACTCGTGCGCTATGTTGACACACAGACGGGGCGGTTCCTTGCCGATCATGTAGGCAAATGCGACCGTATCTTCAAATGCGGATACCACTACACACCATCCGACTACTTCCGCGACCATCCCTGGCTAAGAGAGGCATCATCGTGGCAGTCCTCAACATCGCTGCATCAGCGAGCACCTCAACGGGTAGAACCGATAAGAAAACCGTCCTTCATAGACATGGGCTTGATAAACGAGTCCGTGAAGCATTGTCAATCCTCCACGCTGTTCCAATTCCTCAGCTCTCTTTGGGGTGAAGACGAGACATTTCGGTTGTTCCGATTATATAATGTCGGCGCAACCAGCCGTATGAATGACGCGGCGGTATTCTGGCAAACCGACATTAATGGTGGTATCCGCACAGGAAAGATAATGCGATACGGCGACAACGGACACCGCATAAAGGAAGATGAATTGGTAAACTTCATGTGGGCGCACCATATGAAATCGATGGTTGACAATCCCGATGACTTCAATCTCGTGCAATGCTTCTTCGGCGAGCATCTGCTTTCAGTCCATCCCGATTCCAAGGTCATGATAGTGGAGTCCGAGAAGTCAGCGGTAATCGCCTCTCATTATTATCCGCAGTACCTGTGGCTGGCGAGTGGCGGATGTTGCGGATGCCTCAATCAGACGGCTTCGCAGGTGTTGAAAGGCAGGGAAGTGTGGCTTGTTCCAGACCTTGATGCCGAAGATCGATGGCGCGGCAAATTGACTATGCTCCGCACAATAACTCCGACAGTCGGAATTGTCACTGCCATATCCAATATGGCAACACCGGAACAGAGAGCCGCCAAACTCGACATCGCCGACTTCCTCTTGGATGCGGCAAGCCGGAATACCCCCATTGTAGGAGCTGCCGACTAAGCCGGTCAGCTTGCTGAATGTAGGGAGGATTTTAGTAATAAAATTCCGTAGCTTATTATGGCATTTTCAGGCGATGTCTGCGACCTCTCTTGAAAAAGCCATCAAACATCGAGTCACCTCCCGCCTCTCCATTGCAATTGATACGGAATTTTATCATATCCAATTTAATTCAAAAGTATATGACAACACAATATGCCGTGTGCCACTTGGAGCGTGGCGCAGGCAACGATTCGGGGATGTCCTGCCACATCGAGCGCAAGACAGCCGACGGCAAACCGCACATTCCCGACAACGCCGACGAGAACAGAACACATCTCAACCGCGAGCTTATCGCCTTCCCCGATGGTGTTCAAAACCGCACTCAGGCGATTCAACACCGTATTGAGACCGCCGGACTTAAGCGGAAAGTCGGCAAGAACCAGCCCCGTGCCGTCCGTGTGCTTCTGACCGGGACACACGAGCAGATGATGAAACTTGCAGGCGAAGGTCGCCTTGATGACTGGTGCCGGGCCAATATCAAATGGCTGCATGACACCTTCGGCAAGGATAATCTTGTGTCATGTGTGCTTCACATGGACGAGAAGACTCCCCATCTCCATACGACTGTGGTGCCCGTTGTATTGGCTCCGCGCAAGCGTCGAGAGCGCGAGGGCGAGCAGAAGTACAAGGAGAAAGATCCGGCACCGAGGCTATGCGCCAATGAGCTGATGACACGCGGCAAGCTCCGGCGATATCAGGATACTTACGCACAGGCAATGGCCGAATTCGGATTGAAGCGTGGTGTCGTAGCGAGTGGTGCCAGACACCAGACCCAGCAGCAATACAACCGTCAGCAGGCACTCGAATTGCAAGCCGATATTGAAAGACTAACAGTCGAGATTGAGAAACTCGCAGCCGAAAAGAAGGAGGTCGAGAAGGGGGCGAAGGACGGTAAGAACCGTATCCTGTCGTGGCTCGGAACCGGGGAACTACCGAAACTGGAGAAGGAAGTCGCTGACAAGGACAGACAGATTGCCGGATTGCAAAAGCAACTGACCGATATGCAGAATCGGTACGATGATTTGAAAGCCAACTCGCTCCGTGAACACAACTCTTACCAGAAAGAAATCGACGCGGTGACCAAACGGGCTGCCGAATGGGAGGCGCGTTATAAAGCTGAACACAACCATGCGAAGGAACTGCACCGTTTGGCATACCCCGAGCGATACCGCCTGTCATCCGGAGCGGAGCTTGTCAGCGGCTGGATTCCCAACCGTATGTATCCCAGTCTGTCAATCACGACACTGTTTCATGGCAACGAGTTCAAGAACACCTCATATAATCTTCCCCAGAATCTTCTTGACCGATATGACAGCGGTGCGATTACTCTTCATGAATTGGTTAACGAGCTTTTTGAGCCGTGGGAGCAGGTCGATGAATCTCAGCACAGCCTCCTCGCCATAGCACTTCAGACCGCAGCCGGAGGAATCCCGACACCCCATGCCGGCACCAATGCGGGCGGTTCTTCTTCCGATTTGCCGTGGAATGACAACGACAAAGACAAATTCCGAAAGCCGAAGTCCAAAGGTCGGAGATAAGAATTTATTGTGAATGGGATGCAGTTTCAATCGGGAGATGTGCCGTTTGTCATCCAATCGAGATTCCAAGGAGGGGGTCGGTGTTCTGAAGATCCCCTCTAAGGCTCAATAGGTTAGAGCTTCCAAGAGGGGGTCACTAAAACGATGACCCCCTTAGTATATTCTCGTCAATCTCGACAGCATGAGCACCACGGGTGTTACGAAGTGTCTTTTTGATTGATGAAAGTTCCGTATTGGCGAACCAATCGCCGAAAGTAGCTTTGACAAAGGTTGCAGTGGTGTCACCATCAATGGTATATTGGAACGCGATGTTCCATGCAAAATTCTTCAAAGAGGCTTGAGTCACCTCAGATTTCTTTGAAATCTTCATGGCATTCACGTTGAGTACATCCTTATGACTGACAAAGTATCTCACACAATCCAAAATCTGAGCGACTTCGGTTTGAGAAAAATTCAGGCGCATAAATGTCTCCTTAGTATAGGAGAGAATTTTGTCAAGTTTCTCGGCATCCTCTCGAACCAGTTGTTCTCTTACTATGTTGGTTTCGGCAACATAATGGTCGTGAAATTTGATTGCGTCCTCATAGTCCGAATCTTTGACTATCACTGTCGGCTCAACATTTTTGAGGGCTTCTTCGACTGCTTCCTGCTGCTTGCGCGTAATCAAATCGCTATGAGCCTTGTCAAAAGCATTGACTATGCGCTCACTTATTCTATTGCATCCTGCGTAGAATAGTTGCCAGAACGCAAAGTAAACAGGTACAAGCAGCAGGCTCCATTGCAATCCTAAATCAAATTTGGCGCAGGTTCCCCACGCCATTGCAGTAGACAGGGTGAGATTTACTCCGGTGATAATTCCCGGAGTTATTTTGGGGAGAGTTCTCGATATCATTTTCTTTAATTTTCTACAAAGTTAGAAAATCCATAGAAAACGATAAAGAAATCAGACTATAAACACCTCATTTTTAGGCTTTTTTATCTATATAAATATAATCCCATTTCTATAATTTTTTTTACTCAATATCATTGAAATTCAAGTCGAGACTGATGGCGTTTGCAGCTTCATCTTTCAGTTTATCAACGACTTTAGCGTATATCTGAGTTGTACGGACATTAGTGTGGCCCAACATCTTGCTGACGGTATAAAGGTCGGTGCCTCCGGCGATTTGAAGCGTGGCAAAGGTATGACGGAAGCAATGGAAGGTGACTCTTCGCTTGATTCCGGCAGCCTCAATCCATCTCTTCAAAGGACGCGATACCCATGAGGGATCCGGCAAATCTTCAAATACAAGTCTGTCGGCATCTCCCGGTGTACCACATAATTGATATGCTTGTTCAGAGATTGGCTGATATTCAACTCCCTTCGTTTTCTGTTGAGTGAAGTTCAGACGGTATTGATCTCCTACCTTTTGAATATTACCCCAATGGAGCTTCTGAATATCACAATGGCGTAACCCGGTCAATGCCGCAAACAATGCCGCACGCTTGATGATTGGCTTATCGCAGGGAGTTTTTGCCAATGTGTTGAGTTCGGCGATGGTCAGGAACTCACGACGGCTTTCTTCTTCTGCGATTCCTTTTGCCTTGGCCGAGAGGTCGACAGAGATATAGCCATCAATAAATGCCTGCTTCAAAGCCGCCTTAAAGATTGAGAAATATGTTGCAGCCGAGTTTTGCGACAATGTACCCTTCTTTCCACCTCCTTGTGGAGCAGTCAGAAGAAAGTTTTTGAAATCGTTTATCAGCTTAGTGTCAATTCTTCCGAATGGTATTATTCCATCTTTAGAAAAGATTTTCAACAATTCGCCCATTCGTTTCCAGTTAATAAGGATTGATGCCGAGCTGTTCTTATGTCGCTCGACAGCAATCTTCTTCACATAGTCGATAAAATTGGCATTGGCCTTTTCCTGTAATTCAGCCTGAGCCGCATCCTGATCAGAGTAGAGGGCAGCCGTATCATATTCCTTCTGACGGATTTGCCTTACTTTATCGGCATAGATGCACGATTCCTGATCGATCTGTGATTTACACATGATAACGCCATTGATATCACGTTTCGGTTGGAAGCCTCCGCGAGTAGGTCTTTTTTTATCCCATATCGGTGTCGTTATGATGCGCTTGACATATTCACGTACTCGTTTAGGAGTTTCATTCTCCTTCTCATAGACGGGGTATGCCTCGACATAGATATACCATTCGTTCCGAATTTCACTCTTACGCAGTTTTACGGACACTGTTGTATGTTGGAGTTTCTTTTTCATTTCTCGGACTTGAAGATTTTGTCAATGTCAAACTTCGGTACATATACAAAACGACCTATCTGACGCATAGGAATACTATGCCTTCGCAGATTACTATATACTGTCGATTCGCTTATTCTATATTTCTTTGAAACCTCTCCGATTGTATAACAATCTTCGGGTTCTAATGAATATAGTCGTTTCTTTGGAGTCTCTTCCAAAGGATTCTTTCTTATCTCCAATATGCCTTCGATGTCAGCGATATCAATGAGAGTCATTCTGTCGCCCGGATTGTGATCTTTTATTTTCCCTTGACGGATCCATCTATAAAGAGTTGGGCGAGAAATTTGATAGCGGCTGCATACCTGTACGACTGTGAGTAAGGCTTTACCCTCTGATTCAGCTAAGAGAGCCTGCCGTTCCTTTTCTCTTTTCTCAGCCCGCTTTTTGTTGCGATATGTCTCATTGGAACACTTCTTTGAGCAGTGAACTGAATCAACATTCTTAGCGAGGAATGGCTTACCGCATACAATGCAGTGTCTCATTATTTTAGCTTTACTTTCGGGCATAGGGCATATCTGTTATTGTATCACTTAATCTTCAAATCTGTAACGTAAGTATACTTCGTCTTCATGTTTCTGTAATGGTACAAATTTGATGCAAATATAAGCTAAAAATCCATAGAAAACAAGTATTCAGAGAGAAAAGTGTAAATAAAAATGGAGCGTAACTTGTTGAGCTACACTCCATTTTATTATCGTTGATTTGGTGCCTTATTTCACTTCCTCGAAGTCGACATCGGTTACGTGGTCGTCACCACCGGCATGTGGAGCCTGACCTGCGCCGGGCTGGCCTGCACCGGGCTGTGCGTTCTGAGCCTGCTGCTGGGCATTGAGAATGTCCTGCTGAGCCTCGCCGAATGCCTTCTGGATGTCGTTGATGGCCGATTCGATTGCGGCAACATCCTGCGACTTGTGAGCATCCTTGAGTCGCTGGAGAGCTGACTCGATTGCCGATTTCTTGTCGGCAGGAATCTTATCGCCGAGTTCGTTGAGCTGCTTTTCGGTCTGGAAGATGATTGTATCGGCCTGGTTAAGAGTATCGACACGCTTCTTTTCAGCTTCATCAGCGGCGGCATTGGCGGCAGCCTCGTCTTTCATACGCTTGATTTCGGCATCGGTCAAGCCCGAAGAAGCCTCGATACGTATGCTCTGCTCCTTGCCTGTAGCCTTATCCTTGGCTGAAACGTTAAGTATACCGTTGGCATCGATTTCAAAAGTAACTTCAATCTGAGGTATGCCACGGGGTGCGGGAGCGATTCCGTCAAGGTGGAACTTACCAAGGGTCTTGTCATCCTTGGCCATGGGGCGCTCACCCTGGAGAACGTGGATTTCAACTGAAGGCTGGTTGTCGGCTGCAGTTGAGAATGTTTCGCTCTTACGGGTAGGAATGGTGGTGTTGGCTTCGATAAGCTTGGTCATCACACCGCCGAGGGTTTCGATACCGACCGACAGAGGCACAACATCAAGAAGAAGCACATCCTTAACATCGCCTGAAAGCACACCGCCCTGGATGGCAGCACCTACGGCAACAACCTCATCGGGATTTACGCCCTTGGAAGGAGCCTTGCCGAAGAACTTCTGAACGATTTCCTGAATTGCAGGTATACGGGTAGAACCGCCGACGAGGATTACCTCATCAATGTCCTTGGCCGAAAGGCCTGCATCCTTCAATGCCTGCTCACAAGGCTTTACAGTTGCCTGGATGAGCTTGTCGGCAAGCTGCTCAAACTTTGCACGAGTAAGAGTCTTTACCAAGTGACGAGGAACACCGTCGACAGGCATTATATAAGGAAGGTTGATTTCAGTGGTGGTTGAGCTCGAAAGCTCGATTTTGGCCTTTTCGGCAGCTTCCTTAAGACGCTGGAGAGCCATTGAATCCTTACGGAGGTCAACATTGTACTCCTGCTGGAAGTCATCGGCAAGCCAGTCGATGATTACATGGTCGAAGTCGTCACCGCCAAGGTGGGTATCACCGTTGGTTGACTTAACCTCAAACACGCCGTCGCCAAGTTCAAGAATAGAGATATCGAAAGTACCGCCACCGAGGTCAAACACGGCAATCTTCTGATCCTTGTTGCTCTTGTCAAGACCGTAGGCAAGTGCGGCTGCGGTAGGCTCGTTCACGATACGGCGCACCTTAAGACCGGCGATTTCACCGGCTTCCTTGGTAGCCTGACGCTGAGAGTCGTTAAAGTAGGCGGGTACTGTGATAACAGCCTCGTCGACGCTCTGTCCGAGATAATCCTCGGCAGTCTTCTTCATCTTCTGAAGAATCATGGCCGAAATCTCCTGAGGAGTGTATTCACGTCCATCGACAAGCACACGTGCTGTTCCGTTGTCGCCGCGGCCCACTTCATAAGGCACACGCTTAACTTCTTCAGACACTTCGTCAAATTTCTCGCCCATGAAACGCTTGATAGAGTATATTGTTCCTTCAGGGTTGGTGATTGCCTGACGCTTTGCAGGGTCACCTACCTTACGCTCGCCACCGGCAATGAATGCAACGATGGAAGGTGTTGTGTTACGTCCTTCGCTGTTAGGAATAACAACGGGGTCATTTCCTTCAAGTACTGCTACACAGGAATTGGTGGTTCCCAAGTCAATACCAATAATCTTTCCCATAATTCTATAATTTTATGTTTGTTTTTAAATTTCAATACAATTTCATGTCACACTTCCCGTGGTGGGATTTCCGCGACATTCATAGGAAAAACAAATGATGTGCCAAAAAGGTTGGCGCATTGCCTATTTTAATATGTGACAAAAAGTTAAAGCTTTTCAAGGCACTGACACGCCTACTGACACAATTTCCTGAATCTGCCAAAAATTCACATTTTTCATGTTAAAATAATCGGCACAAATAATATATCTAAAATATCGCAAGTTCCACAATATTTATTAATTTTGCACAATAATCCGTAGCTTCAGCGTTTTATGCGGTGTCGACTCGGTTTTTTTCAAGTTAACTTATATATTGAACCATATTTAAAACATTTTCAAAATGAACATTTCTCACATTGAACACGTGGGCATAGCTGTTCCCAGCCTGGACGAAGCTATACCTTTCTACGAGAACATTCTTGGCCTTAAATGCTTTGCCATTGAGGAAGTTGCCGACCAGAAAGTGCGTACAGCCTTCTTCAAAGTAGGACAAACCAAAATCGAGCTTCTTGAAGGCACAAGCGATGACAGTGCAATATCGAAGTTCATCGCCAACAACGGCGGCCGCGGCGGCATCCAGCACATAGCATTCGCTATGGAGGACGGCGTAGCCAACGCTCTTGCCGAAGCTGAGGAAAAAGGCTGCCGCCTTATCGACAAGGCTCCCCGCAAAGGTGCCGAGGGCCTCAACATCGCATTCCTCCACCCGAAGTCGACCTGCGGTGCGCTCATCGAGCTTTGCGAAGACCCCAACAAATAAAATCAAGGTCGGCGCAATGCCGGCTAAATAACAACATTTCCAAAGGAAAGAAATAGACATGAGCAATCAACTCGAAAAAGTTCAGGAGCTAATTGCACTACGCAACGAAGCTCGTTTAGGTGGCGGAGAAAAGGCCATCCAGAAACAACACGATAAAGGTAAGTACACGGCACGTGAACGCATTGCCCAGCTGCTCGACGAAGGGTCGTTTGAGGAACTTGATATGTTTGTTCGCCATCGTTGCACCAACTTCGGCCAGGAGAAAAAAAGCTACCTCGGCGACGGCGTGGTGACAGGTTACGGAACAATCGACGGCCGTCTTGTGTACGTATTCGCACAGGACTTCACCGTATTCGGCGGCTCACTCTCGGAAACCATGGCCTTGAAGATATGCAAGATCATGGACATGGCCATGAAGATGGGTGCTCCCGTCATTGGTCTTAACGACTCGGGTGGCGCACGTATCCAGGAAGGTATCAACGCCCTTGCCGGATATGCCGAAATTTTCCAGCGCAACATCATGGCGTCGGGTGTAATACCCCAGATTTCAGGCATTCTCGGTCCCTGCGCCGGCGGTGCAGTTTACTCTCCCGCCCTCACCGACTTCACCATCATGACCAAGGGCATTTCCTACATGTTCCTCACCGGTCCCAAGGTAGTGAAGACCGTTACCGGCGAAGATGTAACCCAGGAGGCTCTCGGCGGCGCCAATGTTCACGCCTGCAAGAGCGGTGTTGCACACTTCGCAGCCGAAGACGGCGAAGAGGCTCTCAAAATCATCCGCAAGCTCTTCAGCTTCATCCCGCAGAACAACCTTGAGGAGCCCCCGTTGGTTGAGTGCACCGACCCCATCGACCGTCTTGAGGATTCACTCAACGACATAATCCCCGACAGCGCAACCAAGCCCTACGACATGTATGAGGTAATCGGCGCAATCATCGACAACGGCGAATTCCTCGAAATCCAGCGCGACTACGCCAAGAACATCATCGTAGGTTTTGCCCGCATGAACGGCCAGTCGGTAGGTATCGTAGCCAACCAGCCCAAATATCTCGCCGGCGTGCTCGACAGCAACGCTTCACGCAAGGGTGCACGCTTCGTTCGCTTCTGCGACGCATTCAACATTCCGTTGGTAACACTTGTCGATGTTCCCGGATTCCTTCCCGGTACAGGTCAGGAATACAACGGCGTAATCCTGCATGGTGCCAAGCTTCTCTACGCTTACGGCGAAGCCACAGTGCCCAAGGTAACCGTGACACTGCGCAAGAGCTACGGAGGAAGCCACATCGTGATGAGCTGTAAGCAGCTCCGCGGTGACATGAACTACGCATGGCCTACCGCCGAAATCGCCGTTATGGGCGGTGCAGGCGCAGTCGAAGTGCTCTATGCCCGCGAAGCCAAGGAATCGGACGATCCCGCAAAGGTTCTCGCCGAGAAGGAAGCCGAATACAACAAGCTCTTCTGCAACCCCTACAATGCAGCAAAGTACGGCTATATCGACGATGTAATCGAACCCCGCAACACTCGTTTCCGCGTAATCCGCGCTCTTCAGCAGCTCGCCACCAAGAAAGTGACCAACCCCGCCAAGAAGCACGGCAATATTCCTCTATAAACGACACGCAATGAAAAAGAGAATATTATTATTGCTCGTTGCAGTCATTACCCTGAGTGCCGCATCCTACGCCCAAGGGCGACGCGGATTGCGCATCAACGAGGTGATGGTGCAGAACGACAGCAACTATGTCGACGACTACGGCCTTCACCATGCATGGATAGAGCTGTTTAACTCGACTTATGCACCGATGGAGATATCGAGTGTGTATCTTACCAACAATCCCGACAAGCCCAAGATGTACCCCGTGCCCCTGGGCGATGTCAACACCGAGATACCTCCCCGCCAGCATGTAGTGTTCTGGGCCGACGGAGAGCCCAACAAGGGCACCTTCCACCTCAGCTTCGAGCTTGAGCCCGGACAGGACAACTGGATAGGTATATACGATGCCAACGGAGTGACACTCATCGACTCGATAACCATCCCCGCCTCGCTTGAAGCCAACACAACCTACGCCCGCAAAGTCGACGGCGCAGGCAGCGGCGCCGAGGCATGGGAAGTGCGCGACGGCAGCGACCTGCTCTACATAACCCCGAGCAGCAACAACATCATCATCGACACCAACTCAAAGGTGGAAATGTTTGCCGAAACCGACGGACACGGATTCGGACTGTCGATCATGGCAATGTGTATCGTGTTCAGCGCCCTGTTGCTCCTTAGCCTCTGCTTCTACGGCATAAGCCGTATAGGAGCACGCATATCGCAGACCAACAAGGCACGTTCGCAAGGACTTGAAACCAAGGCTTTGGCCAAGGAAGAGCGTCCGGCCCACGACTCGGGCGAGGAAATCGCCGCAATCGTAATGGCATTGCACGAACACCTCAACACCCACGACAAGGAAAGCACAATCCTCACCATAAACAAGGTGAGAAAGAGCTACTCGCCGTGGAGTTCCAAGATCTACGGACTCCGCGAGATTCCCCGTCGTTAATTCTCCACTATAATTAAAGTATACATTAAATACTCGTTTTAACAATTACCACAAAATGAAAGAATACAAATATAAAATCAACGGTAACACTTACAACGTGGGGATTGGCGACATCGTCGACAACGTGGCCGAGGTTCTCGTAAACGGAATGCCCTACAAAGTAGAGCTTGAAAAGAAGCAGGGCCCCGTAAGCATCGTATCGGCTCCGCGTCCCTCGGCTGCCCCGCGCACAGCTACAGGCGAAAAGGTAGTAAGCAAGCCCAATGTAAGCGCCGGAGGCTTCCAGATAAAGGCTCCCCTGCCCGGAACCATCCTGTCGATCAACGTAAAGGTGGGCGACACCGTTTCGGCATCCGACACAGTGCTCATGCTTGAGGCCATGAAGATGGAAAACGCCATCCATGCAGGCCGCGACGGAAAGGTGGCATCGGTCAATGTAAGCGCCGGCGACTCAGTGCTTGAAGGAGCCGTGCTCATCACTCTGGATTAAGCATAACCGAAGAGAACAAATATCACGAATTTACAATCCAATTAGAATCTCAAGATTATGACTTTCCACGAATTCATGGCTATCAACTTCCATCAGTTCTGGGAGCTGACAGGCTTCGCCAATGCCACCTGGCAACACCTGGTGATGCTTGTCGTGGGTCTGTTCTTCATCTGGCTTGCCATCAAGAAGAACTTCGAGCCCATGCTTCTGGTGCCCATCGGATTTGGTATACTTATAGGTAATATCCCCTTCAACGCCGAAGCCGGGCTTGAAATCGGCATCTACGAAGAAGGCTCAGTGCTCAACATCCTTTACAACGGCGTAAGCGCCGGATGGTATCCCCCGTTAATCTTCCTCGGAATCGGTGCGATGACCGACTTCTCGGCCCTCATCGCCAATCCCAAGCTCATGCTCGTAGGCGCAGCCGCACAGTTCGGTATCTTCGGAGCCTACATGGTGGCTCTCGCATTGGGATTCGCCCCCGACCAGGCAGGTGCAATCGCAATCATCGGAGGCGCCGACGGCCCCACAGCCATATTCCTTTCATCAAAGCTCGCCCCCAACTTGATGGGTGCAATCGCAGTATCGGCCTACTCCTACATGGCCTTGGTACCGCTCATCCAGCCGCCAATCATGCGACTGCTCACAACCAAGCACGAGCGATTGATAAAGATGAAGCCCGCACGCGCCGTGTCGCAGAACGAGAAGATCATCTTCCCCATCGTAGGACTTCTCCTCACCTGCTTCGTAGTGCCTTCGGGTATTCCGCTGCTCGGTATGCTCTTCTTCGGTAACCTGCTCCGTGAGTGCGGTGTCACCAACCGTCTTGCCAAAACAGCAAGCAACGCCCTCACCGACATCGTGACAATACTTCTCGGTATGACCGTAGGTGCATCGACCCAGGCGTCGGAATTCCTCACAATCGACACAATCTTCATCTTTGCACTTGGATTTATGGCATTCATCATTGCATCGGCATCGGGCGTACTGTTCGTAAAGCTGTTCAATCTTGTATTGCCCAAGGGTAAGAAGCTCAACCCGCTTATCGGTAACGCCGGCGTATCGGCAGTTCCGATGTCGGCCAGAATCTCCAACAACCTTGGTCTTGAATATGACCCCAGCAACTACCTGCTCATGCACGCCATGGGCCCCAACGTTGCAGGTGTTATCGGTTCGGCCGTGGCAGCAGGTGTGCTCCTCGGATTCCTTGCATAACAAACTTCTAAATATCAATGCGGCGGTTATTGCTTAAATGCGTTTCCGCCGCATTGTTTACCCAACCAATGTTTGTCACCTATTGTCTTCAGATAATAAATGTTAATAAACGCTTCAATTTAAACCAATTTTAGGTTTACCGCGTTTCCCTCCAAAGCATAAGTGCATATTAACTATTAATGCAAAAATTTTTCAGAATTTTGTATGTACTGAAATTATGATTACAAAACAGGTTATCGACGAACTATATAAGAAATACGCCAAATTGCCTCCGGGCATTGAACATCTTGACATAGGGCTGCTCTTCGACTACGCGTCGGAGCATCACAATGTCGAGATTGACGAGGAGGGACACATCGTAATCGGGAGTCTTGACCCTATGTCGCCATTTCACAAAATCGCGCTTGAACGCGTGCACGGCTTCTCGCAATTTGAAGAAACAATAGCGATTGTGCTCCACAGCTCAATCATATTCCTCAACAAAAACGACATGGGAGTTAACGTTCACCTGAAAGCCAATCCACCCACCGTGTGGGAAAAGCTCAAATGGTGGTTTCATAAAAACTGACAACCGATTAAGTGCAATACATGAGGATGTGAACCGACCGGCATATACCCAATCACCATTGGGTATATTTTTATCCCCAGTCAAAAAAACACCGCGACAATATTTTGAAAATACAAAAACAAAGCGTATCTTTGCAGTCGCAAAAGCCCAGGTGGCGGAATGGTAGACGCGCTCGTTTCAGGTGCGAGTGCTGCGAGGCGTGCAGGTTCGAGTCCTGTTCTGGGCACCGATAAATCCCGTAACTCATTGAAAATCAAGAGTTGCGGGATTTCTCTTTTGATTTTTGTCCCCCGATTGTCCCCCAAGTCATTTCTTAGCTGACTTTTGTCCCCACTTTTTTCATCACAAGCCATGGATTTTTGATAAGGCTCATATTGTAGTGTTAAATATTTTAACACTATTATCTACCAATACCAGTTAATAAATGTTAAAACACGCTGTAAATATTCCGTTCCAAATCATAATCTCGCATTGATTTCCTCGTCCGATTTTATCACGCTTTTCGCGACGTTCAAGTCTGTCAATATATGTTTGCCGTCAACCTCCTCGTTTAGTCCTGCGTTTGGTTCTGCGTTCAGTTGTGCATGTGCTACCACATCCGACCATCAGTTTGCATTTGCGGTGACACTCGCGGATAATACCGCACATCGTATGTTGTTAAAACAAGCCTCTACAACAGGGAACAGACCCACATTCCCAGGCTCGTGTAACAAGGCGGCCGCGTCCTCCCTGTTTCATTACAGATATTGGGAAGGAGGACGATGGCGACAGGCCCAATTCCAAAGCCATATCACGAGCAGCTTCAGCAGCAGACCAGACTTCCGGATTACCCATAGCGCAATCCTTATCGACATTTTGAGCAGGAGCAATGCCAGCCGCAACAGCAAGCCTGCGACAATAACCACAGGGAGCAGGTATATAATCAGTAAAAGTTCAAACATATCAATCGTGCATTAACTCGTCACAATACTATTATTGGAATGTAAATATACTAAATTTCAGCGACTTATGCAAATATTCAAGCGGTAAAACTCAATCTAAGGCACTGAAATATCGACGATTATTCGAGGCTTCGGCCACAAGAGGATTGACGACATTATCTTTTTTCCCTTAAAGCCATATTCATTGTAACACATCAATAATGTAGGAAATTTTGTCTTGAAGATACAAAGGCTATATGATTTGAATAAATTAAGACTTTATGCTTTTACGATACGCAGTTTGCATCTATTGGCGACATCATATCTTGCAGACAATATTCTTGCAAGTACGCAAAACTTGAAAACATACTCCTTTTATCGGCTGCAAGATTATTTTACCGCATGGCTTGATGTCTTTAAGTCATACAATCTTGATATAATCTGGCCTTAAAAAATTAAAGGTGTCCAAAGTTTATGACTGAGTGTTACGTGGTGGCTAATTTCGTGGCCAGATAGGACATGAGTGATTATAGCTCTACTTTGCAGAGATTAGGTAGCAAGTTGTGCTTTTCTCCGTACAAAAACGAGTTTTGACCGTATAAAAGCGACTTGCCGACCGCTGCGCGGCGGTGGAGAATCACGTCGTTCCTCGTGAATTAATAATATGAAAATGAAGCAGCGAACAGAACGATTTGAAATGAGGCTTACGCCTGAAGAAATATCCTTAATTCGTGCAAAAGCCGAGCGTTACCAAAGTGTAAGTAACTTCATACGAATGGCTGTCAATGAATTTTCTGACACCGATGCAAAAACACGGCTTGAACTTTGTACCGAAACTGCCCGGTTGTGCCGTAAATTTCAGGATGAACTGTCTTGGATTGGAAGCAATCTCAACCAGGCCATGAAACGCGCCAATGAGCTGGCTGTGGCCGGTCTGCTGTCGGAAAACTATTTCAGTAATACACTTTCTCCTATATTAGAAGATGTAATACGGCTCGTCAAGTCTATTAAAGTGGAACAGGCTCACATTGCCAGAAAAGCGACAAGATTGCGGTCTTAATAATATAGGCTTACAAACTTCAAATAATAATTGTTCTTTATAATTAAGGAATAGAGAGATAATATCTTTAAGAGATATAGGGATAAAGACATCTGATAATGATTGCTACTATTCTTCCGTCAAGTTCCAATTTTCATGCTGTTGCCTATAACGAAAAGAAGGTGTCTGCTGGTGTGGCACGGCTTCTTGAAATGAGCAACTTCGGACATATCGGTATTCTCTCACAGCCAACTCCCAAAGAACTTCAGGATTACCTTATAACCTATTCATTGAGAAATTCAAGAATCAAGAAGGCTCAGTTCCATCTTGCCATATCCTGCAAAGGGCATGAAAAGACAGAGGAGGAACTGTTGCAATTCGCCCATGCCTACCTTGATGAAATGGGTTATGGATGCGAGGGGCAGCCGTTATTGGTGTATTCGCATACCGACACGGACAATACACATATACATATTGTCACTTCACGCATCTCCCCCGACGGAAAGAAAATCAGCGACCATCACGAAAGAGTAAGGTCGCAGGCTGTGTTGAACAAACTTTTAGGTAATGATGTGAAGGCAAAAGCCGGCGAAGATCTTGCAGCCTCGCTCTCCTATTCATTCTCCACATTTGCACAATATAAGGCTTTGATGTCCTCAATGGGCTATGAGGTATATGAGAGAAATGATGTAGTCTATATCAAGCGTGACGGCACAGCCCAGACAAAGATTAATTTTGCTGATATATGCGACAGGTTCCATAGGGTGCGGCTTGATAATGCACGGCGCAGACAACTTTGGGCCATGCTTAGGAAATATCGGGATATAAGCTCCAATCGCACGGAGTTACAGAAAGAAGTTAAAAATAAGCTGGGAATCGACCTTGTATTCTTCGGCCGTCCCGACAGTCCATATGGCTACATGATAGTCGATCATGTCAATAAGGCTGTATATAACGGAGCTTGGGTATTGTCAATCAAATCCCTGCTTGACTTCACTTCGCCGGAAGAAAAGTTCAACCGCATTGATGCCTTCATTGACAGTTTGCTTGAAGATAATCCGACAATCGACACATGGACCATCAATAAAAAACTGTTCAGAAGCAACGCATATATAAGAAGAGGCCTCTTATATAGCTGTGGCAAATCACGTCCTCTAAAAGATTTTATGGCAGCTACGATTCTTCGGAATGACAAGATAAGGCGCATTGAATTATTCAATCCGGCCACTGAAATTGAACGCGACTTACTGTGTAAGATATATAATGTGGCCGACCAGCTGCTTGTCAGGCTCACGCCGTCAAGAAACAGCAACTACTATGACGCAGTGGATAATCTGCGTAGTCTTTTCGATGATGACAGTATTATAAAACTCCGCGCTGCCATACGCTCTGCCGGATTCCATATAAAAAAAGATGGGAATGAATGGTTTGCCATTGACTTTTCTACAAAAACGATAGTAAACCTCTCTGAAGCCGGTTTTGACCCTCGCCGGCTCGAATATCGAAAACTGGCTAAATTACATCGCAAACAAGAATCAAAGAACAATTATAAGGCCGGACACGGAATAAGAGGTATGCGTGACGCTGCTTCCGGACGAGGAGAAAACAGAGAGTGGGAGGTCGGTTACAGGGGCGACTATAGTCGTGTGGATGATGACAGCAGTATGAAAATATAGCGGAGGAATTTCGTCACTATGTCGTAATTGCGACATAAAGCCTTGAATACAGTAAATTTTGGTGTCTGCAAGGCTTTATGATATAATCAATACGAGTCGCTACTATTATAACCAAACAAGGCTTTAAGAAAGGTGTCCAAAGTGGTGTGTCGCGATTCACAGCCTTGATAATTTTGTCATATGAATCATTATAACAGTATGTAATGGAAGAATCAATCATAATAACATTTGCCAATCAGAAAGGAGGCGTAGGAAAAACAACTCTATGCGTCACCTTTGCCAATTATCTTGTAAAGAAAGGACTTCCGGTAATTGTGATTGACTGTGATTCCCAGGAAAGCCTCGCACAAAGACGCGAGAGCGACCTCAAACGTTACCCCACAGGTGAAGCCTCCATTCCATACGAGGTGCTTCCGTTCTCTTTGAATAAAGAGGAAGCGTTGTATAATTTCATAGGCAATATACGCAAGACTCGATGCGTGGCAATCTTCGACTCTCCCGGCAATCTCAAGCAACAGGGCCTCGTAACACTCTTTGCCAACTCTGACTATATAGTATGTCCCTATCATTATGACAGGACGACAATCCCTTCTACTGCCACTTTCATAGCTTTTTTGCAAAAGTTAAAAACCGCGATGGGCGGAAATATGAATGCCAGACTTATCCTCGTTCCTAACAGGCATGACCCGAGAGTAGGACGAAAGAGCGAGCTGAAGCTATGGGAGGAAACGAAGGAAACTTTCAGCCGTTATGGTCTTGTGACACCGAAAATAAACATGAAGGCGGATATGGAACGATTCTGCACCCTATCCGACCTTGACGGGCAACTTGAAGTAACACAAGCCACATACGACACAATATATAAAGAAATATTCGGACACATCGAAGCAGAAACAGACAATGGATAAAAAGAATTTTCCCGATATAGACGGACTTCTCGGAAGTATCCGGAACGTTACAACTCCTGTCGGCCATGTCGAAGCATCCGTACATGACAAACCTGAAACATCTGAACGTACTATTATAGGCGATAATCCAATTGACGCTGCCGATTCTATTTGGGAGGCTTTTATGAACAATCTTTCGGCATATGGATTCAGGGAAAGGAAAGAAGAGCGGAAGGTCTGCATGATTGACAAGGATATCGCAGACTCTCTCGACGAGTGTGACATCGACCGCAAATGCCGTTCTGATGTAATCAACGCTATAGTAAGGACTTTCATAACGGTATTCCTCCCGAAGTTGCGGACATATAGAAAGAAAAACAGTTCATTGCTTGACAAAAACGAGAATATATGAAAAAGAAAAACTGGACTGATATTGAGATTGGGTATCTCAAAGACAACTATCATATTTTATCCGATTCAGTGATAGCCGATAAGCTCGGTGTGTCCCGGAAAACGGTTTACAACAAAGCACATGAGCTTCGACTTGACAAAGGCATCAACCCGAAATGGCTTGACCGCGCAGAAAAAGTGAGGTTACTTTACAGTTCGCATTCTTATACAGAGATAGCATCGAAAATCGGTATTTCAGTCCGTTCTGTTGCAAGAATCATATCTGCACTCGGCCTGAGTCGTGCCTCTGGAGAGGAAAGGATCATACGCTCCCGTATAAGAAAAGATATTACTGCCCGGGAGAAACGCCGCGTAATTTTCGGACTCTCGCCACTGACGAGAATCAAGGTCGTGACCAACAAACCAAGGATCAGGCTCCGCCACGCATTAAAAAAGGCCGGGTACTATGTAAATCGTGGAGAAAACGTAATGTACTATCATCCGGGAATGGAGCGTGACTATAAACGCGAAAACGCCGGGAAAGATGTCGGCCTCAGCTTTGAGCCATGGGATAAAATGAATAAGGAACTTTGTATTAATCTCTGACAATATGGCATACGGACAAATTATAATGTTACTGTTCGTTGTCCTGGCATTATATTATGCCGGCATGATAACGATGGATGTTATCGCCTCTCAAAAGCGTAAGGCATCAGAAGAAATACAGAACGAAGAAGCTGAAATCGACATATCTGGACTCGCCGGTAATTTTGAGCCGGTCGAAGTTCGACGTGACAATACAAATCCTGCGAATGTGCCACAGACAGTCGTAACATCCAAATACAAGGAACCCATAATGACTAATGCTTTCCCAGTCGATAAGCTGATAGCCAAAACGAACAAAGCTATTGAATCCGGCAGATTCGATGACCTTGACAGTCTGGTATATAAATGCGAATCAGCCGCATGAACTATTGCCGACAATCACAGACTCAACACTTTTATAGACCTCTCTCCTTTTGTTGCCTTTATCGCCCTAAGCTGCCTTTACCGCCCTGCTTTGCCTTTATAGCCCGACAACAATTTCAATAACGAATATCATCGCAAATGCAGAAAATTAAAACGAAATGCCTGAGGGCGTTGGCACGCTTCAACCGCTCCGGGCTCGCCCGCAAGGGTATGCTCGCCATCGCCGCCGTGACAGTGGCCGCCGGCGACGCCATGGCCGCCAGCAAGGGAGCTGCCGGCTTCACCAAAGCCACGCAGGAAGTCAGCTCGTACCAGACCCCTGTTTCCAATCTTATGAAGGCCATAGCAGCCGTGATTGTACTGGTGGGAGCGTTCAATGTCTATTTCAAGATGCAGAACGGCGACCAGGATGTGAAAAAGACGATCATGCTTACCATCGGCGGCTGTATCGCCTTCATCGCACTGAGCGAGGCCCTTCCCCTTTTCTTCAAGTAACCGGACGCACAACATCACAGTCATGGGGACAGACAACGGGGGCTACCCTGTTTTCAAAGGGTTACAGAAACCTCTGGAGTTCATGGGAATCCGGGGACGGTTCCTTACACTTGCGGCAGCAGCCATAGGAGTGTCGTTCGTCGGATTCATCGTGTTCTCGATCGCGCTGGGGAAGCTCGCCGGGTTTGTCGCCATGCTCGTGATGGCGGCCGCCGGGCTCATGACAATCTATGTCAAGCAGCGCGGCGGACTCCACAACAAGAAACGCGACCGTGGAATCTTTATCTATCACAACCTGTTCAAACGCTGACATATGGCAAGAACACTCAAAAAAGTCTTTGACGGCATTTTCGCACAGCTGGAGGAAACGGACGGAAACGTGGTGCTGTTCGACGCCAAGGGGTCCTCCTCTGTCATTTTCGAGATGACAAACCCCGTTCCGCGCCTGTGTACCGATTCTGAGAGATACACTCTCTTTCAGGATGTCCTCGCCAATATCGTACAGACACTCGGAGAAGGGTACGCCCTTCAGAAGCAGGACATATTCTGCCGGCAGGAGTACCGCCACGAGGTGCCTGATGGCGCGGAGTTCCTTACACGAAGCTATTTCGCATACTTCGAGGGACGGGAATTTACCGAAATCACCACATATCTCATCATAACGCAGGAGGCATCCAAGGGCCAGTTCGTGCAGTACGACCCCAAAAGGTGGCTCGACTTCCACGCCAAGGTGTCGAAAGTGGACGACATACTTACCGAGAAAGGAATCCGCCACCGCAAGCTCTCCAAGCCGGAGGTAAGCGAGTACATACACCGTTTCATGGCCTTCAATTTCAGGCACGGGGCTTTCTCCATGACCAACTTCAAGGCTTCCGACGAATATCTCAGGACGGGTGATCGCATCATACGCTCCTACCCGCTGGTGGATATAGACGAAATCAACCTGCCGTCAGTGGTAAAGCCATATTCCGAAATGAGTGTCAACGGCTATCCGGTGGCGACCGATGTGCTGTCCTTTCTCGCCGAGGTTCCCCATGCCGACTGCGTGGTGTTCAACCAGGTCGTGCAGATACCGGGCCAGCGCAGACTTCTCAGGAAGCTCCAGGGCAAGGCGAAGCGTCACGGCTCGATGCCCGACCCCAGCAACAGGATCGCCAAGGCCGACATAGAGGAGGTGCTGAACATCCTGGCAGTCGAATCCTCCCTGCTGGTAAACACCAGTCTTAACATAATAGTGGGCTGTGCGCCCGACAAGGTGACTCCCGTAACATCGTTCCTTGAAACGAAACTGTACGAGTGCGGCATAATGCCTTCACGCACGGCATACAACCAGCTGGAGCTTTTCATCGACAGCTTCCCCGGCAACTGCTATGCCCTTAATCCCGACTATGACCTTTTCCTAACTTTATCCGACGCAGCCCTGTGCCTTTTCTTCAAGGAACATATCAAAGGTTGCGAGGACACCCCGCTCACCACATATTACACCGACCGACGGGGGCTGCCTGTCTGCATAGACATAACCGGCAAGGAGGGCAAGTCAAAGATGACCGACAACGCAAACTTCTTCTGCATAGGGCCGTCCGGAAGCGGCAAGTCGTTCCACATGGAGTTTCGGAGGGCAAAACGGCGACAAACGGCTGCAAAAATCGGTGTTATAATACCTTGATTTTCAGCTAATAGATTTTAACAAACGAGATTTTCGCCTGTTGGCGATTCGTCCTTTTCGGA
>ENA-OROZ01000743-OROZ01000743.1-human-gut-metagenome-genome-assembly--contig:-NODE-743-length-34217-cov-15.542357_pt1 | contig 34217 bp, 28 predicted proteins | sample MGYA00242138_ERZ509066 | MGnify/ENA primary metagenome ERZ509066 (study PRJEB26280, sample SAMEA2338691) | human gut metagenome | biome: human gut; feature: human-associated habitat; material: faeces... | reverse complement strand
TAGGGGATGAACGGATATAAGATTGTGCTTTTAAAGGCTATTTTTATGCTTTATAGGCTGCCGGAAAGTGAACGGGTATGCTCCGGAATATGTAGCCATAGATCCGGACCGGATATCTCCAGTAGCTACAGGCTACCGGAGAAAAAGCAGGTAAATAAAAAAGTGATTCTGGCGGACACATGAGATACCGACACAAAAAATACAGGACAGATTCCTCCGCCCTGTATCTGATACAAATCATGAATTATGGTCAGGCAGCAGCCTCTTGTGACTGAGGCTGTTGTTCGGTACTATCATTTTCTGAATGCTCTGTCTCCTGCTTTGCCTGTTCCTGCACCTGCAGAACAGCTTTCTTTTCCTCAATACGCTGGTGGCGTTTTTCGTACACCTCGTCATGCGTACCCTTGATTTCAGCCAGTTCTTCAGGCATGTGTTTCTGTGCAAATTCAAGCAACATGTCGGCTACGGCATTGTTTCCGTATGCATTACTCTTGAAATTGGCAATCAGATAATCCCTGCGGATAACAGCCTTAGCCTTGGGAGTAAGATTTGCTATAATATTCAGTTTGTTCTCGTCAGTCAAATATGGAATATTTTCATCCACCAATCCAACGGTTGCAAAATGCTCTTTGCGAAGCGATGAAAGCAGGAAGAAATATATCATTTTATCTTCATCTGCCCCGAATTTGGCTTCGGTCAAATCAACTTCAAAAATCCGTCTCTTGGTATCATCTACCGTCTTCTCACGTGCTATTTCCTTGTTACGCTTGTCCTGTTTTTCCAGCTTCTGTATCGGTGAGAGCTGTTCCTGTCCTGTAGGCTGTCCGCCAATTGAACTTTGGGTTGCCACTTCCACATAACACATGGAAATATCTTTCTGACCTATCTGAGCATACAGGCTTATCTCTCCCTCTTCGTTTCTGCGAACCAGTTCCTTACATTCTTCCATATAGTCGTTGACTTCCTGGTCATACTCCAATCTGGCTTCCCGGAATGCATCTTCCGTTTCATAGTCAGAGGACTGCGGTTCTTCCGGCAATTCTGGGTATTGGTAACATCTGCCTGAAAGTTCTGTAACTTCATAGCCCAACTCTTTAAGGCGGTTTACAGCTTCCATATCATAGCAGTATTGATTGTACCCGAGAGAAAGTAGCGGATGGGCACTTAACGCCTGAACAGACTTTTCAACAATAAATGCCGTATTCATTTCAGCAAGACAACTGCGCTTTGCACAATTTCCACAACCACCCTCACAAAACAGAGTCATGTTGTTAGTATTGTGCGGACAGGAAGCACAAACGGCCTTGTCAAAGTTGTAACGGCTAAGGTCGGTCGTATAATTACGTTCAATGTTCTTTGCCACCTCGGTAGCTTTCATACCTCGCCAACTGCCATACATAACACCCTCTTTCAGATGTTTGTCGAACACTTCTTTCTGAATATCAGTATCATAACGACAGATTTCACTCGCCACACTGATAGTCAGTTCGTCTTTCTCCAAAAGTTCCGCTATCTCGGGAATAAGGGCTGTGAACTTCAATCGAGTACGAATATAGGTTTCATTCTTGCCAAACTGAACGGCCAAAGACTGAATGTCGTGTCGTCCGCTTTCAATGAGTTTCTGAAATGCATTTGCTTCCTCAATAGGTGTGACATCCTTACGTTGCAGGTTCTCCGTCACCGCCATTTCCTCTGCCACCTCTTCCGACACATTCAGAATGACAGCAGGAATTTCCGTCATGTCTGCCATAAGGGAAGCTCGGTATCTGCGTTCTCCAAACACTATCTCAAACTTTCCGCTTTCTTCAATCGGGCGTACACCGATAGGCTGCAAGACCCCTTGCTGACGGATGCTGTCTGCCAGTTCCGCAAGGCTCGCCTCGTCAAAATGCTTGCGTGGGTTGTAACCGCTCGGCTGAATGTCTGCCAATGCTACCATACTGATGTTCTTTTCTTCTACTGACTGCATACCTGTTTTTTCCATAATTCATCGAATTTAATTGTTGATAATTTTTTATTTCCCTCTGGTCGGTTCCTTTCTGCCGAACCGCCTTGGGGTTTTATGGTGCAGACAAAGGATGTCGGTAAAGCCCATTCGACGTTTTTTTGAAGCAAAATACTCTTGCCCGCAAGGAAGATTTTCCTTCAAAATGCATTTCAAAACGGAAGAATCAGGCGCGACAGCCTACATTCGCACCCGATAAAACCTATGCGGTGGCAGGCAAGGAATGACAGCAGGCAATAATCGCAGATAGAACTGGAACTGGTTAGTGCCAGTATAAAAGGCGTCTAATAAAAGGAATAACGGCTTGGGCGAGTAAAACAAACGGTCTGCCGGGTACAGGCATGACACCTTAAATTCTCGAGTGTGTAAAAGTGTATAAAAAAGGAACAAATACCGAAAATATGTAAGCATTGTAAGCATCCGATAAAGTACACATTGCAGATTCATAAAACAACAAACTCTTCCTATCAACTTTACACTTATGATAAAAAGAGTTCGTTTGTCCTATAATCCTCAAAATCCTCCTTACTAGACACTTGCCTTACAAATATTTTAATTACAAGATTTTATTAATCTTTTTTCAATTTGCAGCAAATCAAAAAAATGACAGGTTTCAGCAACGGAACATTTTTCACAATTAAAACAAGTTGGAAAATCATAATAATGAAATATATTCTCATGAGAAAAATCAGATAACATTTCATCTATTATTTCTTGACCATATAATATTATTAGTTTAGGGTAAATCTCCTCAAACTCCTTCGTATCTAAATAGTAAAACTTAATATAATCGGCAACTGCAAAATAGTATCGAAATAGAGTAAAATCTTTTCCTCTAAGAAATTTTGTTATATAATGATGTGCTTTAGAATAATATTTGATAGAATAAAATAGCATAAACAAAAACAAGTCTATGTCCAAATTCATAATATCATAATTAGTATTATATAAATACTTAGAAGTATAATTATAATTATGATATTTCATTAAATTATAGTTCTTTTCTAAAAGTTCAGCTAACCTCTTTTTTTCTGTAATTGTTGTTATCCCAAACTTATTAAGTAAATCCATATCAGAAAAGTCTGAAGAATAAATTTCATGGTCCTCAGGCTTATACCATATGTTGCTCATTCCAGGAATTATTATTTGATAAGAAGGGAACCCTAATACAGAATTATCTCTCAAGTATATATCATATCCCATTGTTTTAATTATATTAATTGAAATCTCTAAGTCCTTATCATCAGACTCACCATATCCTTTATTATACGGTGTGAAATCCTGACTATTTTTCGATAAAATAGAACTTGGCCAATAACCTATACCAGTGGTAAATAATTTACAAAAATTATTTTTTTCAAAATCACTTATTCCCAGCCAAGAGAAATCATCTACATCAATAAATTTAAAATCTATCCACCTAAAGTTTGAAGTCCCCTGCTGCAATTCTGATAAACATCTAGATAATGCTCGAGATAAAACGAAGTCTGATCCCAGCTTAAAGTTATATTTACCTTTTAGTCTGTCAATCAATAAAATTCCTACAACAGGAATACCTAAACCGAGAGAACAATCTTTTATAATTACCTCATAATTATAATTCTCTTTTACATATTTAATTTTATCAGCAATAGAAGTATCTTCAAAGAACGACAAAGGAATTGTCGGCAATAAGATTTTTTCGTAATATATCTTCTTCAAAGAATATCTTTCAAAGATTTCACAGATTCCTTGTAAAATAGCCTCCGACTGGGAATTTCCTGCACACATGCCATTTGTAGCTATTCTAGGCAAACATAAATCTATAGGTAAATACTTTACACTATTATCGACAATATTCCTAAAAGGTAACATTAAAGCTTGAGAAATCTCCAATTTGCGCACAAAGAAATTATCAATTTCATTAATATCAGGTAAGTTATACAATAATCCCAAATCCTTGCTTGAATAATTGATAACACTTTTAATATCCCATATTTCCTCATCCTCCGCATATATATAATCAAAAATTAGATTTCTTTCTTTTATTTTTTTTACGAATAAGGATCCAGAAGGAAATTGTGAAATAAACTCACGACTAGCATATCTAGCATTATGAAAAAGGGCATGATTCTGCAAGCGTTCCATAAATTCAGCATAACCACTAGCCATTGAATAGTTAAGATCATCCCCTTTACCATTAGAACCAATATTTAATTTATATAGTTCATTATTTGCTAAAGTTATTCTACATGAGAAAAATAATTCATTGTCTACATATTGTTCTTTTGTCAATATTTCATTTTCACCAAGAATATTTCTAATTTTTTGAATAGTTTTTATCGGATGAACGTCTTTATATTTCTTCATAATTTAATATAACAATATGTGAGTCTTTTTTTAATATCCCCTGATATACTCAGGGGATATAACCTTGTACGAAAACTAAGTTATTTTGTTTTCGCTGAAGTAATAGCATAAGCTAGATTAGAGTTACAAGGACAATGTCCACCTCCCATTTCACTTGGCAAGCAAACTGCATCACACATACCACCAACAATTTCTTTCATTTTCGCAGGATTGATTTCTTTTTTCAATAATGCATCCATATTATTAGCTGGATGCATAACCTGCAATTTCGACAATTTTTTCATACGTTTTTTTTTATTAAATCCCTACTCTGTTAGCTTTTCGGGTTCCGCTATATTCTACAAATTCTCTTGTTGACACACTAAACAACATTTTTGTATTGGGTAACTGAAAAAATAGGAAATCACCAAAATAAATATTTTTAGCATCTGAATCTCCAATTACACTTCCACAATCCATTACTTTGACCGCATTAGCAAATGTTGATGCTCCGGAATAGGTTTCCTTATCAATCAAAACCTCAAGTTGTCCATCATAAAAATCGACATTGCGAGAAGGGGAAATATAAGGCGGTGATAATCTAAGAATTTGATCAACGCTACTTGTATCAATCTGATTGATAAGTTCTGATTTCTTTTCTATTAATTTCGTTAAAACAGGTTTGCTTATTCTTACAAATACACTATCATACAATCTATATGGCTTGTTACATATATATGCCATTAATGAATCAACAGCATAAGATGCTCCTCCTTTATTTCCACGTACATCTATTTTTAAATATTTTATTCCTTTATTCTTTATTTCTCTAAAGGATTTATGAATAAAATCATAATATTGTGGAATAGGCAAAAAATTCTTTAATACAATATAAGCACTATCCGATGTCTCGTTTAATTGAAAATCATATGCTTTACTTCCGTTTACATCAAATGAATTTTTAATACTTGAGTATGAAACAAGTTTTGTTCTATATTCATCCAAACGAGGGTTTCCCATTCTTAATAATAAATCTTCTTTTAAATTTAAATAGCAATACAAAAGAGCACCAAAATCTTTCTCTATTGTAGTGTAAAACATCTCTTCACTGTTCTCTACCGGATATAACTCGTAAAGATTTTTTAGCAGTTCTTTAATACTAAAATTATTAATTTCTAAAATTTCTGTTTTTTCTGGGAATAATCTTCTTTTATAAAAATCATATTTTGCATATACTTTACCATTTATGATTTTAATTTTAATAGGAAAAACTTTCTCATTATACTCCTTCAGAATCAAAGCACTTGGCATAAGCAATAAAGAATGTCCGTCTCTTAAAATAGAGATAAATGGAGCTAAATTTTTATATGCCTCTGAAATAGAGAGGCTGTCAAACTGTGATACAACATGCATTATTTCTTCTTTTTTTTGAATATATTTATTTTCATCCACATAATAAAAGGGATTAGGATGAACAGTCCTTATTATACTATCCATAATATTCAAATCATCAATAATCTGAGTAGAAGAATATATTTTATCTGAATATGAATAGCAAGGAAGACATTTTATCAAGAAAATAAGGCTAATTAATACCTTTACTAAATCTTTCATAATACAGTTCCAAAAAATCATAAATTCTTCGTTTTGAAATGTGACATAAATCAACCTTAGAGGCTTCAAATATTTTTTTTAATTTTAAATGAGGACATCCTCCACCACATATTGGTAGGAATTTACATGACATACATTGAGGGTCGGAAAAAGGATCTCCACCAACTAAATATTTAGACAGATTTTCTAATTGTACATCATCATTAAAAAGATTACCTATACTTTTATTCGTATTACCTAAATCAGTCCAGCATTTGTAAAGATATCCATCTGGAGAAATTAAAAATGCATTAATACATCTGGCCAGACATTCAGTAAAATTTACAGAAGGCAGAAAATGAGAATTATCAATAATATTATACTTCTTATATTGTTCAATTACAAATGAGGCCTGTTCTTCATTAGATAATAGCATGGCTTCTGAACATGGACACTCACCATATGTCTTCTTTACAAACCCGGGGTATATATTAACAATAGTATTATTAAACTTTTCTTGAAGGAATGAATATAATTTATGATATTCCCCCATATTTTCCTTATCCACATTGATGCGAATAACTAGTTTCGCTTTAGTCTTAGAGTCTTTAAAGCGTTCAATATTTTCTATTATTTTTTTAAAACTATTATTTCCACTTTTTTCTGGTCTTCTTTTATTGTGCATCTCCTGTAGTCCATCTAAAGTTACATGAACCATCGTAACATGAAGGAAATCCAGACTATTTATGACTTCATCAGTCAAATAATATCCATTGGTTATGATTGAAGATTCAAAATTAACATTCAAAGATTCAATTTTTTTTGTTATAGAAATTACGCGATCAAAGGCCATTAATGGTTCGCCACCATACCAAGTAATTGATAAGTAATTAATTTTTTTATATTGCTGTATAAATTGCATTAACTTATCTTCCGTATTATCATTCATATAAATTGGTTCAGGTGAATTTTCAAAACAATATTGGCACCTAAAATTACAATCTGATGTTGGAGCTATAGTCAATGATAAAGAAGATTTATCATATCTCTTAAGCATTTTTAAAGCCTTAAACTTAAGAAACTCCTCTGCATTACTATTCACTAAAATTTTATTTTCAATAAGTACAAGCCTTAATGAAGATTCTATTTCCAGGTTTACATTATTCTTTAACTCACTCAGTATTTTAAAAGTAGATCTATCTAATTTAAGAAATGCATTAGATAAACTATTATAGACAAAACAGCAATCGAATTTATCAGATTCGAAAAAAAAATTATATTTACTCCATTCCATAAGCATTAAATTTAAGTATTGCACAAATATAGTTTTTCTTTCGATATAAGTATCTTTAGCCATAATAAATTTTCAATATTTATATATTTTACACGATATTATAATATAAAAGCTATTTGTAAAAGTGTTTCAACGAAAGTTAAAGATACAAATACTTAATTTCTATACATTTAATTATCTTCACAAGAAATATAGAAAGGACACGCACGATCAAAGACTGAATGTCGTATCGTCCACTTTCAATGAGTTTCTGATATGTGTTTGCTTTCTCAATGGGTGTAGCATCCTTTCTTTGCAGATTCTTCGTCACCGCCATTTTCTCTGCCATTTCATCCAACACATTTAGAATAACTACAGGAATTTTCAGCATGTCTGCCATAAGAGAAGCTTGATATCTACGTTCTCCAAACACTATCTCAAACTTTCTGTTTTCATCAATTGATCATTCTCCGATAGGCTGCAAGACCTTTTGCTGACGGACACTATCTGCAAAACTTACCTATTCAATTGCGAATAGACACATGAACTGGCCTATGGCCAGTATAAAAGGCATATAATAAAAGGTATGACGGCTTGGGCGGGTAAAAGAAACGGTCTGCCGGGCAAACAAAATGGGGACTCTTTCTGACTGTGACATGCCGGAGGTACGACGGACGGCACAAGCAGAATGTGTCACCGTTTGCCCATGACGCCGTCGGCCCGGAAAGGAAAGCTGCGGACAAAAGGCGAAATGTGCCGGAGCAACAACCAGGCAGGATGCCCATATAGCGGAATACCGGTTGTTTCGACAGGTCGAAGCTCCGGCATGAAGCGGCATGATGCAGACTGCCGTTGGTCGGGCACAGCCTTCCGTACCTTGAAGTGGAGGACGGACCGCGGCACAGACATCATACCTTAATTTTCGGGTGGGGAAAGCCGGATAGAAAAGGAAGGAAATACCGGAAAGGTATTCGTATAAAAGGGCACTGGCAGGCAAGGCCATGAAAGCAGTCCTGTATGACCGCCTTCTCCTGCCTGTCAATCAACGAAGTTGAAATACCTGTCGCAAAGCTCTTTCTGCTGCATGAAGCGTTCGCTCTGATAAAAATCCACTTCGGGATACTTGCAGAAACCGGAAACGGCGTATCTTCCTGTAGGGGTACATAATCCGTAAAGCATAAGCCAGCCAAGAACTTCTTCTCCGTTGTTGTTCGTGTCGATGAACTGACACCCGGCACTGCGTTCCGCACCAGGAAGGTTGACCGTAATAACAGCTTCTGACTCAAATTCGTTACTGTCTTCTACATACGCCAACAATGCCAGACAAAGCGGTGTTCCGAGTCCATGCTTGTAATATGTGACAAGCGGAAAAACCCATTTTCCGTCCTTTCGTAACAATGTCAGAGTCTTGCCGTCAACAACCACTTCCCTTTCTCTGATTTCATTTTCCATAATGCTACTTCTTTTAAGTTTACTTTTTTCTTTCCCTGCTTTCGGTCCTTAAAGACCTTTGCCGGATTTATTTTTCCGCATCACGAAAGTGATAACGGCAACCGGACAAATCTGGCGACAGAAATACGCTTCTCCCCGAGAAGGAAGATTTCCGTCGGCCACCGCAGGCCGTGAGGATTTGCAAGGTACAGCTGTTATCCGTTACTTTCGCGGAACAATAAGCCGGAAGGTCAGGACGGACTGCAAGGACAAAGATATAAAAGGATTGAAAGACAGATATAAAGGGAGGCGATAAAAAGGGAAAAGGAGGATAAAAAAGCAGATGCCAGGCTATAAAAGCCAGCCGGGCCCCAGAAGAACGGAACACAGGAAAACCTGCCCGATCATCACGACCGGACAGGCAAAAGGTTAAATCAATGAATCATGGTCAGGCTGCCCTGACTGTATTTTCTTCTTCGGGAACTTCCGGCTTCGGACGCTCGGCTTCCTTGAGTGCCTCGTCAATCCGCTGCTGCAAGTCCTTACATTCCTGTTTCAACCGCTCCAGCTCTTCCGCCTTGTTCCACTTCCGGGAGGTGATTTCCTGCAAGGTAGGTATTTCGTGCTGCAGCATGGCTATCTGTTTCTGCTGCTTCTCTATCAGTGACGGCATCCTTTCAAGTGCGGCCTGCGGGTAGCGTGCCGATTCGGCGAATCCCAACGGTAGGCTTCCCGACACGCCACAGCTGTATTTCAGTCCGCTTACGCCCTCGACAAAGAAAGCGTTACGGTCGAACGAGCCGGAAAGAGTGTACTCGCTGCGGACAAGCAGGTTCAGTCCCATATAGCTGCCTATGGTTCGGTATGCCTCGCTCCTGTATGTCTTGGCTATGCGGTGCAGTTCACGACCTGTCTCTTCCCGGGTAGCCTGCGGCAGATTGAGCAACAGCGTTTCCCTGTTACCGTTATAGGATGCGATATACTCCATATCCTGCCCAACCTGTGCCACGATGCGCTCTGCCTTACCGACAGCTTCCGTATTGGCTGCAATCTTACGCTCTGCACGGATGCGCTCTTTCTTGAATATGGCCTGCTCTTTCTCCAGCTGCATAATCCTGTTGTCGAGCTTGGCCTTGTTCAACAGGTCGGTATTTCCTGAAAGGATAGCCACGAACTCGGCAAAGTTCATTCCGCTGTCCTCGTCCATGCTGTCCTCGTCGATGCGGCGCACGGCAATAGTGCCGTTGTTTATCTGGTTGATGAACATCTGCTTGTTTTTGAGCAGGTTGAACTTGTAGGCATCGAGCGTCTTTTCCGTTCCGTAGATGACAATATCCACCACGTTACCGCCCCAGAGTTTCACGGTGTTGCCCTTGCGTACCGCACGACCGTTGCGCTGCTCCATGTCGGCAGGTCGCCACGGTATCTCCAGATGATGCACCGCCACAGCCCGCTGCTGGGCGTTCACCCCTGTACCGAGCATGGACGTAGAACCGAAGAGGACACGCACCCTGCCGCTGTTCATGTCTTCAAAGAGGCGTTTCCTCGCCCTTTCCGTGGTGGCACACTGGATAAACTGGATTTCATCAGCCGGGATGCCGAGGCGTACCAGCTTCTCCTTGATGTCGGTATAAATGTTCCACTCGTTAGGTTTGTAGGTACTTAGGTCGCTGAAGACAAACTGCGTACCCTTATTGGCTGCCGAGCGTACATAGTAGTCGTAGATGGTTCGGGCACAAATGGAAGCCTTGTTACTGGCATCATCGCTGAACCTATTACCCAAAAGACGCATGTCGAGAGCCATCTTGCGTGCCACATTGGTAGCAATGAGCATCTTTGCCTTGTCGAGATTGTCCGGCTCGGGAGTATCAAGTCCGAGGTCTTCCCATTCTCCGCTATTGGCAAAGGAAACGAGACGTCCGATCATTTCTTCCTGCTCGATTGTCGGCGCATGAGAGAGAAAGCGGACGTTTTTCTCCGGCACATCAAGATTTATCATGTCGGCGGTACGGTAGTCGGTGATTTCACGCAGGAACATCGCCAGTTCCGGCACTTTGATATAAGTGCGGAAACGCTCTTTGCGTTTGATTGCCCCTGTCACGTTCAGCTCATAGTCGGCCGTCTTTTTTGTAAATATGGCCGCCCAGGCATCGAAACAGCTAATCTGCTGACGCTTGAGTTCACGTGGCCGCAAATACTTGAACATCACATAAAGCTCTGTCAGCGCATTTACCACCACCGTACCGGACAGGAACGTAGCCCCAAGGTCACGGCCTGTGCGGTGCTGGATGTCACGGATGGCAAAAAGCAGGTTCATAGCCCTTTGCGAGCCTTTAGTATTGCCGATACCTGCCACCCTGTTGTGGCGTGTCTGGAACATGAGGTTCTTGAACATGTGGCATTCATCGACAAAGATATGGTCTATACCCATTGAATGAAAGTCCACGGTATCATCCTTGTGGTCGTCCAGTTTTCTACGGAGTTCGGACAGCTTCGCTTTCAGGTTCTCCTGCCTTACTTCCAGCCCTTTCTGCATCTTACGGCTGCGGTAGCGCATGGTGGACTGTTCCAACACTTCAAGGCTTCGCTCCACATCGTAAAGTTCTTCCGTGAATATCTCTATCATGGTTTCCTCGGACTGTGGTATCTTGGCGAACTGGTCGTGCGTCAGGATAATACAATCCCAGTTGTTGTTCTTAATTTTGGAAAACACCTCTTTGCGGTTGGCCGGCGTGAAGTCTTCCTTGCCCGGGTACAGGACTTTGGCGTTCGGGTATGCCTTGCGGAATGTGTCGGCTATCTCGTGGACGTTTGCTTTCAGGCCGATAATCAGAGGCTTCTGTACCAATCCCAGACGCTTCATTTCATAGGCCGAGACGCACATTATCATCGTCTTGCCTGTACCTACTTCGTGCCAGCAGATACCGCCGCCGTTCTGCTTAATCATCCAGATTGCGTCTTTCTGCGACGGGTAAAGTTCGTTGTACGGGAACTGCTCAAAGGAAAGCTGCGGAAAGGTCTGTGCCGAGCCGTCATAGGCAGGACGAACATAGCAGTTGAAACGCTCGTTGTATGTGCGTACCAGTTCGTCCCTGACTTCCAGAGGACAGGCATCGAGCCACTGGTTGAAATTGCTGCGGATTTCCTGTATCTTGGTAGCCGCTTCCTGAATGGCTTCCTCGTCGGGCACACGTACCTTGTCGCCGTTGCGATACACCTCTTTGGTTATTTCGGGTACAGTATCGTGCAAGGCATGAACAAACAGGTCTTCACCGTTGAAATTGCGCACGGAATAGGTGTTGTATGCTGCCGGAGAGTAACCTTTCAGACGTACCACATAGGTATCGTTTACATCAAAGTACATCACTTCGGCTTCCACCCCGAAAAGGTCTGCCGCAAAGTCGGCGTAAAGCTGCGGGTCAATCCAACGCTCGCCCATATTGATATCCAGCTCTTCATAAGGTATCAGTTCGGGTGTTGCGTTCTCCAGTGCCCTTGCGGAGATTTCCGCCCAATCCCTTTCCCTGCCGGACAGGTCGTCAAGGCAGGATGTGAGTTCTTTGTACTTGTCCACCACATTTCCGGCAAGAAACCTGCCTTTGTGTTCCCATTCTTCCGTGAGGGGATTGTAGTATATCTCGCCCTGCAGTGCCTCGATTACATCCTCATCAGACAGGCCGGTAGAGCGCATGATATAGTCCATTTCCACCTTGCCGTAGAAATTGAGGCTGCTTGCCAGCGCTTCCGACGGCTGTAAAATGCGGTCAGTCACAATCTTTGTGAAAGCTACAGGCTCACGCATAATGTCAGCCTTGACTATATCGCCGCCAAGCTGCATTTCGATAGTGAACACCTCGACACCGAGGCTGTCAAGCATGATAAACTCCTTGTTGTCGTTCTCATGGAAAAATCCCCATTTGGCGACAAAGGCATCATACAGCGTGTTCAGCCGCTCACGTATGGCCGTCTGTTCGGTCTGCAGATCCCTTTCCCTGACAGAAAGCATGAAATACGCTTCACGGACAGGGAAATAGTCGGCTGCACGCTCCATGTTGACCTTTCCCTCGTCCACCGGAACGAAATCCACGGCCACATCGGCATAGTGGCTTGATTTGCGGAACACGACCGTACCAATCTGCCCCTCGAACATTACCAATGTACCGCTTTTCATCCAGTCCTCGAGTTTTTCCGTGTAGGCTCTCCGTCCTCTGTTTACGGAGAGTGCGGTCGTCTCCTGCATCCCGAACAGCGACATCTGCACGGACGCTTCGCCCTGCTGTCCGAAAAGGCTTTTGCGGAAATACCGGTCAAAGTCGTATTTCAGAAGTGCGGAAAGGTATTGCGCCATGGCCGCATCAGAGCCGAGCCACTGGTGTTTGCGTACATATTTGCCGTGCTGGTTCATCACGATACGGCTGTCGGTTGCCAGTACGGTCTTCGGCATGGAAAACAGCTTGTTGGCATTTTCGGTCATTGTTCCGTTCATGTCGTACATTTCCTTGGCTACCTGCAAAAACATCTGTTCACGTGCGGAAAGTGCCGCCTTATTGGTATGCTTCTGGAATATGAGCAGGTCGCTGCCCACTTCAATACCGCTTGTCTGCATGAAAAGAGCGTCAGGCAAACGTACTGCACTGACAAGGTCGGCATGGCTCACCAGATACTCACGTACAAATTTGTTTCCTGCCGTGTCGGCCACACCTCTTGAAGTGACAAAGGCAAGCAGGCCGCCCTCGGAAAGCAGCTCCATAGCCTTGACAAAAAAGTAGTTGTGTATGGTCTTGGTGGCCTGTTCGTAGATACCGCCCTTTTTCCACAGGTCGGCATCGAATACACGGAAATTGCCGAAAGGAATATTGGACGCAATGACATCGAATTTCCGATGCTCCAGCTCCTGTGTGCCTATCGTTTCAAACCCTGCCGTTACGGTGGTTGCGTCCTCATGCAGCAGCGAAAGTACAAGTCCTGTAATGGTGTCCTTTTCAAAGGCATAGCTGTGTGTGCCGGACATGGCTACAGGCAAGAAACCGCCGATGCCTGCGCTCGGTTCAAGAAAGCTGTGCATCTGCAAGCCGTTTGCGGAAAAAGTGCCGTGTATCTGTGCCGCCACTGCGTCAATCAGGAATTGCGGTGTGTAGAACGCTGTCAGGACTGATGACTTGATGCTTTCAACAAGTGAACGGCAAGCGGCTTCGTCACCCCCTGCAAGTGTCCTCAACGCATCCAGCAGACGGTTCAACAGCTCGGACACGCCTTTGTCAAGCGGTTTGTCCGTACCCAAGTCCAGCACGTCCTTGATACCGCCGAAACCTGAATACTGCGCCAATATCTGTTTTTCCTCTTGTGTAGCCGTCCTGCCCTGTATGCGAATAGCTACTGCTGTCTCTATGGCCTTGATGTTGGCCGATAATGATGTCAATTTGTTGTAACCCATGATTTAACCTAATTTTTTTATTTCCCTTTTTTCGGCCCGTTTGCGGCCGCAGGGATTATTTTTCTGCTTTGAAAGGTGGCGGTGGCCATCTGCCATGGCCGGTAAGGAAAAATACGCTCGACAGCCGGAGAGGAAGATTTTTCCGAGACCCCACGGGCAGAATGCCGGCATTGGCAGGAATGGAAACCGGCGGTTACCTTTGCTGAAAAATCCAATCCCCCGAGGTCGCACGGCGGAGAACGGAAGAGCAGCTACAAGAGGGATGAATAAAAAAGGATTGAAAACAGGCGGATGGAAAGATAGAAAAGGAAGATCTGAGGTAAAAAAGGAACGGCGCATGGCAATGCCATCGATAAAAAGGGAATTTGCCGTCGGCAGACCGAAGCCGGAACAGACCCTGCCGGGCCCCCGGTAAGGTCTGTCCGTGGATTATCAGTCAATATCGTAACCAATCATGAAGTCGTCATTGATAAGCAGATAGTAATAGCCGTTGCCGCAATTCCGGTATTCCTTGCTGAAACCAGCAGCCATGTCGCCGTCGTCCCGCGGCTCGCACCAAAGCGTACCGTCGTATCCGCAAAAGTCGAAACGAAGCGTCGAGAATTTCTCCTTATTCTTCATGGCCTGCCGGAACCGCTGCATGTTCCAGCTTCCGCAATACTTCTCAATCGTGGAAAGGCGGATGCACTTTCCGTCAATAGCCGTTCCTGTGGTAATACGGTTTTCGTACAGGGACTTCTCAAGGTCTGCTGCGGCAATCTTCCGGAGCCAGTCGTTGGTATGCGTGGCAAGAGCGGCCAGCCGCTGGTATTTGAGTATCATTTTCCGGTCCAAATCCTTTTCGTTCTCCTTTTCCTGTGACGGATAATAGATTTTTTCGATGCGGTTCCAGTCTGAAAAGATGTAGCCATGTTTGCGTTTACCTTTCGCAATGATACCGACGAGGTTCTCCCTACCACGGTTAATAAACAATTTCCGGCGTTCCCCGTAAATCCTGACATACAAGACCGGTGGGTTCTGTTCGTTACGGAGATAGGCTTCTGCCGGATGCATTGTTGTTGCTGTTGTTGTGTCCATACCTGTATTTTTTAATTGTTAATTTCCCTTAGTTCGAGCCATTTCGGACTTTCATGCCGGGATTGGAATTTTTGAGCAATGAAGACTGGAAAAGCGGACGACAAAAGCAGGGAAAGCGGCTGCGGATTTCACGGAAAACCCAAATCTTTGATTTGCGGAAGGCTGCCGTCAAATCCGTACCCGGTTAGCAGAGCGGTACCTGCCGGTTCGGACCGGCCAGTAGATTCGCGAAGAAAATCAATGCCGGTGATGAGTACCGTATGTGAGGCGGAACAGGAAATAAATCGGAACATGTGACGGTAGAAAAGGAACTGCCGTTCGGGTAAAAATGGAAAATCCGGCAATGGAAGAATATAAAAGTGATACGGGGCTTCAAAAAAACAGACGGATATGCGGTCGGCATATCCGTTCTGACCTTGTTTCAAAGTTCAGGAAGTGCGCCTGTCCTGACTTTCTTCCCATCGCAATAGAGTTCAATTGTACCAGGTCTGAACCCCATTTCCCCGAAAGCTATATTTCTGACATAATCCATGTACTCCTTTCCGGAGAAATTTTTACCAATAAGATTGTTGAAAAACATGCGGATACTGAATCCGTCTTCACTTGACAGTATTGTCCTGCCATTCTGTCTGATTTCTTCTTTCATTTCTTTTAGCTTTAATGATTTGAAAATCCGTTTTTCTTATTTCCCTGTTTTTGGGTTGCAGGGCCGTATTCACTACTTTTTGAGGCATGAAAGGACAAAGCAGGCCGCATAATAAACCAAGTGCGGACAGGAAACCGGCCGAAAGGTTCTGTTTCCGCCATCCGAATACAATGTCGCTTGGCGATTATGCGCTTTGTCCTATATTCGCCGATCAATAAAGTGTGAAGTACACAAGCCCCTGCAGTATAACAAAGTGCAATAGCAAGAAAGTAAGGCAAAAAACAAGTGCAAAATATTGTACTTCAATAAATTGATATAGTCTGATAAATTTATTATATTTGCACTGCGTAAAAATACGCACTTCACTGCGTAAAATGTAAAACTATGTATAAAAGAGCTGAATACCAGATAATTAAAAGCAGAATAGAAGAACCAAGAAGGTTCATTCAGGTCGTGATGGGTGCACGCCAGATAGGAAAATCGACAGTAGTAAAACAGGTATTGAAGGATATATCCATTCCGTATCAGCTGTTTTCCGCTGATAATGTACCAGCTACGAACAGTGCATGGATATCCAACTGCTGGGCGGCAGTGCGCAGCCTCAAAGAAAACAACGGATGGGAAGAGATCGTCCTGGTAATAGACGAAATACAGAAGATATCCAACTGGAGCGAGGTAGTAAAAAAGGAATGGGACGATGACACATTTCATGACCGCAACATCAAGGTGCTGCTGTTGGGCAGCAGCCGCGTGCTGTTGGAAAAGGGACTGTCGGAATCTCTTGCCGGAAGATTCGAAGAGATACGCATGAGCCACTGGAGCTATACAGAGATGAGGGACAGTTTCGGTTTCTCAATCGATCAATATCTCTATTACGGAGGCTATCCCGGCGCAGCCTCACTTATCGGTGACGAAGACCGTTTCCAGCAATATATACAGTCTGCCATTATCGAGGCGACCATCAACAAAGACATCCTGATGGATACCCCCATCAGCAAGCCGGCATTGCTGCGACAGACCTTTGAACTGGGAGCGGCATACTCAGGCAACCTGCTGTCGCTGAACAAGATGCTCGGTTCCCTTCAGGATGCAGGGAACACGGCCACACTGGCCGGCTACATCAATCTGCTGGAAGAAAGCGGACTGCTGTGCGGCTTACAGAAGTACAGCATTGATACGGCCCGAAGAAAAGCCAGCATTCCGAAGTTCCAGGTGTTCAACAATGCACTGAAGACGGTGTACAGCTCTGTATCATTCGAACAAGCCCTGCTTGACCGTCGGGTATGGGGCCATATATTTGAATCCGGCATCGGAGCATACCTTGTAAGTCAGGGGTTCATCCACCGGTTTGAAGTGTTCTACTGGAGGGAACGAAATGATGAAGTGGACTTTGTCATCCGAAAGAAAGACAGAACAATAGCCATCGAGGTAAAGAGCAATGCCGAGAAAAGGACAGACGGCCTGGATAAATTCAGGGAACTGTTTGCACCACAGGCTTCGTTCATTGTCGGCGACGGCGGCATCAGCGTAGAAAATTTCCTCTCGATGGATATCAGAAAACTATTCCAAAGCCCCCGATAAAACAGGTATGCTTGCGAAATCCGTATTCACGCTTCTATGTACGCTGGTGTGCATTCTGTTTTACGTCATAGGATTCTGGCGAAGGAAAGCCGGCGATGCTGCCTTTGCTGCTGCACGAGCCGCTATAGACGAGAAAGAGCGTGAGCGGTATTGCCGACTGTCCGTACTGGCCGGTAACAGGAACGCCTGCCGAATGTTCTTCTTTTCACATACGGACATATACGAGAGCCGCCAACCGCTGAAACCGTACAGCTTCCGGGGGATGAAAATGGCCTTCTACGGCTACTACTACCCCATGCGCCACGAAAAGCTGCTGAGTGACAGGCAGCGGATGTTCTGCCATGCGCTATTCAGATTTAAGGACGGTGGAATCAGCGGAGTGAGATTCTTCAAATCCTGCATGGAAGCCCTGCATCTTGAAGAAGGGAACCTGCATATCATGTTCATGCCGTGCAGCAGCCGTGAGAAATACATCCGCCGCTTCAGACGGCTGGACGAATATATATCCATGCATTGCCCGCAGATGACCTCGGGACTGAACGATGTGGTGATAACCGGAACACGCGAAAGCCTGCACAAGATGAAAGGCGGCAAAAAACGTATTCTCAAACGGAACTATAGCATCACCGGCGAGGTAGAAGGAAAAAACATCGTCATCGTGGACGACGTGATGACCACCGGGCAGAGCGTATCCGAGTATAAGAAAGAGATAGAACGGCACGGCGGACGGGTAACAGCCGCCATCTTCTATGGGAAGACGGTGGAAGTTCCGCCGCTTTTTTTACTGAGAATGCACGTCTGGTATATTCAGGTAAAATGCCTGCTGAAAACGAGGAAAAGATGAAACAGCGACATAAGCATGAAACCTTGAAATGCCATTACAGGTCTCTCAAAGCCCTTACACATTCATCCTTAATATTTTTGATGTGGCGGAAAAGAATCCACGGGTCGATACTTTTTCCGTTTAGCTTGCACGTAACGTGTAGATGCTCGCCCGTACTGCGCCCCGTAGAACCAGTTATTCCGACTGGTTCTGCGGGGTTTACTTGTTTTCCTTTACCCACCAGAATCCGTGAAAGATGGCAATAACTGACCAGATAATTTCCATGACGTAGAACAACATATTTTCCAGAAGCATTATCCTGCCCGACTTTAACTACTATTCCGGACATCATAGCCAGAACTGCTTCATTTCTGGCATGAAGATCAAGACCTCCATGGAATTTTTTCTTTCCGGTGAAAGGATCGGTACGATAACCGTAAGATGATGTTACCGTCAGGGCTTTCAGCGGAAGACTTACACTCAAATATCTTTCTGTCCAAAACTTTCTTGCTTCGTCCGCTTTTCCTGACATCTCGGAATTATCAGGATTAACACTCCCGAATGATTTGACAGCACCACTATTGTCAGTTAGAATCAATATGTCTGATTTATAGGAATCATCCATTGTCACAAGTGGACACGCTCGTGCATAAACAGACTCAGCAAAAATTGAAATACCCATCAGACCAATCAATATATTTTTTCTCATGGAGCAAAGATAATGGGACCAACATATCAGGACGAATTTCCACAAAACTATGTGATTAAAATATGATTATTTTAATATTAGAATATGATTTTTGGAGTATAATCATACTTAAATCATAAAAAAGATATAATATAACTCTTTATATATCTGATAGTTTACAGCAATTAGATATTGAAGATATATTTGCAGAGTATAATTTTAATATGGAATTAAAATATGAAAAATAACAATTTCGATCTTAGTGAGTTACCTTATCAGGTACTGTCAAAATTTGGGCTTAGCAGAGAAATGATAGAAGACCTTCCCATGCGTGTACTGAAAGAAATATGCAACGGAAGACATTCACCGGTATTACCTGTACGCGTAACTGATGAGAACGGACAGACTGCAGAGAGCCGTACACGCTTTGTATGTATCCGAAAGGATGACGGAACGACAGACGTAGTATTCTATCCGGTACTGAAATCATCGCCACTGGAACAATACAAACCTGAACAACAAAAAGAATTATTGGACGGGAAAGCCATCATTGCAGATGTAATACAGACCGACGGCAGACACGGCAAGGCTTTCGTACAGATTGATCCGGGGACGAAACAGGTAATGTCGGTACCCACACCCATCATCGGACGCAACCTTCAGGTTCTCGCCGAGGAACTGCGTCTGGGGGCAGTGGAAATCAAGAGTATGCAGCACGGAGATCCGCTTACCCTACTGGTAGATGACGATACGGTTACGGTAGGTATCGACCTGACAACCCCGACAGGAATCCGATTCTGCTCCGGTGACGGACAGAAATGGAAAGAGCGTGACAAACGTGAATGGGACAAATACAACTTCGGTTGCTACGGATGCTGGGTAATGGACGATGACGGTAACCTGGATTATGTGCCGGAAGAAGAATACACAGAAGAAATCTGGAACGAGCAGAAGAAAAGCGGGGAAAGGAACCGTGCGGCAGCCCTTCATAAATAAGACAGCATTATAAAATCATTAAATAAAAAAAGATGTCAGAACAAAAATATTATCCAGAAGATATTCTGGTGGAAAAAATGGAAAGCGGCGAATACGGTTGGCTGGACTACATCAACCATTATTCTGCTGAGTGGCAGGAGGAGTACGGCCGCTATTGCGAAGAGAACGGCTTTTCCATCGGAAACGAATCAGCAGCCGAGTTTGTCCGCCATAAGGATGCTGAACTTGAAGCTGCCATGGAAAACGGAGAAGCATAGAAAAACAACTAACAAAAGACTACACAACGGACTATGGCGATACGAAAAAATACCAATCCACGGGAAATGGATTTGCAACCCGAAATGCAAAAAATACTGATGCGCAACGGGATGCAGGCCCATGTGGTGTCTGACGGCACGGGATATAGGCTGGTCGTTCAGGGACATGACTCACCTTTGCTGACCTACGCCATCACCGAACGCCAGATGCTGGCCCTTACGGACTGGGGAACAAACACAGCAAACAAGAAAGCCTACAATGTATTTACCAGCATTATAGGCAGTGACTTTTATCTGCCCAAGAACTTTGTACATGCAAGAAACGCAAACGGGCGTGTGGCCATGGGACTACACGGCTACAGGATAGGCATAGGAGAATACGGACGGACTGCATGGCTCAGGATGCCGCCTCCGTTTTTAGGATGGACTCCACGCAACCAGTGGGGATTCCATCTGCGCAGAGTGGGAGGCGACCTGTTCTATCCGGGAGGACCGGCTGTGCCGGAACGATGGGACGGACGGATGAAACCCGGAGAACTGCAGTCAGGCGGTTACGGCTTCTACTACAAGGGGAACAAGCAACCCCAGCCACAGCAAGAACGGGACGTACTGCAGGACCTTCAGGCTGTAATCACTCCGATGACAAGCCGACCGAGAAGTGCGGAACCGGCAATTCCATACCGCGAACTGATAACGTCTCCGGTATATTTTTCCAATGAGAAATGGCAGGAATGCCTGTCATCGCACGGAATAATCATTGATCAGGAAGCCAAGACCATGACTGTACAGTCGGAACAAGAAACGGTGGACATGGTCTATGACCTATCGGATGAAGAGGCAGCCATACTGACCTCCAACTCGATAGAAGAGCATCCGGCAGAAAAACGCATCAGTCTGATAAACGATATCATCAGTCCGGACTTTGCCGACAAGGTAAGTATGGAAACGCTGAACAGCAACAGCCATATTGCCATCGGACTGCATCCTGAAATACGTCAGGAAATAGAACAGCAAAACCAATTGCAGGAAAACACTTTCCTGCAGGAACAGCAGGTACAGGAACAACGGATGACAACAGGCATACAGGCAGCAGCTACTGTGGACGGACGTGACCTCACACCCATCAACGAAAAGATGGGCTGGTACAGGGAAGAAAGAAACGGACGTGAGGTCGAAGTGGGGGAAATAGCCGTACATCCTGCTGAATCCGAGGGAAAGTACCGGATGAGTGCCGTAATTAACGGACAGGTTGTGAGCCATGAGATAAGTCAGAAGGAATATGACAAGTTTCTTGCAGTTGATGACTATCACAGGATGAAACTGTTCTCGAAAGTGTTTGACGAAGTGGACATGAAAATGCGTCCGGAAGCCCGACAGGGGCTGGGCATAAAGATACTTGCCGCACTGACTGCAGGTACGGTGGTAGCCTCGGAAGTGGCACACAACCTGCGGTGCCATCATGCACCTGAGGTGTACAGCGAGCATTACTGCGGACCGAGACCCTATTACAAACCGGGAGTTGACACTCCAAGGGATGTGGCAATACGCTACTTCGAAGCAGAAATGAACCAGGAAATAACAGATATGAGATTAGGAAGGTAAATATGAGAGACGGAGACCTTACATACGACGACTATCTGCGCAGACTGAACATTCAGGATGTGCTGATTGATGCGGGTTACCGCCTGAACAGGCGGGACGGCCTGCGCTATCCTTCGTATGTCCGTACGGACAGCGACGGACGACGTATCCGTGGCGACAAGTTCATAGTGACAGCCAACGGACAATGCTGTTTCCAGCCACCGCAACAGAAACTTTACAATATAATATCGTTCATCAAGGAACATCCGCAGCTTTTTGCCGAATACAAAACCGGAGTCTCACCTGACAGACTGGTGAACCTTGTATGCTGCCGTCTGCTCAACCACCCCATAGAGGAGCGCAGTGCCCGCATCCTACAGCCCAAACGGGATATCAGGCCTTTTGACATTGAACATTACGAGTTGCATAAATTCAACCCGCAGGATCGGGAAACACAGAAAAGATTTTATCCTTATTTCAAGAGCAGAGGTATAGACCTGTACACCCAATATGCTTTTCACAGGAATTTCTGTCTGGCAACCAGACATCTGGAAGACGGGAGATCCTATACCAACTTGTCGTTTCCGCTGATTCTGCCAAAAGAGCCGGACAAGACTGTGGGATTTGAGGAAAGGGGTCGTCCGCGACCAGACGGAAGCGGAAGCTACAAAGGAAAGGCAGAAGGAAGCAATTCGAATGAAGGTGTCTGGGCCGCCAGTCCTGCACAGACCAAGCCGGCTGACGCAAAAGATATCTACTGGTTTGAAAGCGCATACGACGCAATGGCCTATTACCAGCTGCACCAGAAAACAAACAGGGATTTGAGAAAGGCCGTGTTTGTATCTACCGGAGGTTCACCGAGCCGCCAGCAGTTCAGAGGAATGCTTGAAGCAGCGCCACAGGCTTCACACCACCTTTGCTTTGACCGTGACCGTGCGGGAAAAATCTATGCAATAACCTTTGCCCTCACCCATGCCGGAATGGAATTTACCAGCTTCACCCCGGAAGCGGACCTGCTTGTCATTCAGGAAAACGGAAAAGGAAACCTACGCCATGAAATAAAGCTGGAACCCTTTGACTTTGACAAGATAATCCAACCATTTGGGAAACAGGGAGAAGAGCCGGTAAATACAAACGAAGCGGCAAGAAGGCCGGATTCCTTGGACCCTAACACCACATCCCGTATCATCTATGAGCCGGCAGCTGACGGCTACAAGGACTGGAACGACCAGCTACTAGACCAAGGGAGGCCAATAGAAGAAAAGAGGGACGAACTTCAGGAGATAAGCGGAAAAGCCACTCTGAACCGTGCTTTGGCAGCTTTGCCGGAAGTCAATCCGGAACATATCCGTACCGGGACGTATGACGAAGCGGACTATAAGGCTGTACAACAGAGAATTGAGCGTGCGGACAAGATAATATTCTCCTTTGAAACCCAAGATCAGGGAATGCCAGAAAAAGGTTTCCAGGAGATGTACAAAATCCGGGAAGAACTATCCCGCCTGGAAAAAGAGATATCCGATTCCTTACCAGAGATAAAAGAAGAGAACCAACCACGGTTTCACCGATAAACAGAGTCTGCCTATGCAAATGACACATTACAATATCATCAACTTCCGACCGCATCCGGCACAGTTTGTCATCAATGAACTGCCGCTGATGTCGGTCTGTATTGCTGGACTGATATACGGAGGCATGGAAAATATGCCTCTCAGCAACATGGCGACCATAATATCTGCATTAACACTTCTTGTATTGCTGTACCGCTACATCTACCTGCGCAGAATACGCTACGACATCACTGCCGAACAGCTTGTATGCGAGCGCGGTATTCTGTTAAGAAAAGTGGATTATATGGAACTGTACCGCATCGTGGATTTTCAGGAGAAACAGAGTATCCTACAACAGATATGCGGACTGAAAACAGTAAGCATCCTCTCGATGGACCGGAACACGCCCCGGCTTGATCTGCTGGGGATGAAACGCAGTGACAGAATCGTGACTCTGATACGCGAACGCGTGGAATACAACAAACGAAAAAAGGGAATATATGAGATTACCAATCATTAGCATACTGCTGGCACTTGCCATTATAGTTCCACAGGCGCTCCGTGCACAGGTAGCAGCTTCGAATCCTCTGGAATGGATGGCGCTGGCCGAGGGCAACGACCTGATAAACGGACAGATAGAAAAGCAGATTAAGGGACAGACACAGACTGCACTGCTACAGAATACCATTGCTGCAGAGTTCAACCGCATCCACCAGTGGGAGAAACAGTACAACAGCTATTTGAAGACCGTAAACGGCTATGCATCGTCGCTGAAAGCCTGTACCCATCTGTACAACGACGGAGTGAGGATTTTTCTTACACTGGGAAAACTTGGCAAGGCCGTGCGTGACAATCCACAGGGTATCGCAGCCGGAATGAGCATGAACAACCTGTATATTGAGACGGCCACCGAACTGGTGTCTGTCTTTACGCTGCTGAACGATGCCGTAGCCAAGGGAGGAACAGAGAACATGCTGACAGGCGCAGAACGCAGCAAGACACTGTGGGCACTGAACGACAAGCTGTCGGCTTTCAGCCGCAAACTGCATCTGCTCTATCTGAGTGTGCGCTATTATACACTGAATGACGTATGGAACAACGTGACAGCCGGGATGATAGAACGAAATAACGGAGAAGTGGCCAGAACAGCCATGTCGCGCTGGCGGAGGGCTGCAGCCATGACACGATAAAACAAGGCAAAATGAACAGGATAATATTAATAATGGCACTTCTGCTGTGTACGGGGCTTTCAAAAGTCCGGGCACAGAACGACCCGGTACTTGCAGGTATGATCCTGCTGTACACGGAGAAAGCGGAAAAGGAACTGAAGAACCAGGAGAAGGTAATGCTGATGCAGACAACCGGTCATATCTGGACCAAAGAAGAGGTGGAAGCCACTACCGACCTGCAACGGGAATTCAACAATTATCTGGACTCATTCCGCTCGATAGTCAGCTATGCGGCGCAGACATACGGATTCTACCACGAAGTATCCAAACTGACGGACAATATGGGTGACTTCAGCCGGCAGCTGGCACGGAATTCTCCGAACGCCGTAGCAGTAGCCCTCTCCGCCAGGCGGAATGCCATATACAGGGAACTGATACTGAATAGCGTGGAAATTGTGAATGACATACGGTCCGTCTGTATATCTGACAACAAGATGACCGAAAAGGAACGGATGGAAATCGTATTCGGCATCCGTCCCAAACTAAGGATAATGAACCAGAAACTGCAACGGCTGACCAAAGCCGTAAAGTACACCACGTTTGGTGACATCTGGCTGGAGATAGACGAAGGCGCACGGCCCGTGACAGACAAGCGGGACATTGTAGAAGCGGCCAAAAGGCGGTGGAAACAGGCAGGAAAGAATGTAAGACCTTAATATACGAAAAGATATGGGATTTTGGAGCAGTTTATTAAAATATGGCGGCAAGGCTGCCAAAGGTGTAGGAGCAGCAGCTGCCGAGACCGGAAAAACGGCCGGAAGTGCAATATTGCATCCTACGAGAACATTGCGCACGGCCGGTCATGCTGTAAAGGCAGCTACGGTAACGGGTGCTGTGGGCTATGTAGGCTGGGAAAAACTGACATCGGACAAAAGCGTGGCAAGGATTGTGAGCGAAGCTGTAGTAGGCAAAAATGCTACGGATACCCTTGCCGGTACGACCGATGGAATGAAAGCCCTGAAGGAAAAAGCCGGAGCGGCAATGGATACAGTAACGGAAGCTGTATCCGGGCTGGACGGGAAACTGGACGGAATATCAAACTTCCTGAAAGAAACGACAAGCGGAGGACTTGGAACGATGATAGGAAACTTTTTCGGCAATCTGGGGCGTGGAAACGTATCAGGCCTGAGCATCGCAGGACTGGTAGCGGCCGCATTCCTCGTATTCGGCCGTTTCGGATGGCTCGGCAAAATCGCCGGTGCACTGCTGGGAATGATGCTTATCGGCAACAATTCGGGTATTGCCCGTACACCCACACAGGAAAATGCCGTAAGGACACAACCACAAGCCGCCCCGGAAGAAGAGCAAGTGCGACCGGGAGGCATGAGAAGATAGAACTTAAAAACAATACAATATATGAAATATACAGAAGAAATGATCCTGCACTCGAAAAGCGGCTACTGTATGCCGTTTGAGGAAGTACGTGGAAAAGATGTGGAAATGTCGCTGGGATATGGCGAACAGGTACATCCGACAACTGGAGAAAAATTCTTTCATCACGGCATTGACTTCAACGTGCACTGCCGGATGCTGTCAGCCCTTGCGGACGGTATCGTGTCGGGCGTGTCAAACAATCCGGTGCACGGTATCTGTCAGACTATCCGATATGACTGCTACGAAGTGACCTACGGGCATCTGTCGAACGTATTTGCACAGTTCGGACAGCGTGTAAAAGCCGGACAGACAGTGGCACTTAGCGGTGACCTGCTGCATCTGGAAACCCGCTTCAAAGGAGAAGAGCTGAATCCGCTTGAATTTCTGACCATGCTGTACGGAAATATCCGGGCAGCCAGACAGGCAACCGGCAGCGCAGCAGACTTTGACGAAGAAGGAATGACCGTAATAACTGACTACGATAATGACAGAGAGGAAATAGAAAAACTGATGCTCCGTTTCCTTCCCCTTTATATGGACGACCTGAGATCCGGTGCTTATACGCTTCCGGAACATACGGAACAGACCCTGCGTCACCTGTTCACCATGGGAGCCGTAAAGGAGTACTTCTATGAAAGAATGCCCAGTATGGCCAATCCGCTGGGACTCGGACACAGGGCCCTGCCACTTGCCGGAAAGGTACAGAACCTGCTTATCAGGGATTTTCTGAACTACCTGGCACTCAGACACGAAATATTCCTGAATACGACTGATGAGGAATTAAAAAAAAACTCCATAGCGAAGCAATAGCCAGCGGAGGTGTGATCGATCCGCTGGCGGGACTGGATATAGACATCCAGAGCTTCGACATTCCGAGGATAGTTTCTGTATATCCTGACCGGTTCGGCATCCGCTGGTGGACAAAGGCATGGTTCAACAACCATGATGAAGGAGAAGCATCGGTGGAAATTGAACGTGACCAGGCAGTACGCTTCCTGCAGGACAACATAGAGAAGGACAAATGGCTGGAAGAATATTTTCCAAGACAGATGGAAGTATATCACCACGCCATCGAGCAGACCAAGGAGCAGTTGCTCAAACAGATTAACATGGTATAGCGAAACAATAACAAGATATGGACGGAATCAATAGCAGACGGTTTGCGGAAATGGAGGCTCTTGCAAGCAGTTATTTCCGCTGTTACCTGGTACCGGTGATGAATGAAACGCAGGCTTATCTTAACCGTAAGCAGGTGGAGGAAATGAAGGAATACTCTACCTCGGTCAGCGGTATTCTCGGTATGATGGCAACTGCAGGACAACCTTTAGGAGATCCATACCAGACACTCAAACTGACCGGAGAATGGAACTCAAAGACTACGGAAGAGTATATCGGAATGTGTAAGGAACGCATTCTGGCCTCGGATGACATCCAGCGTGACCTGGCTTGTATGGCCGGTCGGTGGCGTGAAACCGTAGTGGCGGAAATCGGACGTAAGCGTTACGATGCCCTTTCTGAGAAACTGGGATGTGATCTGGCGTATGCCTATCTGGACTACCGGATGGACCAACAGATGGTGGACAAGCTGGTGAACGACCGGATACCCAAGTCATCGGCCGAATACATTATCCGAAAGGCCGGACAATCGAGTCTGCTGGGACTGGCCCAGACACTGGGACGTTCGCCGCTGGCCGAAGAGATAGAATCACGCAGTGAGGCTGCCTATCATCCAAGTACGCTGGAAAAGGGTGCCGGAAATGTACTGGGCGCTTCAGCTGACGCCATTATGCTGGGAGGTGCCGGCTCGTGGGCCTCGCTTGCCAGATTCGTGGGTATGGATGTGGCACTGACTGCTGCTGCCGACAGCCTTATGCCTGATACTCCCCGGGAAAAATCCGTAGAGGAATGTATCAGCAAAGGCGTATTCGGGAAAGAGAACAATGTGTTCGACATTTTCCGTAAGGAAGCGACCATGATTCCAGCCAAGGAAAATACACTGATTGCCCAAGTCAACGGACAACTGAGAAACAAAATACCTGTCATCAATTTTGGTTTTATGGATTGGAGCAAAAAAGAAAATGAAAAACCGGTATGGATGAAGAACTACAGTATGCCGGGAAAAGAACGTAAAGATCAGTACAAAGACGTCCCCCTTGTGGTAGCCCCGGGATATGAGGATGCCTATCTGAAAGAACAGGAAATGCTGAAGGAAAAAGCTGAAACTGAAAGGGAACAGACAAAGAATAATACTGAAACACAGACCGACGGATATACCGGACAAAATGCGGAGGATGTCGAAACAGCCATCGAAACCCGGGAAAAGACGGAAAGCCAAGCTGAACAAACCAACATAAACGGATGGGACGGCCTTCTGCGCTCTTTCGGTCTTGACGGAATGGGAAAAGTAGCCGGTAATATGGGCTATATCATAGCCATGTTGCCGGATATGCTGCTGGGACTATTTACCGGAAAGACGAAATCCCTCGGACTGAAAGACAACCTTCTGCCGATAGCCAGCATTGTAGCCGGACTGTTTGTCCGAAACCCGCTGCTGAAAATACTTCTCATGGGACTTGGCGGTGCCAATCTGCTGAACAAGGCCGGTAAGGAGGCCCTGTCAAACCAACAGAACGAGGATAACGGATATTCCCGTAAAGAAAGCGGAAACCTGCAATACAAGCGGTACGCGGACGAACCTTTGAATCCACGTATCGCAAATCCGGTATTGCAGGGCTGCACGCTAATTGCCACGATAGATCGTGTGCCCTGCACCATACAAATCAGTCCGACAGTAGCGGATGCCTACCGCAGCGGCGCAGTGCCTCTGAACACACTGGCCAACGCCATACTGGCCCAAAGTGACAGACTGCGTCAGATGGCTGCGGAAAATTACGACAGCAGCCAACAGGAATCAGCGGCCAGAAGCAGAGGTATCCAGTAAAACTAGCAGAAAATCAACAACACAAACACATCCAATATATGAAAGAAAAGTCGCAAATAGAGAAGAATGCCGCACAAAAGCAAGTAGAACTGCTTTCGTCGGCATTGAGTAGCGCTTCGGATGCCAACGGCCACTGGCTCAATGCAGCCGGTAAGCATTATCCAAGACTCTACCCGCAAGGAGTCTCGGCCAGTCCGTTCAACGCCTTGTTTATGGCCCTGCATTCGGACAGCAAAGGGTGCAAGACAAATCTGTTCACCCTGTACACCGATGCCAAGGCACGCGGCACATCAGTAAGGGAACATGAGCAGGGAGTCCCGTTCCTCTACTACAACTGGAACCGCTATGTGAACCGCAACAACCCGGAGGATATCATCACCCGAAGGGATTATCTCCTGCTGGAACCGGAAGTAAAGGAACAGTACAAAGGAATTCACAACCGTGAGATACGCACCCTGTTCAACATCGATCAGACGACGTTCCCCTCTGTGGACGAAAGGGGCTACGACCTTGCTCTGAAGACCGACGGCGGCATCACGGAGAAAGGATATTCGGAGGCTGACGAACGCAAGCTGCACATCCGATTCAACGATTTCCTGCTGAAAATGCGCGAGTATCTTGTCCCTGTACGTTCGGACGGAAGCGGTATGCCCCACTATGAGACAGACCGTGACGCGGTGTATATGCCCCGCCAGCGAGATTTCAAACATTACCATGACTATATACAGGAAGCCCTTCGTCAGATTGTGAGCGCCACCGGCCACCAGCAGCGACTTGCACGAGAAGGTATGGTGATGAAAAACGGGATGCCGCCTTCGGAAGATGCATTGAAACAGGAAAGGCTGGTGGTAGAAATAGCATCCGGAATCAAGATGCTGGAACTTGGCCTGCCGGCACGACTGACGGAAGAAAGCATGAAGATGGCAGACTACTGGAACAGGGAACTCAAAGAAAACCCTATTCTAATAGATGCATTGGAGAGTGACGTGAACAACGCCCTTGAGGTGATTCACAAAGCGGAGAAAGGCGAAAGAATAGAATATGCCACTTTGCGTAACCGGCAAAAGACAACTGACCTGCGCGACCAGCTTCCAAAGCACTATTTTGTAGCGGATGAAATCAGCAGATATCCGAACAAGGAAGACAAGAACATCGTGCTTGTTATAGACCGTCAGGGCAAGAAGGCAGACGTGGTACTGCCTGCAGGCGCTTCTACGGAGGTGGACAATGAGGTTCCGGGCATGAACAAAGCACGTATCGAACGTGCCTTGCGACTGGAAGGTATAGAAAACGTACGTTTCTTCAATCCGGACGGTGCCTTGGGCTACCGACCCGATGATGCGTATTTCGCAGAAAAACAGGTGTCGCTGGCCCGTCTGAAAAACTGGACAATGGAAGTACTCTCTACGCTGGACGTTACTCCAGCCGTAAAACAAGCCAATGAAAAATGCTTTGACAAGATACAGATGGTACAGGATGACAAGAACCGCTGGGCCCTGTATCTGAAACCGGAGAATGAACCGGGATACAGCGTTTATCCGGACAAGGAGGATGTGAACCGTTTCTTCACCACGCTGAAACAGGCAATGGATGACATCGACAAGGTACGCATGGAGCTGGCACACAAGTATTATGCACTGGCAGAGATAAAACCAGACCTGAAGGTGGACCTGTTCAGTACCGACACCAGGGATATAGACCTGAACCGCATACAGAAGGTCTGCGTATTCAAGACGAAGAAAGACGGTATCCAGTGTGCGGCTACGATAGACGGCAACCGTATGCAACCGAGAAGCATGACTCCCCAGCAGTGGCAACGCATGTGGCTGGCAGAGGACAAGAATGAGTATAAACGCAACCTGGCTGCAACGCTGTTTGCAGACGTACTGCAACAGGGACAGACGCAGGAAGAACACGCCGGAGAAAAACAGGAAAAGGATGCCGAAAGACAACAGACAACTGAGACCGCAAAAGACAGTGCTGAAAAGACGATACAGAATGAAACGTCTGCACAGCGGGAATCCTGGGACAGGATAAAGGCAAAACATCCTGATGCCCTGCAATTGGTACGGAAGGGTGACTTTTACCGTATGTACAATGAAGATGCAGAAAAGGGTGCCAGCATACTGGGAATTATCGTAAAAAAGCTTTCGGGAGGAAGTGAACGGGGCTTTGCACAATCGGCAGAGTTTCCTTATCATAAACTGGACGAGTACCTGCCCAAACTGATCAGAGGCGGTGAACGTGTAGTCATCTGTGATGCTCCGGAACTGGAGAAAGCAAGAGGCAAAGCCGCGCAACAGTCTGAAGGCATGTCGGGTGGGAGGCAATCCGAAGGCACAACCAGAGATACAGGCCAAGTGCCCGGACAAGACGGGAGCAAAGAATCAGAGGAACAACGTACAACATTAAGAAGATAAGGATATGGCAGGTAAAAATAAAGAATATGCAGACAAGTATGCAGAGTATGCCATGGAGCAGATGCGCCGCTACGGCATACCGGCATCCGTGACACTTGCCCAAGGCATTCTGGAAAGCAGCAACGGACAGAGCCGTCTGGCACAGAACGAGAATAACCACTTCGGGATCAAGGCTACTCCCGACTGGATTGCGCAGGGTGGCCGATACGGACTCTACACAGATGACAAGCCGAATGAAAAATTCTGCAGCTATGACAATGTGGGCGAATCATTCGAACATCATTCCAGATTCTTGAAAGAGAACAGCCGCTATGCCGAGTGCTTCAAGCTCCGTGCGGATGACTATAAGGGATGGACAGAAGGAATAGCAAAAGCCGGATATGCAACTGGAGGAAACTATGCAGCTACACTACAGAAAATCATCGAAAATAACGGTCTTGACAAATACGATCGTCAGGTCATGCAGGAAATGGCCGCGCAGGGAAAAAATTTCGGTATTGAGCAGAATCCTTTGCACGGAGAAGAAAAGGCAGGAACGGCAGAAAAGTATTCATTTCCGGTGGAACGCAAGGAATTCCTTTTTGTAACGTCGGCCTTCGGTATGCGCCAGGATCCGATGAACAAGGAGAAGCAGCAGATGCACAAGGGACTTGACATACGATGCAAGGGGGACGCGGTGCTGGCTACGGAAAACGGAGGAAAGGTTGTGTCGGTGAACAATAATGTGAACTCTGGCGGAGGTAAGACGATAACAGTAGAATACAGCAGGCCGGACGGGAACAAGGTACAATGCACCTACATGCATCTGAGCGACATCGCCGTAAAAGCCGGTGACAGCGTAAATGCAGGACAACGGCTCGGAACCTCCGGAAACACGGGAACCAGAACAACCGGTGAGCATCTGCATTTCGGTGTGACAAACATATACAGCGACGGAACGAAACGTGAGGTGGATCCGGCGGCCTATCTGGCAGAGATCGCCCAAAAAGGAAATATAAAACAGCAGGTGATGTACAACGGAAGTGACCTTCTGGCCAAGTACAGGGATAACGAGAACATAAACATAGATAAGACCATGAATCCTGATGCCTGGATGAAGAAACTGCTTTCCTCGGAGGATAGCGGTGTCGGCATATCGGGATGCAATGACCCCATCGTAGAAATGGCGATGACCGCTTTCACATCACTGATGCTATTAGCTACGCAGATAGATGCGAAAAGCGAAGAAGAGCAGAATGCCGCAATCTCGGCTGCAATGGACAGGCGCAGGCTTGACCTGACATCCCTGATGCCGGGCATGAGAACTTGTGAACTGAGCATTGAAGAAAACGGGAAGGCTATCCTGAAAGCAGATAACGGCGAACTGAAAATATCACGCGAGCTGACATCGGCCGAGTTGAGCCGACTATCTGCCGTATTAAACAACAACGAGCTTTCAGAAGAAGCCAAACGGATGCGGGTGACCGGACTGCTGAATACCGTAATTCTTTCGGAAGCCGCCTCCCGTAATTTCGAACAAGGCATGTCGCAACAGCAGACACAGACGGAAACCATGAAAAGATAGACATAACAAACACATAAAAGACATGACAAAACGCGTGGTGATAACAATAAGCAAATGTGTACTCGGACTATCCACACTGGCAATGCATATCCTGATATGCCACCGGCTGGTCGGCTGGAAAGGTACGGCAGTCGTCGTAACCGTACAGGTAGCCATCGCCGCATGGATGGTCTATATAAAAATCCGTGCACCCGATTAGACAGAATCATTTCAGCATTCAACATCAATATTCAGCACATACATGGTCTGTGGGCATGTAACACTAATAAACAAGACACTTTATGATCAAATGTAATGTAACGGTATGCGGCTTAATCAGCCGTGATGCCATCATCAGAAACGGGAAAGAAGGGAAACAGTTCGTCAGTATGACCGTACAGACCGCCATCCAAGGAAAGGACGGCCAGAGCGGGACAGTGGAAATCAGCGTCAGCATGGACGGTACACAGGAAGAAGCAGCACGTCTGCGAAGCGGTATGCGTGTAAAGGTGACAGGCGTACTGATACCGAAACACAGGGGCGACAAGACTTACTTCAACCTGTCGGCAGAAAGTATCGTACCAGTCGGAGCAGGCGACACAGACAGCCTGCAGGGGGAACTCACATTCCGCGGCAAAGTTGGAAAAACTGTAGATGAACGAACGGACAAAAACGGCAAACCGTTCTTCAGTTTTTCAGCCTTTAGCGCAGAAAAGGTAAATGAAAATTTCGAATACCTGTGGGTAAGATTCTTTTGTTTCGACAAACAACGTGAATCCTGGTTGCAGCCTGCTACCAAAATAGAGGCAAAAGGTGAAATCGATTTCTCCTTGTATAACGGTAAAGTTGATATTACATGCCGTTGTCAGGAGATAAACCAATACGTTCCGGCATCTAACGACAACTGACGATATGGCAAGTTACAGGAAACGCAATGCGGACGGACCGAACAGCGAAGACAAGGCTCTTGACCTATTCGCTGAGATGATGATAGAAAAGCTGGAGACCATCGGTAAGGACTGGAAAAAGCCCTGGTTTACAGAGGGAGCACTCCAGTGGCCCCGTAATCTGGCCGGACGCGAATACAACGGCATGAATGCGTTGATGCTCATGTTTCACTGCGAAAAAGAGGGATACAATATACCGAGGTTCTGCACCTTTGATTGTGTACAGCGACTGAACAAGCCGGGCAAGGACGGTGAAGAATTACCGCGGGTTTCGGTACAGAAAGGCGAGAAATCGTTTCCCGTCATGTTGACCACCTTCACCTGCATCCACAAGGAAACCAAGGAAAAGATCAAGTATGATGAGTACAAGAGTCTGTCAAATGATGAGAAGGAACAGTATAACGTGTACCCCAAAATGCAGGTTTTCCGCGTGTTTAACGTCGCTCGTGCGTCCGTAATGGTCGCGTAATAAATATCTCGATAATAAGAGATTAGGTTAG
>ENA-OROZ01000728-OROZ01000728.1-human-gut-metagenome-genome-assembly--contig:-NODE-728-length-34968-cov-5.598860_pt1 | contig 34968 bp, 42 predicted proteins | sample MGYA00242138_ERZ509066 | MGnify/ENA primary metagenome ERZ509066 (study PRJEB26280, sample SAMEA2338691) | human gut metagenome | biome: human gut; feature: human-associated habitat; material: faeces... | reverse complement strand
GGGGAGCCATGTCTACGCCCCGATTTCATCAGTGAGTTTCGTGGGCTTTGCGGTCCGGCCTGGCAAATCAATCTTGAAACATCGCTTAATGTTCCATCGGCCAACATCGAGGCGTTGCTCCCGGTTGTCAATACTCTGATTATCGACATCAAGGATATGAATCCCGACATTTACCGTAACTATACGGGGCAGAGCAATGACCTTGTTCTTGACAATCTACGCCTGATTGCGGAGTCCGGACGCCAAAGCGACTGCATAATCCGCATACCGCTGATACCCAACTATAACACCGATACCGACCGCGAGGCAAGCCGCAAGGCTCTTGAAGCACTCGGCTTCAACCGATTCGATCTATTCACCTATCAAATCCGCAAACACTGACTATGGCACGAGGAAAACAGACCTGCAAGATATTGAAAGAGATACGCCGGCAGATTGCCGAAGCAAACGGCATTGAGTTCGCTACATCGGAATGTCGCTACAAGGGCGACTGCCTAGGCACATGCCCCAAATGTGAGGCCGAGGTGCGTTACCTTGAGCAGCAGCTCCGCGCCCGCTCCCTTGCCGGGAAAGCCGTTGCCATTGCCGGAATCTCAGCAGGGATGATTATCATGTCGGGGTGCAGCGGCACATCATCATCGAATCAGTCAAACGAAACATTGCAGGGCGAACCGATCGAAATAGCTGATACATTGGATTTCGAGGGCGAAATTGATGAGGAATGCTTATTATCCAAAACCAGAGATACAATTTTCAATTCTGCAATCGAAGTTTCAGGTATCAAAGAAGGTGAGATAAGCCATGATCCTAATGAAGTAGTAACACAAGGTGAAATGCCGGAAGATGAGCCTAAAAATCCAGATGAAAGTGGAATTTACAGTAGTGTTGAACAGTATCCACAATTTCCGGGAGGTCCCGCTGAAATGTTACGTTTCATAAGTCAGCATTTGAAATATCCCGAAGAACAATTAAAAGAGGGGATTCAAGGTCGTGTGGTTGTGCAGTTCTATGTTGATACATTAGGTCGTGTTTGTGAACCGAAAATCGTACGAGGTAAGGATCCTGCTCTTGACCGTGAGGCTTTACGGGTCGTAAGATTATTCCCAAATTTCATGCCCGGCACGATTAATGGCAAAAAAGTCAACACATATTTTACACTTCCCATTATATTCAAATTACCCCCTGACTGACTATGGCACGAGGAAAGCAGACCTGCAAGATATTGAAAGAGATACGTCGACAGATTGCCGAGGCCAACGGCATAGAGTTCGCCACATCGGAATGTCGCTACAAGGGCGACTGTCTCGGCACGTGCCCCAAATGCGAAGCCGAAGTGCGCTACCTTGAGGAGCAGCTCCACGCCCACTCCCTCGCAGGAAAAGCCATAGCCCTCGCCGGTATCTCGGCAGCTTCACTTGCCATGCTGATGCCGATGACCTCTGATGCGCAGACCGTGCAAGAACCGCAGACCTTTTTGAAAGAGAGCATCCCTGTCATTGCAGATACAATAACTGTCAGAGGTATTGTACTGAGTGGGGATACATTGCCCGACGGTACTATTTCAAAAGAGCCGTTAGTCGGAGCGACTATTTTAAATAAACGCACTGCGTTAGGTGCCATATCCGATTTAGATGGTCATTTCGGATTACCGGTCTGCATCGGCGATACATTGAAAGTGGAATATGTCGGTTATGAACCGCAGACGATTGTCGTAACCGAGAATATGAGAACCGTAGAAATCACACTTACTCCGGATTATAATGCGTTACCGGGCGAATTTGTTTTTGGTGGTGCTATTTCAGTTAAAAGGGAGGAAAATCATTATCTTGACCTCAATGTGAAAGATGAGTATGGCAATCTGATGGAAAGAGATAAATTGGATATTTCGAGAATTTGGATTGATGAGGACGGAGAGGAAGATTACGAATATCTTTCACCGGAATACCTTGACGAGAAACATTCATGCCGTATTTATTGGGATTATGACTATGGATTGCAAGACGAAGATGGCAAGCCGCTGAAAGAAGCTACTCTCCGCATCGAGGCCGAGGGTTATGACGACCCGATAATAATCAAGGTCAAATATCCCAAACACAACGCTAAGAAAACCATCAAGTTCAAACATAGAAAGCAGAAATAGTGATGAAGATATATTTATTGATAATATTGTCAGCCTTAATTTCTTCTTGCTCTTATCGCAGTGATAATATTTCCGATAAAGGCGAGTGGGTAAGCGTGCCTGTCGATAGTTTTGCAGAAGGTTACAATAATATTGGCGGACAGGTTTATTGGGGATATATAGTCGGAACGGATTTCACTGAAAAAGAGAATGTCGGCGCGGATAGTGAAACATTCCGTGTGTGCAAAGGCTCGGAGTACGCCAAAGACAAGTATCATGTATATTATCCGCAAAATGAGGTATGCTTTGACGGCTTAGATTGCGCTGGAACTGTCGCAGAGGAGATAGTGCTTAGAGGTGCAAAACCGTCACAATTCAAATATATTGGCAATGGCTATGCTGTTTCCGGAAACAAGATGTTTCACGACGGCGAAGTGATTGAATGGAATGACAGTATCGCAAATCTCAATTTATAGCCGCTATGTCCGATTCTCTCCGATATAAGATAGTGCTGTGGATGGTGTGGGTGCAGATCGCGCTCCTACCTGTTGTCATCTTGATGATAAACGTGACGAATAGCGGCGTGATGTGGCGATGGAATTTAATCAACAACCTTTTAGTTGTAGGTTATATTCTCGGTCTGCTCGTCCTACCTGTCAGCCGAGGTCTTGAAAAACCGAAATTTCTGAAATGGTGGTTGAGAATAGATTTCTGGTTTTCGATCATTCCCGCCATTCTTATATTGCCGCTGTTATTTTACTGTGGCCGACATTTTATTGTGGCTGAAGATGGCGATTATGTGCTTTATGAAAGTAGAGGTGTTATGATGGCTAGATTAGGCAAAAAAGAGGGTCTGTTCATTCGCGAACTGTCACATAGCATCAGACTGTATGATTATGGAAACAGAAAAGTCGACTGTTTCAAAGTCGACACACTGAAAGGTTGCATGTATGGACTGGAGTACGGGGCATCGCCTACCGCATGGGTTATTCCTATTGATTCTGCACGTTATCATCGTCATGCCAGTGACATATCGGTTCTCATTGACAGTCTGTATCAAGTCCAGCCGTTGTTGTCGCAAAAATATTACGGTACATTTGTTTTCCCAGACAACTTCGTTGAAATTAATTACGAAGGAGGAGAAATAGTGTATGAAGATTCCATAACTTATAATATTGATTTTCTTGGAAAAGATAGTTTGAGTGTGACGATTTTTAATAACGACTTTACCCAGTTGTCATTCCCTAAAAATGCTATTGGCAATCTCTCACCGCAAGAAGTCAGAACTTTCATAGAGGTACTGAAAGGAGGCCAACGATGAAAACATGGATTAATACAATCAACAAGATTATAAAAATAGATATCGGTGAAAGAATAGTGATATGAAACCGGTATATCGTATATTTTGGATAATGCTGATTGTGATAGCAAGTGCTGCTGTTGCATCCGCCCAAGCTGTTTTCTCAGTAGAGCAAATAAGCTACGTTGAATATGCCAATGCTGAAAAGGAGTTTTCATGCTATAATGTAATTCCGGCAGACTCCATTGCCGACAACGAAATCGTAAGTATGGTGTTAAAAGAATCGCAGGCTAAGTTTGAACGGATTGATTCTGTCATCCGACAAGAAATATATTACGTGATAGAAGCAGACGGGGTTGGGTTTAACAAACAACGGTTATTATATCTTCCGGAATTGAAGTTGTATGGTTTTGTAATCCCGGACAGTCCGCATGACGATTCTATATGGTGGTTTGACTCCGAGAGTGGAAAGTATATATGTAGTGCGGCCTATCCAACAGTTATAAACGCCAACGGGATGTATGTATCGCAGATCGGCTATGATTGCGATTGGCCGTTAGATTTGAGATTTTTTCGCCGAGAAGGAAATGACTTTTATGAATTTGAGTCATATAAGAGCACTCAATATAATGGTGAACCACTATACTGTCAGGCAGAAGAGTCCGGGCTTCGCACTATCTTCTGGCATGACAATAATATACTGTATTTGAAGACTTATGACCATAAAAAACAAAAGGAAGTGTATCTGAAAATAAAAGTGCAACCGGATTGATACTTTCATCTCGAATAAACACAATCTTTAATGGTTATTGATATCTGGCGCGTATATATGTCACAATATAACAGCGTTGCTGCTTTGGATGCCTTATATAATGCAAGCCCTTTAAATTAGCTCGTTTTTGGTGGTTAAATGTTTTCGTTGTAACTTTGTTAGAAATTGTGGATAACATTAGTGACACCCATGTTCTCAAAATTTGGCATCGAATCATTGATAGCGCTTGAAAACGACTTGATTAACAAATCCATAATGGATTCGTTTAATCAAAAGGATTCGTTTGTCCAAATTGAACAGCACACTATTGATGAAATAAACATGCATTTACCCCATATTGCGGCTGATGTTCATCATAAGATGTTGCTAAATTTATTTTACACATTTGTAATCAATAAATATCCAAGCGTCTGCTCATCGGCAATGACAATATGCTTCAGTACATCATCGTCAAAATGCCAGGAAATTCCCAATATCGACATTGAGAACATTATTGATGTATGTGAACAACTCCACATATCTTTCTTAAACTCAAAATTCACTTAGTAGGATACTCATAAAAAATACTTCGTGCTTCACCAAAACATTGGCAGACATGCAACCCTGTAGGATGTATTAATCGTGCAACATGTGCATAACATCCTTTCCTTAAAGGTATGCCCAATTCTCGGCATTTATCGTCCCACCATCTCTGTCTAATATGACCTTTGGGTGATTTCCCTGCTACAACCCAATTTATACGACCGGATTTATTGCGGTCGTAATATAGTCCCTCATAATTAGGATGTGACGCTATAAACTCCTGATATTCCTCAAAATTTGGGTGAGAATGTATTTCGTGTTCTCTTTCAATCATCATTTTCAATTAAGTAATCCAATTTTACATTCAGCGCATTTGCAATTTTCTTTGCATTTAAAAGCGAGATTGAACATTCGCCACGTTCAACCATTCCTATATAAGTTTGATGATGACATGCGCGAAATGCAAGCTCTTCATGAGAAATGTTCATTGCCAATCGACATCTATGAACATTTCGTCCGAATGTTATTATTGTTGGGTCTGTTTTATTCACTTATGCTATATTTAGTATATAATTTTAAACGTTTAATTTACCGGAATCAACATATTGTATGACACAATTATTTATTCCCTTCATATTGGATAACAAATTAAACCGACCCGAGTTTATGAAATAAAATCATAAATATCTCCCGAGCAATACTTCAATTAAAAGGCAATTTTTTGCAACGGACATTATTGTACAATAAAAATTTATACATTTGTATCTGAATAATAAAATTGATCACAATGTCACAAGCCGACTGCAATAATAAACCTGAATTAAATATGGGTGTATTGAACGATGTAAGCGGAGTAATAGTGTATCATGTCGTAAGAATTCCGAAACGGCAATACGAGGTAAATGAACCATTTGAATTTCCCATCTCGGAAAGAGATTTTTCATCGGCACCATCCTATAAACAAGAAGCGGAGAATCTACTTGAGCAAGCACGGCTCAATGAATTTCCTGAATATCCATCACGAAAAGATTGTCTATTTGTTGCCCGAAATCGTGAAGACATAGAAGCGTGGATTCATTATAAATATAGGGATGACTGCGATTTTGTGCTATACAAAATCCTGTTAGAAAAAGGCAAACTTATTTGGCTGGACACAGAATGGTTTGAAGGCGTAGCCGAATTGTTAATGCCTGATGATATCGTGTTTACTCACAACAAAACATTACCGGAATGCATTTCAAATTATTGGAATGGAGTGCCATACCGTAAAAATGGATATGGGTTGATTGAAGGGTTGTTCTACGGAACTGCCAAAATATTGTCAAAAGAGGAATATCAGATTCGTAATCGGAAAATAATAAAGGCTTAACAAGCTATATTATACGATTACGGCGCACCGGAATTCCGATGCGCCGTAGCCGTATATGTGATGTAGGAACGTTGATTAGCGGTTGGCATACATGTCCTCGTAGTAGCGCTGATAGTCGCCCGAGGTTATGTGGTCCATCCAGGGTTGATTGTCAAGATACCAGCGGACGGTCTTTTCGATGCCTTCCTCAAACTGAAGCGACGGCTCCCAACCGAGCTCACGCTGAAGCTTGCGCGAATCGATGGCATAGCGCATGTCGTGACCAAGTCGGTCAGTGACATAGGTTATGAGGTGCTCACTGTGACCTTCGGGGTTACCGAGCAGACGATCGACAGTGCGTATGATCACACGTATAAGGTCAATGTTTTTCCACTCATTGAATCCTCCGATGTTATAAGTGTCGGCAACCTTTCCCTTATGGAATATCAAATCGATGGCGCGGGCATGGTCTTCTACAAAGAGCCAGTCACGCACATTTTCACCCTTGCCGTAGACTGGCAGCGGCTTGCCGTGGCGTATATTGTTTATAAACAACGGTATCAACTTTTCGGGGAACTGGTAAGGGCCGTAGTTGTTGGAACAATTGGTTACAATTGTAGGCATACCGTAGGTGTCGTGGTAGGCGCGTACAAAGTGGTCGCTCGACGCTTTTGAAGCACTGTAGGGACTGTGAGGATTGTATTTGGTTGTTTCAAGGAAAAATTCAGAACCGTAGGCGTGATGATGTTCGGTCGATGAAGCCGTAGTGGTGAACGGCGACTCAATTCCTTCGGGGTCGGTGAGTTCAAGTGCTCCGTAAACTTCATCGGTCGAAATGTGATAGAACAATTTCCCGTCATATTTCTCGGGCAACAACTCCCAATATTCCTTGGCCGCCTGAAGCAAAGCGAGTGTTCCCATCACATTTGTGCGGGCAAATGTGAACGGATCCTTGATTGAGCGGTCGACATGACTCTCGGCGGCAAGATGTATAATGCCGTCGATTTTATGATCTACGATTATACGACGCATCTCGTCAAGATCAGCGATATCGGCCTTGACAAATGTATAGTTGGGGCGATCCTCTATATCCTTGAGATTGGCGAGGTTGCCGGCATAGGTGAGTTTGTCAAGGTTTACGATGTGATAATCGGGATATTTGTTGACAAAAAGTCGCACAACATGTGAACCTATGAATCCGGCGCCGCCGGTTATGAGTATATTTCGTTTCATTATCTTTATTGTATTTATTGTTTTTACCAATTAGTCAAATAAGCCGAAAAAATTTACTATTGCTTATATTGGTCGACATTGTAATCAAACGGCGAATCAAAGTCGGCAAGCAAAGGATGCTTCGTGTCCTTCTCGCTCAGAATGGCACATGCAGGGTCGATACGCCAATCAATACCGAGCGAATCATCGGCAATAGATATGCCACCATCGGCCTGAGGGGCATAATAATTGTCACACTTGTATTGGAACACGGCAGTTTCGCTCAACACGGCAAAACCATGGGCGAAACCTCGCGGAACAAAAAACTGCCTATGATTTTCCTCACTTAGCTCAACTGCTACATGACGACCATAGGTAGGCGAACCCTTGCGTATATCAACGGCCACATCAAGCACCCGTCCCTTGACACAACGCACAAGCTTGGACTGAGTGTATGGCGGACGCTGGAAATGCAATCCTCTCATAACGCCACGTGTCGAGCATGACTCATTGTCCTGGACAAAATCCACAGGACGCACCTTCTCGTCAAATTCGCGCTTTGAGTAGCTCTCAAAAAAGTATCCTCGAGAATCATTAAACAAGCGCGGCTCAATTATCACCACGCCCTCTATATCGGTCTTTATTACCTCCATCGTTATAATTTGCAGAAATTGAAAAACAATAACCCAAAGTTATCAATCCAAATTTTTACATCCGGTGCGCTCAACCTCCTCTACTACCTTCAGAAGATATTGACCATACTGATTCTTCAGCATCGGGCGCGCAAGCTCAACCATTTTATCACGTGAAATCCAGCCCTGTCGATAAGCGATACCTTCAAGACAGGCAATCTTAAGTCCCTGGCGCTTCTCAAGCACCTCGACATAGATTGAAGCTTCGGCAAGCGAATCATGAGTACCGGTGTCAAGCCAAGCAAAGCCTCGGGGCAAAGTCTGCACCTTCAGCTCACCATCCTTAAGAAATTCCTGATTAACAGTAGTGATTTCCAATTCTCCACGTGCCGACGGTTTGATCGCCGCAGCAACATCAACCACCTTATTGGGGTAGAAATACAATCCAACAACGGCATAATTAGACTTAGGATGTTCAGGCTTCTCCTCTATCGACAGGCAGTTACCATTGTGATCAAACTCGGCGACACCGTAACGCTCGGGATCGTCAACCCAATATCCAAACACTGTAGCCTTACCTTCGCTCTCGGCCGTGCGCACAGCCTCCTTCAATATACCGGAAAATCCTGCGCCATGGAATATATTGTCACCCAACACAAGACAAGCAGCATCATCGCCGATGAACTCACGACCGATGATAAACGCCTGAGCCAATCCGTCGGGACTCGGCTGCTCGGCATAGCTAAGATTCACACCATAGTCACTGCCATCGCCCAGCAAACGCTTAAACCCAGGCAAATCCTGCGGAGTTGAAATCACCAGAATATCACGAATTCCGGCAAGCATCAATGCCGAAATAGGATAATACACCATCGGCTTGTCATAAATCGGGAGCAACTGTTTGCTAACCCCTTTGGTAATCGGATACAAACGAGTGCCCGATCCTCCTGCCAAAACTATTCCTTTCATTTCTTAAAGAACGATTAAATGCAACGAGATGAGCCTAAGCGACACCCAATCCCGCTTGATTCAAAATGAATTTTCTGCAAATATAACGCTATTTCCTTAGATAACAAACACCTCCCCATCCCAATTTCACACAACCGCGAATAGAATGAATTACTATTTATTGTATAATTTTATGTCAACAATTTTTCAATCCATGAATTAATTGAATATTTTTCATATATTTCATCGGGCAATTCAGAATATTCTGAGTTTAAAAATTCAGTATTGATAACTGGATTGTTTCTATCAACAATCAATATATTTGTTGGATTATAAAAATCATAAAACTCGACATCGGAATTTGTCGTTATTAATTTGCGTTTTGCGCCCAATGCCTCCATTGTCCTAAGAGTCAAGCCAGTCTGTTTGGGATGTTGAACATCTACTATGATTCGGCTCTTCTTGTAAAGTTCCAACAATTCATTTTTCTTCATGGGAATAAATTGAAATTCAGATGCCGGGATTTTCCTCATCTCCTTATTCAGCAATTTATACCGATAAAACATAATTTTCCCTTGAAAAAAGAAGTATGTAAAACATTTACCTCCGTTCATCTTTATTTGAGAAGAGATTGATCTTATAAATCTATATCGATCACTATGAGTAGTGCCTACAAACATTAAATCATAATCATATCCAGATTTGAACTTTGCAACTTCCTTATATTCATTGTAATAAAAGAGCGGTAAAAAATTCATTCCAAGTTTTTTGCAATCATAACGATCAAATGAAAAGACCTTATTGAAATAGGGTATGAGATTTATAGCATTATTGTTGTTGGCTATGGAGTCCCAATGGTATATTATAGTCTTAGATTCGGGATGTTGCTCTATCAACAGTTTAAGATTATTTTCAGAGAACGATTCTCCTTTGATGAACAAAATGTAATCGTATCTAGCATGTCTTACATTAAATATAATTTGTCGATGATAGCTATTAATATAGCTTGCAATAAGATTGCGGTTTATTCTGATTAACGCTTTCACTAAAAATGTATTAGCTGGTCGTTCATCATAGTAATCGACATGTGCTCCTGACATTTCTAACGCTGATACAATATTCTCAGGAATACCAAAAGCCCTTGCCGAGAAAAACAAAAATCTTTTTCCGTGCAGATTCATTAGATTATTTGTAAAGACCTTTCTTTTTCATTTCTTCGATTGAGGATTCATATTTATCTTCCTGAACATCCTGAGTATTGACCCATTCAGTGAATTTGCGAATTCCTTCATCAAATACCCATTTGGGTTTATATCCAAGTAATTTACGCGCTTTAGATATATCGGCAAAATTATGTCTTATATCGCCAAGCCGATAATTGCCCGAAACAGTTACGGGAACATCAATGCCATAATGCTTTTTTAACGTGTTTGCAACCGTAAGTACATCAGTAGCAACGCCTGTCCCGATATTGAATGCGTTACCGCTTATGCCCGGAACTGTAAGCCCAAGTATTGTGGCATCAACAATATCGTCGATATATACGAAATCACGCGTTTCTTTTCCATCCTCAAATATGTTTATTCCATTGCCGTTTTTTATGCGTGTGGAGAATATTGAGAGTATGCCTGTGTATGGATTACTCAAAGACTGTCCGGGACCGTATACATTCTGGTAACGGAATGAAACCGATTCTATCCCAATCGACTGGCATACCATATGCACAAGCTGCCCTTGAACCTGTTTTGTTATACCATAGACAGAGCCGGGATGTATTTTGGAATCTTCTGTTGTCCCGACCAGTTTCAACGGTTTTGAGCAGCCGGGATATTTCACTTCGAAATCACCATTAGACATTGCATCTTCCGGGCGTTCCTCCGGATATACATAGGAATTAAGCTCGTCGCTCCAATAACGTCCTTCTCCGTAAATGGCGCGAGATTCCGCAACAACCACACGCTTTACATTCGTTTTCTCATTTGTCAGGATGTCCAGAAGTATGGCCGTTCCACCAATATTTGCATTTACATATTTCTCAATCTCATACATGGATTGTCCTGTACCTGTTTCAGCCGCAAGATGCAAAACTGTATCAACACCCTCAAGAGCTTCAATCCAATCTTCACGCGAGGTTACCGATCCTTTGATAAATTTTACCTTCCCTTTAATACTTTGATAAAGGGGGGATGTCGTGTCAGGGTTGTTGCCATGAATCTGAGGTGAGAGATTGTCGAGAACTACGACTTTGTGGCCTTGCGACACAAGTTTCAGTGCGGTGTTGGATCCAATGAATCCGGCACCGCCAGTAATTAAAATTTTATTCATAAAATGTTGGATAATAATTATTTGCTTAAGAAATTGCCTTGAGCATCAGACTTTCGCCATCTGTTTTGATTAGCATCATAGCGTTTAACAATCCTAGCTGGAGCACCAACAATCACAGAATAGTCTGGAAAATCCCCCCGGACTACAGAGTTTGCACCCACCACACACTGTTTCCCGAGTTTTGTACCTGCCTGAATTGCAACTCCATAACCAATAAAGCAGTTCTCTCCAATGGTTGTTTCATTACATATATGAGCTTGTTTCATTATATGTTGGCCTATTCTCTTATAATCATGGTCGATATTTGTAATAAAAGTGTTTCCAGAAATTGTAGTATGAGCTCCTATTTTTAAACAAAGACCACCACCGCTTGTGATATGAAAATTTTGACCGATGGAAACATCATTTTCAATAAATATTGTTCCGTTGTCATGACATTCCATCCGGCATCCTGGAAATATCCGGACTCGATCACATAGAGTTATAGATTTTGCTCCATATACAAATAAAAATGAACCTACATATGATTTAAACCCAATATTCTTAACGAGAAAACGATAAAATATTTGGGACTTAAAGTACCACCATATTTTAAAAATAAATGCAATCATTTAGAACTAAAATCGAATGTAAGATTATAATGTTTTGATAAATAATCTCTAATAAGTTCAGGATTATCACCACATGCTTTCTTTATCTCTATGATTTTAACATCAACAAATGTTCTATACCACAATGCCCCAACAAAATTGAAAATAAATCCCACTTTGCCATCTAATATTCCTCCCCGTAAAATATATCGATATAAAAAATACAGAAATGCCCTCAAAAACAATGGATATTTGGCATATCTGTGCTTCATATTTCTCTTCTTTTTAGCCTGATCAGAGATATAACGGTTCTTATCGTTCAATGCTACTTCTGTAATATTATACTCAATATCCAACAAATCAGCAGCCTCTCTCACTGCATAGTTTATATATTTGTGGCATGCCCATGAAAGATCATTTAAATTTTCATCAACAATATCATTTCTAAAATCAATATTATCTCCTTCTATTAATTGAATATGCTCATCCATTAAGCGTTCTTCACAAAAAGCCTTTCGATATTTAAATATACGCATTAATTTCACAGGATATATTCCTCTTTTCATCCACTTTCCCATGAAATAATATCTTCGATTGACTGTTATGCCGGATATTTCTTTTGATATAGACGGTAATTTGTCTTTTAATTCTACAATCAATTCATTTGTCAAATATTCATCCGCATCAAGACGCATTACCCATTCAGTTTTAATTGGAGCATTGTTTAGTCCCCAATTAAACTGTTTTGAATAATTATTCTCCCATTTATGCTGCAAAATATGAACTTTTGAATATCGTTTAGCAATTTCAATTGTTCGATCAGTAGAATAGCTGTCGATTATGAAAATTTCCTTAACTATATCATATACATTATCAATAGCTCGTTTAATATGTAACTCCTCATTATATGTGAGAATTATAACCGAAAGGTCTAACATAAAAATATAAATTTACAATTATTTACTACAAATACTATCAATCAAATTAATATACGATTTCCTAAATATATCAAAAGTAAAATTCTCAGAATATATATTCCGACTCTCAACAGACATTTTATTCCACAAATTATCAGGAATCTCAGGCAATGACCTTATTATATCCCTTAATTCAGCCCAATTATTTGCAATAAATGCGTTCTTCTTATTGTATGCAATTTCACAACATCCACCTACACTATTAGTAATCAATGGAGTTCCAGCCATTGCGCCTTCAATTAATGAAATTGGCAATCCTTCTTTTTGTGAATAAAGTAACAAATAATCATACTCATGCAATATCGAAATTATATCAGAACAATAACCTAAACAATGAAAATTGTCATTATCCCTTGTTTTATCATACAATATTTGATAATCAGGCCCATCGCCAGCAAAATATATAATCACGTTATCAGGTATTACATGATTCAAATTATTAAAAATCTCTATTTGTTGTTTTATTGAATATATTTTAGCCGGAATAAGTATCTTTATCTTTCCGTCTGACATATATTTATGAGGTTTAACATACCTGTCAATAACACAATTATGTATTTTCAAGATTTTTTCTTTATCAACGTTGAGGTCTTGAATCAAATTCTCAATTCCACTATCTGAGATAGCAATAATCTTATATGCAAATATTGGAATCCAAGAAAATCCAAACAATTGGCTATGATGCACATATATAATCGTCATCCCTAATCTTAATATTACATTCAATATAGAAAATATCAGAACCATCCTACGCTCATGTATAAAAACGATAGAATGCCTAAACATCATAATTGATGAATATTTAACATATTGAGAACTTTTTATATGCAAATCTTTGTGTATAAATTCATACGGAGTTTTACTACATATTTTTATTCCGTAATCCTTTAAAGCTTCATTTATATCCATAATTACTTTATGGACACCAGTAAGTTGACTAAAATCAGATATAAAATTAAATATTTTCATAAATTTGCCCCTTGAAACATTCAAGATATATATTTGCAGTATTTGAAATAGAATAATTTTTAATATAATAATTTGATATTTTATTCCTATCAATATCAAATGTTAATGCTTTCTTTATTGCGAATTTATAATCGTCTATAGATACAGTATTTGACAATATTCCTTGTTCATCAGATTTAATAACATCAACAATTCCCCCAACTGGAGTGCATATAGGAAAACATCCCATATATCCAGCCTCCAATAAACTAATAGGCAATCCTTCCCATAATGATGATAAACAAAAGAAATCTGATAGTGCTAAATAATCAGCAACATTTGTTCTTGTTCCCAAAAAATGAACTCTTTCATTTGCGATATCCACAAGTTCTTCATATAAAGAATTATAGCCTACCCAATCTCCAACAATCAACAATATTGCATTATTACCTTCATTTATAATTTGATTAAAAGATTCTATTAATAATCTTTGATTTTTCTGTGGCTGAATTCTTGCTACAGTTATAAATACTTTAGTTTTATTGTCAATTTTCAATCTATCTATTTCTTCTCTTACCGAAAAAAAGTTTTTAGATATAGATAATATACGACATCCGTTATAAATAACCTTATATGGTTTATATCCATAAAAATGAATAAATGAATCACCACATGCTTTTGAAATTGCAATAGCCTTTATTTTCGATTTAAGGAATATGCGTCTTAACCTTTGCACAATTCCTTTAGACGCATCTTTATCTGCAACATTATGTACGGTATAAAAATATTTTATTTTTGGGAAAAACAATCTGGGCAAAATTGAATATATGAAACCTTGCAAATGCACATGAACTATATCAGGACGATTCTTAGATATCACAACTAACGTTATCCACATTTGATATAGCCTATTAATTAAAGATCCCGAACCATTATAAATTATTTGTTTTACATTTATATTCAATTGATTCCGATAAAAATCATTGGTATCATTAGTTCTTAATGTCAACAAAATAACTTCCTCCGTTTTAGACATTTCGTTGCATAAATCTACAACAAAACGTTCACCGCCACCGGATTGCAGTGTATCAATTATTTCCAATATTTTCATTCACAATATAATTATATAATATTTTCAATCCCATATAAAAATATAAGGCATAATTTTACATGGATCCCATTCCCTTTCAATCCTATATATCAACCATCCAAGAAATATACATACAAATAATAATGTTACCAATATTCTGGATTTTCTTTCGAATCTAATTCGATATAACGAAATCAACACACCCCATACTGTAAGGCGTTCCAAAAACATAAACTCATTGAATCTCCACATCCCCAACAATATTGCAGCAGGAGCTATAATTATATCATAGGCTATACATACGGTTAAAAATTCAGTGCGATTATCTACATTTAATTTTCTATTTGTTATAAACCAGAAAATTAATAACGCAATCAACGGCAACAATAGAATCGAACTATCGAATATGGAACCATTCATATTTTTTTGAAGATAATATGAATCGGTTCCATCCAAAAGCATTGCACCAAGAACAAATGTTTGAATTGATGTTGCAATAATATATGTTATCCAAGAATATAATATTAAAAAAAATATCATCCTCTTTAATCCCATATTAATAATAAATTTATATCCAAAAAAATAAAATATAATGAATGGAATATAAAGAACTGACATTCTATGGATAAAAACAGTAGAAATTATAAGACTAAAAGCAATTATCTTTTTATTTTTATAAAGTAAAACTAATGCAATTGTAAAAATGGCAACAGCCAGGCTACTTCTCATAGTATTGAAACTTTTCAAATAAAAAAGTACAATTACTAAATAAGGTATCACTGACATCCATTTCTCCGAAAAACATTTTATAAATATTATATATGAGAATGCAATTATTGAATAACAAATGCTTCGATACAATATCGGATTAGAAGTGAATGAGCGAATGATCCTATTAAATACCCCAAACAATACTTCCTGACTATCATATTTTGATTGACTATTAAGAGCATCTAAAAATATTGATTCATAATTTAAAGCATCAGCCCCTCCTATATTGGCAGATACTTTACGACATATAGCAAATAATATCAGAATTATGCATGTATATATATATCCTAGGTCTGTTCTTAGTATTTCAGATCTACCACAATAGATTCCCCTAATTGACATTTTAAGGCAACAGCAACATATTATGGCAATAGTAACATATAAAATTAATGAACCTATATTAAATTCAGGAGAATACATTAATTTATAATTTTATATCATATATATTTATTTATCAATGTTATATATTCATTCGCAATTTTCACCGAATCATGATTTTTCATAGCATAATCTCGAGATGCATAACTTAATTCTCTACGTTCTTCGTTTGTCATTAATATAATTTTTTCTAATTTATCAAATATATCTTGAACATTAGGCAAAATATTGACAACCGGAGAGTTTTTAATCTCAAATATATCCAAACTTTCAGGTTCTGCTCCTCCTAAAACAATCTTGCCCATAGATAAACCTATCAATGCATTCATTCCAAGTCCATAACTATATGCTTGATCTATTACAATATTAGATAATTTCATTTCCTCTATATAATCTGCATATGATAATTTCGATGGTATTTTAAGTATCACATTTTCTTTATATTTATCCTTTATTTTAAGCATAGCATCCATTATCAAATCGGATCCTTTTTCTTTCAGACGATTAATACCATGAAATATTACTATTTTGTTATTCTTTTCTTCATACTTATAATCGGTAGATTTGACATCATAAGCTAATGGTATAGGTGATATTTTAAAATTAAACTTTTTAGAGTTTTTCAATACATCGAATCCCAATAAGTAAACATATCCAGTAGGCACAATAACATCTGCCATTTGTACTATTTTATTAAATATTCTTCTTCTACTATTTGACACTCTATGAGTTTCAAGATATGGAGCATATCTAAACATATGTATATTGTCATAATAACATGGTTCATATCCACATGCTAATAAAATAAATTTACAATCCCTATTTAAAACGTTATTCAATGTTTTCATAGTTATTCCTGTCGACATAGAAAATATATTTCTAACAATAAAATGACTATTCATCAAAATGACACAATCAAACTTATTTTTTGATAGGATTCGATTCTTACTTATTTTATCTTTTATTTTATATAAATAATGCAGGATTCTATTTCGACAAGTTGTTTGTCCATATAACAATATGTCATCCTTTTCTATTTCAATATTTTTAAAACCGTCGCCAGTAGATACAATTGAAACTTGATTTCCTAAATAATTCAATCCGATTTTAAGGTTTTTTGCCAAACCGCTAAATTCTCCTATTATCAATATCTTCATTTTTCAAATGTCTTCTTAATGCAATTAATATTACAACCATATAAAGTATATAATCAATCAGATATCCTTGTGTAAGGCCGATAATTCCATTAATATTAACTAATAATAGGCTTATCACTAATCGATTTACCGAAAATATAATTTCTGTGATTATAAACATTTTAAGCATTGCCTTTGCTACCATAAGATAAGCAATAAGCCAACTGCATATCTTAAAAAAGTCGCCGGCCAACTGCCATGCAAATAGGTGCGACATAGGCATGAAATCAGGCGTAAACAGCAATTTGATCACAAAGAAACGCATGATATATATTAATGAAAATCCCAAAAGCAATATCGGCACTATCACTTTATAGGACTTTATTATCTCATGTCGCAACTCCTTTGCATCAGTTATCTCACTTAAACGAGGAAGATAATAAACGCTAAACGATGTCGTTATTACCATTAAATACATATTTGATATGCGTTGCATACCTTCCCACCAACCGGCCTCTATCGGCGATATTTCTGCCATGACATAGCCTCGAAGAAGCATTTGGACTATCGGGACTGTCAATGCTGTTGTCAATGTCATTAAAGCATATCTAAAATATTTTCCGGCTATAACTCGGTTGAATTTTTCTTTGAAAAATTTTAAATCAAGCCATGGAGTACCTCTAAGCATCCATAATGTCACAAACAACATTATGCTCTGAAAAGTCACAGCCGATATTAGCGCTCCTTTCAATTGCCAAAACATAACCAATGCTACAGTAAATATGACTCCTATTATACTATTAGCAATATTGATATACACGAAACGCCTAAATTCCTTATAGCCGTTGACAATCGATATGAGCATATTGTTAAGTGCATACAACAATATCGTAATGCCAAATATCACAAAGACATAGCCATAGTCGGCCGATAACATTACGAGTTGGCTTATATAGCGGTGAAACACGATTAGCACTACTGCACATATTGCTGAGCATATTGCCGTGATGCGCAATGCATTTGACAATAACTGCGCAACCATCGAATTATCCTCACGATATTCAGCAATATATTTTGTAATGCCTGAGTTTATGCCTCCACTTGAAAAAGACATCGCTATCATCGCAAAATTATTAAGCTGACCAACAAGCGCAACACCCGCAGGCCCGATAATCGACGCAACAATCTTGACGCTTACAAGTCCCGTGCACATCTTGACCAAGGTCGATATCGAAGTGAGCGAAAACACTTTGACGATATCGGCCTTAAGAACGCGTGATATAAATGATTTAGCCTTTCCGACTAATCCTGCCATGCGTTTATGAGTCGTATTACTTCGTTAACCTCTTCATCAGTTATTACGGGCGATATGGGTAGTGACAGTTCCTGAGCATGAATGCGCTCACTAATCGGAAACGACCATGAATTCCAGTCGCTGTAACACTCCTGCTTGTGAGGCGGTATTGGATAGTGGCTTATTGTCTGTACCCCATTATCGGCAAGGTAATCGTGCAACGCGTCGCGGTTATCGGCAAGTATAGGGAAAATATGGAACACATGAGCATCCCAGTCCTTTACCGTTGGAGTAACTATTCGAGGGTTGGTTATTCCTTCGATATACATGCGGGCCACCTCCTTGCGGCGAGCGTTGTCCTCATCGATGTGACGCAACTTAACATCAAGCACCGCTGCCTGAATCTCATCCATGCGACTGTTGCGTCCTGTGTACTTGAACACATATTTACGTGACGAACCGTAGTTGGCAAGCGCACGTATGGCTGTGGCAAGCTCCTGATCATCAGTAGTCACTGCACCGGCATCACCAAGTGCTCCAAGATTCTTTCCCGGATAGAAGCTGTGTCCGGCTGCATCGCCGAGCGAACCTGTGCGACGGCCATTGAACTTGCAACCATGAGCCTGAGCATTATCTTCAATAAGCTTAAGCCCATATTTCTTACACAGCTCTCCGATCTTGTCGGTATAGGCACATTGTCCGTAAAGATGCACTATCAGCACGCCCTTGGTTCGTGGAGTGATTGCGGCCTCAATCTTGTCTGGGTCGATCTGATAAGTAGTTATATCGGGCTCAACAAGCACCGGCACCAATCCGTTTTCGGTTATGGCAAGAATGGATGCGATATAGGTATTGGCTGGAACTATCACTTCGTCGCCCGGTTTCATTATACCAAGCTCGATATAGGCACGCAAAATCCATATCAGGGCATCAAGACCGTTGGCACAAGTGATACACTCATTCGTCCCGATAAAATCGGCATAGTCCTTTTCAAACTTTTCGACTTCCTTACCTTGAAGGTACCATCCCGAATCAACTACACGTGATACGGCTTCTTTAATTTCATCACCGTGACTTTCAGTCACTTTCTTTAAGTCTAAAAACTTTATCATACCTCTCTATCAAATTTTTTTACAATTTTTGCCGGATTTCCTGCTATAACACAATTATCAGGATAAATTGAATTACCCGGACATACAGCCCCTGCTGCAATGATACAATTATTACCAATTTTACATCCTTTCAAAATAATTGCACCATACCCAATCCAAACATTATTTCCTATTGTAATTTTTCTTTTGGATACACTATCAAAAGAAAAACTTTCACCTTTCATTTGTTTTAATCGTTCAATAGGATCCGCTGGATGAAAATCCGTATCAGAAATTAAAGTACAAGATGCTATTTCACAGTATTCTCCAATTTCTACAGATTCATAAGATACTATACAACTACCATTAAGAATCGAATGTTTTCCAATATGAATTAAGCCATCATATCCTGTAGTTAATTTAATAGGCGTAGTAAGTGCTGAGTTTGACTTTTCAAAATCAGAATTTAAAACGACATAATCATCCAAAATTATTTGTCCATTACATGGCCTTTTTATAATCGGATTTTCGCCCAATATTTGTATGTTATTTCCCAACTTCACACCTTTTAATTGACTCAATATTAAAAGGTTTAAGGAATTAATTATTCGTTTTAAAATTCCCTTTTTACGAAATACTCGTGATTTATTTTTATTGAAATCCATATTTATTATTTTAGCATAAATTTTTTCACCTTACCGTTAGAAGTCTTTGGTAAATAATCAATTAACGTAATTTCTGATGGGATTTTATGTGATTCAAGATGTATAGTCAAATATTTGTTTAATTCATTCAAATTAAAATTATTATCACTAGTGACAATAAATAGTTTTATCTTTTCTCCCAAAATATCATCTGGACAACTTACACATGCATTTTCCTGTACTCCATCAAATTGATTTACTATATCTTCAATTTCAATCAAACTTACTTTTTTACCCCCTATATTAGCAATATCTTTTACCCGTCCTTCTAAATAAAGATGATTATTTTTTAGATACCCAATGTCACCACTCCTAAAAAAGTCACCCCAAAATGATGTTTTACAATTTCCATATTCATTCAAATACCCTTTAAAAACATGCTCCCCTTTTATACATATTTCACCTTTTTCGCCTTCGTTCAATACAAATCCATTATTATCAATAATTTTTATTTCACTCCATTTATCAATAATTCCAATAGATTCCAAGTCTTCTCCTTCTTTAAAATTAAGATAAACGCTTCTCGATGCTTCTGTTAACCCATAATGCATGTAAATAGAAGTATGAGGAAATATCGACATCAGCTCTTTTTTCTCTGAAGCATTTAGTTTAGAACTGCCAAGTTCTATATATTTAAGATTATCTGAAATATCAGAAACTCGACTACCTGCCATTTTCTTTAAAATTCGCCAAGATGCAGGAACCATCGCTAAACCAGTAGCATTATTTTTGTGGATTGTCTTAAATAAACTTTTTACATTAGCAAAACCATCATGAAGCACCAATGTACCTCCAACAGATAAAACTGCTCTAGCCCTTCCCAGCCCAAATGAATGGAAAATAGGAAGAGCCAGAACCTCTGTATCTTCTGCTGTATTCTTGATTATCGAATTCATATGCATAGCAGATACAGATATATTTTTATGAGATAACATTACACCTTTTTGAATTCCAGTGGTTCCTGAAGTAAACATAATATCAGCCACATCATCCAAATCATCATCAAGAAATAAACAATTAGTAATTGACTGATTTTCTATAAAAATATCATTAATATTTATACAATTTTTTATGTTTAAAATTTTTTCCTCAAAAGAAATAACATAAGAAGGATTTGAATCTTTTACCACTTTTTCTATAGTATACGCCAATGAATCTTTATCTATAGGAATGGTTATAATCCTTAAAAGATGAGCAGCAAAATATAACGAGAGGAACTCAATGCTTTTTGATGCGAGTATTACTATTGCATCTCCTTTTTTTAAATTTAAAATTTTTAATTTATCAATGCTCTTATAAATCAAAGAAGCGAACTCTCTATAATTTACCTGTTCATTTTTTGCAACTATGGCAATTCTTGAGGGATATTCATCTGCAACCTTAAGAATCCTTCTACAAATAGATTCCATCCTATACTAAAGACTTTATTAAAGTTGATAAATCTCCGATTGTTTCCACATCAAACAACTTTTCAGAAGGGAAGGAAATTTGATAAAACTCTTCAAGCTCTTGTATTATTAAAACATAAATAATTGAACTCCATCCATCGATACTATCTAATTCTGTTGTTAATTTAAGATCTGAACTTTGAAATAAATTGCTTGAAATTATTTCAATAACTTTATAATCAATTTGATCCATTATTATTTAATTTTAAACAGATTTGTATAAACTTATCTTTGTACTTATAGAAATTTTCCTTATAGTGTTCAAAATATATTTTACCATTCTCCGTCTTTAACGTTTTAGGATGAAAAGCTTTTTGAAAACTAATACTAGAAATATTGTCTACAAGGACATCTGTAAAACATTTTTCTAATTTTAAATCTTCATATGCCACTTCTCTCCCAATGATACAACCTAGAATACCCAACCCAGATTGTGAATCTGGGTTGAATGCCCAACTACCACAAACAAAACTATCATTCTCAATATTGTATATTCTGTATAGTCCTACTGGCATTTGATTAAATGAGAATAAGAAATAATAATCCTTGCCTTCTTTCTCTCTAATCTTATATTCTCTTATCCAATTAATCTGCTCGTATATATTTATAGTCGTTTTACTTAGAAACTTACTATTTCTATCATCATTTCTCAATTTAATAATAAATTCAGCATCGTCTTCATTCACCAATCGTACATCAATTCCATAACGATGTAACGTAAAGTCTTCTGGCAATTTATTCACCATTTTTATATTCTATAAAATTATTGTAATCACGTATATAATCATCCTCAATATATCCTTCGGAGGCAAGGACCAGACATATCGAACCTGAGGAAAAGCTCTGTTCTGATGCCCATATTCCTGGTGGGATATGTAATCCATAGAACGGGCGATTCAGTAATACGGTTCTTTTATTCATTCCATCATCAAGGACTACCTCAAAACTGCCACTCGCAGCAATTAAGAATTGATGGCATTCTTTGTGTGCATGAGCTCCGCGAGCTTCTCCACCCGGGATGTCAAACGAATAAAATACTCGCCGAATATCAAACGGTACATTAATTCCCGGATGGATAGGTGTTATATTTCCTGCCCTGTTTTCAATCTTTGGCAACTCAATAACAGAGCAGTCGTAAACATTAGGATTCTTCAACATTTAATATATTTCAATTTTAATGACAAATAGCGGCCTATTGGAGTTTCTATATATCTGTAAACTAATAAACTTGTTATTAATGAGATTATAAATGTAATAGACATTATCAAATATATGTTAATGCTTAAATTCAAATGGCTAAAAACAGTTATTGATACATTAATTATAATCTGATGCAACATATAGAAGCTAAAGCTTATATTTCCAAATATCAATAGAAAGCGGTTATTGAGCAGTATGGAAATACCCCCCCCCCGATTTGTTAAATACAGTTAAAGTCAATATCAATATAGCCATAGGCATCCACCACCATGCACATGGGGAATAACATTCAGCAATATAAGGATATATACATATAGCAATTCCTAAAATCAGTAACGGAATAATTTCAATTAATGTCCTAAATGATATATCCATATCTGTTATTCGTTTAACAAATACACTTGATTCTATTGAAATGTATAATTGCCATAGTAACATTCCTATTATGAAATCAATAAGTCGTGTCAATGGACAAATATATACAATATAATGTATCTTATCTTGGGGAATAATGTTTATCAAAATCAGATATGCCGAAACTATTATACCCATAGAATAGACGGCCTTCTTTCTATTTTTAACAAATATTCTTATTAGAAATGGAAAAGCACAATAAAAAAACATTAAATCGGACAAACACCAAGATACTGCATTTCCTGAAAAATATATGCTTTGAAAAGGAAACCAACTCTGCAATAAAACAATATTTGGAATCAATTTCAAAATCACATTAAAATTTAATAATGTGGCAATAATCTGAATTATCAACCAATTTAATAAACAAAATATATGAAGAGGATAAACTCTTATCAGACGCTTAAATATAAAATGTCGATAATGAAAATCCGATGATAACACTTTATTTTCATATCCAACACATAATACAAAACCACTAAGAATTAAGAAAAAATCCACTCCACAAGGGCCACCAGCATCGAACCACCCTTTCCCATTTATTGGAAAATGATGGAGGAATATCATAATAGCAAATATTCCTCGTAGTGATTGCAAAGATCCAATCATCTCAACGATTTTTAAATTCTTGGTAGTCGCGGATATAGTCGTCCTGGGAGTAAGGAGTTGAAGCGAGTATCAATGCAAGTGAGTTGGTTGAGAAGTTGTTCATCTCCCGCCAAATGCCTTTAGGCACATAGAGCCCGTAGTAGGAGCGATTAAGTGAATAAGTCGTCTTATTAATGCCATCGTCAAGGACTACATCAAAGCTTCCTGAAAGAGCTACGATAAATTCCTCATTTTCACGATAGGCATGCCCTCCACGATGCTCTCCTCCGGGTACATCATAAATCCAATAGGTACGCTCGATTTTAAACGGTATTTGCTTAAACTCCTCGATGAATGACAGATTTCCGCGTTTGTCCAAAAACTTGGGCAACTCAATTATGCGCGGACCATTTTCAATATTCATAGTCATCAATTATATGTAAATCAGGAACGTATTTCGTATATGGTCAAGATGTGGCGACGGGTTGGTAGTGGGCTGCACAACGGCGTTTCAACATGTCGCGGTCGGCGGCCATCAGGTCGGTATTGACAAATATCGCGGCCCTTATGCGGGCTTCGGCTCGACTCGTACATTCAAACTGTCCAAACTCCCTTATCTGTCGACACCAGTCAAGCATCTTGTCAAAGTACCATCGACTTCGGTTGTCGGGCACGGATGCAGGATTGCGCATCATCAGGCGACCTATTATCTGAAATATTTCAGTGTCGGTTATGCGCTTGTCGCCCTTAAGCCATGCCTGATACACGCGTTCACAGTGTCGGTCGACAAACTCCTGCGGAGCCTTCCTTCCGCGAGCTATTCGATGAGCAGCATCATAGACACCGAGCAGCGAAGTCACCAGCGTTATGTCTACATGGGCTATATCACGCTCAATTTCGGCCACAATGTATTTCAGCTCCTCAAAAGCGTTGCGCCCGGCAATAGTCGCAGAAGGCATTCCCAAGCAATTCTCGCAAGTGCAATAGTGCTGAACCAAGCTGCTTACGCTTGCCACATAGTCACTCCCGTCACGCGGGCTCAATCGGTCCGGCTTAGGCATTGTTTACTAAATATTTTTGATTTATTAAAATGCGCAGGCAATCATCGGGCATTTCGTCACTGATGATGACAAGCCGGTTGCACCAAGATAGTAGTCATACTCTTCCCTAAGTTGCGATTGCGACTTGGATTCACGTTCAGTGCGCTCCCCAATCAGCAACTTTCCCGACAAAAGCATATCCATATCGCCGTCAGTCACGCCTATTAGTAATGCGGTCAATGCCTTACCCCACGGATTGGTTATGTTATTACACAGTCGGTCAAATCGGCTACGAGCCAATTCATATAAATTCATGTCACCGAGAATCTTGCTCGCAGTCATCAACAGCAACTGCAACTTTGCATCAGTCTTAGCATTATCTATGCTCAACGAGTCAAACCGTCGACAAAATACGCTCAACGGCGCCGTTATAGAGGCATCAAGCTTTGTCCTGCCGTGATAAGCTCTTAACGCTTTAAACAGTCGCGGCACAAAAGCCTCAATCTGGTCATAAGCTCGTTTGGAGTCCTTGGCAAATTCCAATACCCGCACGTAATCAGCCTTTATGTCATAGACCACCGCCGAGAGGAACTGTGTGACGGCTATGACAATCTTTCCGCTGCGCGAACCTTTGCGTGATATATAACGCCCGGTCAGTCCGGGAAAGTCACCGTCAACAACTTGAACAAGATCACCTTCGGCAAGCTCCACCTCATCGGTAGCATAACACGGAATCTTATTGCCGTAGAAACGAGCAATTGTCCTGAACGTATCGAGAGCCGCCTCAGTAACTTTTACATAACGATAATCGCCCGAATGATTGAGTACAAAGGAAAAACCGTTGGCTCGACTACAAAGATTCTTGACAGTATCCTCGCTACCACGAACAAAAACATAATGAAACAATAACGGCCGCTCTATACGCTTAACCTCCCCGCCGTGCTGCTCTATTTCAATAAAAGACGGAGCAAACACATCAAGCTGAGAAGCCGTAGCAGCATTGAATTTATCAATAGCAAACTCGGCACTGTTACACCGTGGTGCTGTAGGAGCAATATAGTTTAATAAAAACCAGCTGACCTCCTGATTGTTCATCCAAATAAATATGCCTGAATCTTGTGTGTGGATATAGCTTTCACATGGAACGACATTTAATATATCACTGATTTATAGACACATAAGATATACTACCTATCGAACTTCCGAAAACTTCAAATCTCTTTCCATTGATTTAAAATCTAAAATCTCTTGGGAAGAGATACTTATACGTGGCAAAATTAATCTTTTTCACGGAAATATACAAGTCAATCAATGAATTTAATTGAGTCACGAATCAATGACATAGCTGTTGAAAATGACAATTGTTTCCAAATTGGCTCGCAATGTGATTGGATATGTTATTGTAGGACAATATTTTGTAAAAACACGAAATCTCTTCCCAAGAGATTTGAATTGGGTTAACGCATAAAATAAGGCCGTTACCGATTTAACATCGGAACGGCCTTATTTGGTTGAACTGAATCAAACATATAAAGTATAATCACAGGAGCTCAAAAATAATCCTATTCAGTTCAATATGTCGATAAGGTTTTCTAATAATAATTTAGTTTCAATCGGCTACTGATATACGGTGCAATCACAGATAGACTGCAATCTCAAATACCATGCCCTGCACCGGCTTGCGGGTATATCGGCTCGATGACTCATAGACGCGATTGGTGTCAAGATTTGAAATCTTGTAGGCCAACGTTATCAACGCCGGTCCTAACCGCAATGTAGGCCCCACCGACACTCCAAATGACACGTTGTTGCATTTATATTCAACCTCCTGCCATTTTTTACCCGTCTGGCGATAGATAGTGCAATAGTGGTTGGTGCTAAATCTCACCGAAGGCGTGATGTTAAGCCCTATTCCCGCATTGCCTATCCGAAAAATCGGTGCTGTATCGATTACGATCGACGGCTCAATATAGAGCGATGTGTTCTGCGCATAATCATTATAATAGTGATTGCAGCAACAATCATCATAACCGCCAAACAAATCAAACAGAAGTCCTGCTTCCGATATTTCGCCCCACACACCAAGGCTTCCGCCAATTCCGATGTGCTTGTCAACCATATAGTGATAGGAGAATCCCACATTATAATTGTCACCGTCAATGCCTAAGTTTACACCTACTCGGTTGGAATCCTCCTGACACCACACATTAGCAATGATAAAAACTGAAAACAATATGCATAGACATCTTTTCATCTTTAAATGAGTTTGATTGGTTATATTTACCATCAGCATCGCCACGTGCCCGACACCAATGCTTATCGTTTACCCCTAAGAGTATAAAAGCCCGATTATCCCCTATCCTTTTATCTTAAAAAATATTAATCGCTCAAAAGCCGCCGTTTTCCACAATCAACTCACCCCAACAACATCCAACTCTCGATCACATTCCCACATAAATATCAATGCCCGGAAGCATATCGCTTTCCGGGCATTGCACATATTCCAACAAAACAGATTAACTATTTATCAATAATTATTTTTTTTACGCTCAAAGTAGCCTTGTTCCTTTCCGCATACCGGACATTTGCCGGGAGCCGACTTACCCTTATGGATATATCCGCAGTAACGGCACTGCCATTCCTCTTCCTCCGAGTCACGGAACACGCTTCCGCTTTCTACGCGTTCGAGCAGCTTCAGATAACGAGCTTCATGACCCTGTTCCACCTGTGCAACAAGTTTGAAGTGTGAAGCAATGCGAGGAAATCCCTCCTCCTGTGCAACACGTGCAAACTCAAGATACATGTCTGACCACTCCTCATGCTCACCGGCAGCAGCTTCACGCAGGTTACGTGCCGTATCGCCAATGGGTCCGGCAGGATATGACGCGGTTATCTCAAGCATTCCCTCATCAAGATAGCTGAAGAAACTCTTGGCATGAGCATATTCCTGCTCAGCCGTTTCAAGGAATATAGCGGCTATCTGCTCGTAACCTTCATTCTTGGCCACTTCGGCAAATATTGTATAACGACCGCGAGCCTGCGATTCCCCGGCAAATGACTTAAGCAGATTCTGCTCAGTACGTGTACCTTTGATGCTTTTATTATCCATAATACAAATTATAAAATTTATTCTTTTTTTCAATTATACTATTTTAACGCTGGACTAATTAAATTGTTCAACGCTCCGAAACTATTTCTCCGGCATTAAAATTGCATATTTATGCATTATATGTTAACAAAAGCAATAAAATATGACAAAATATCGAAAATAGTTAAACTTTTATCCCTAAAATTTGTATTTTAATAAAAATGGCTGTATATTTGCAGCATAAAACAATTAATATATGTCATATATATACAACATAAATCATTGGTGGCACATCGATAATAAATATCGATGGCAATGACATGTTATAATTGATCTATATCTACAATTAAATACATAACTGCATTTAAATACATAACTGCATTTTAGAGAGCCGTCGATATTACATCGATGGCTTTTTTGTTAACATCACTATTACGACAAAACGAAAAAACAATGAACAACTACCATCATCACACCCTCCCGGTAAACGATGCCGGATATTACGGCCGATTCGGTGGAGCCTATATTCCCGAAATCCTGCACCACAATGTGGAGATGCTCACCCAGGCATACTACCGCTATATCGACGACCCGCAATTCATCCAGCAGTTCAACGACCTGATGCGCGACTACGTAGGGCGTCCGTCACCGCTGTATCGCGCCGGCCGACTGAGCGAACTCTACAACACCAACATATACCTTAAGCGTGAGGACCTAAACCACACAGGAGCTCACAAGATAAACAACGCCATAGGCTCGGTGCTGCTGGCAATGCGCATGGGCAAGAAGCGCATCATCGCCGAAACAGGAGCAGGGCAACACGGCGTAGCCACGGCGACTGTATGTGCACTCATGGGACTTGAATGTGTAGTCTACATGGGAGCAACCGATGTAGCACGCCAGCAGCCCAACGTAGAGCGCATGAAGATGCTCGGAGTCACTGTGATTCCAGTCGAAAGCGGCAACATGACCCTAAAGGATGCGACAAATGAAGCCATACGCGACTGGTGTTGCAACCCCGACAGCTTTTATGTCATCGGAAGCACCGTGGGTCCTCATCCCTACCCCGAAATGGTGGCACGCTTCCAGTCGATAATCAGTGAGGAGATAAAGTCACAGCTCATGTCACACATAGGTCGCGAAAATCCCGATTACGTAATAGCATGCGTAGGCGGAGGCAGCAATGCCGCAGGTGCCTTCTACCATTTCATCGACAATCCCGATGTAAAACTTGTAGCTGCCGAAGCGGCCGGACTGGGAGTCGACACCGACAAGACCGCTGCAACAATACAGGCAGGCACCGAGGGCATAATACACGGTGCACGCACATTGGTGATGCAGACACCCGACGGACAGATAATAGAACCCTACTCCATATCGGCAGGTCTTGACTATCCGGGCATAGGCCCCTTGCATGCTTATCTTGCATCAACAGGTCGCACAAAAGTACTGCCCGTGACCGACGACGAAGCACTGAGAGCGGCATTCAGGCTGACACGCATCGAAGGCATAATCCCGGCCCTTGAATCGGCCCACGCACTCGGAGCTCTCGACAAAATGGACTTCAAGCCCGACGACATAGTGGTAGTAAACCTCTCAGGGCGCGGCGACAAGGACATGCACACCTACATGGCTTATAAAGACAAATATTAAAACTCACTGACAAGATGAAAAGATACAACCTCATTGTAAAATCGCGCATGATTCCGGCCGATCTGGAAACTCCGGTAGGCATCTACCTCAAGATTCGCGACCTCTATCCCGAGTCGGCACTACTTGAAAGCTCCGACTACCACACATCGCAAAACTCCATAAGCTACATCGGTGTCGACCCCATAGCCTCATTTGTAGTCGTCGATGAAGCCATAATCGCCACCTACCCCGACGGTTCGTCACAACGCATTGAAGTGACCGGCGACACAGATGTTGTCGATATGCTTCGCGACTATATCGAGTCCTACGACATCGCGGGAGAAACATCGCCCGGGGCCAACGGCTTTTTCGGCTACACAGGCTACGATTGCGTGCGTTACTTTGAAAAAAGCGTACCTGTTCACGGCAAGGACAGCTGTTTCACCGGAATACCCGATATGAAATATGTGCTATACCGCTATATAATAACGGTGAACCACTATAAGAACCAGATGACGATATACGAGCATCTGTCCGACGGTGATGAATCGGGAATCGACGAGATAATAAGCATCCTGCACAATAACAACATGGCCCAATACTCATTCAGCACCACAGGCGAGGCATCGTCACCGATTACCGACGAAGAGTACAAGGTTATGGTGCAGCGGGGAATCGCCCACGCATTACGCGGCGATGTGTTCCAGATTGTGCTGTCACGCCGATTCTCCCAAACCTTCTCAGGCGATGAATTCAATGTTTACCGTGCGTTACGCTGCGTCAACCCGTCGCCCTATCTGTTCTATTTTGATTTCGGTTCATTCCGCATTTTCGGTTCATCACCCGAAACTCATCTGCGCATCAGCGGACATGACGCCTACATTGACCCGATAGCCGGCACATTCAAGCGCACCGGAAACGATGCCCGTGACCATGAACTTGCCGAGGCTCTGCTTGTCGACGAGAAGGAAAATGCCGAACACATAATGCTCGTCGACCTTGCGCGCAACGACCTCAGCCGAAGCGGCGGACGCGTCAATATTGAGTTTTTGCGACAAATTCAATACTACTCCCATGTCATACACATGGTATCAAGAGTTCATGCCACACTTCCCGAAAATACGAATCCCTACAGATTGTTTGCCGACACATTCCCCGCCGGAACACTAAGCGGAGCACCAAAGGTAAAAGCCATGCAGCTTATCGACATGATCGAGCCTCACAACCGCATGATATATGGCGGCTGCATCGGATTCATAGGATTCAACGGCGACCTGAACCAGGCCATTACAATAAGGAGTTTCCTCAGTTACAACAACACCCTATATTCACAAGCCGGAGCCGGAATAGTGGCACATTCCATTCCCGAAAACGAGCTTCAGGAAACCAATAACAAGTTAGGCGCACTGTTCAACGCAGTGAAGTATGCCGAAACATTCGGACATTAACCCGTAAAACCGAAATGCAATGAAACTATTGATACTTGACAACTACGACTCGTTTACTTACAACATCGTACACTCGGTAAGAGAAATGGGAATAATCCCCGATGTAATACGCAACGACAAAATATCGCTCGACGACATCGACCGATACGACAAGATAATAATATCGCCGGGACCGGGCATACCGTCGGAAGCCGGTGTGCTGCCACAGATGCTCAAGCGTTACTCACCGGTGAAGCCGATACTCGGAATATGCCTCGGCGAACAGGCCATAGGCGAATGCTTCGGAGCTCGACTCAAAAACCTCTCGACAGTATATCACGGCATTCAATCGACGATCGACATAACCGCAAGCGACTATCTGTTTGAAGGGCTTCCCGATAAAATAGAAGTTGGACGCTATCACTCTTGGGTCGTCGACCGTGAGGATTTCCCCGACAACGATCTTGAAGTGACGGCAATGAGCAGCGACGGCAACATCATGGCCATCCGTCACCGGATATACGATGTGCGGGGAGTACAATTCCATCCCGAATCAATACTCACCCCGTCAGGCGACACTATAATAAGGAATTGGATTAATCATTAAAACACGACTAACGATGAAGGATCTATTATATAAAATGTTTGAACACAAAAGCCTTTCGCGCAATGAGGCGCGCGATGTGCTGCTTAACATTGCTGACGGACGATATAACGACTCGCAGCTCTCGGCGTTCATGACTGTATATCTCATGCGCAGCATAACACTTGACGAACTGAGCGGCTTCCGCGATGCACTCATTGAGCGCCGTCGGCCATTGGACTTCGACGATGTGAAATCGATTGACATCGTAGGAACCGGAGGTGACGGCAAAAACACCTTCAACATCTCGACAGCGACATGCTTTGTTGTCGCCGGCACAGGCCGCAAGGTCATCAAGCACGGCAACTACGGCGCAAGCTCAATATCGGGAGCGTCAAATGTGCTGGAACAGCACGGAGTCAAGTTCACGAGCGACCCTGACCGGCTTCGCAAATCGCTCGATGAAAGCGGAGTGTGCTATCTGCATGCACCATTCTTCAGTCCGGCACTCAAAAGCGTAGGCCCGGTGAGGAGATCGCTCGGTGTAAGAACATTCTTCAATATGCTCGGACCGCTTGTCAATCCTACTCTGCCGAAGCATCAGCTGCTGGGTGTCTACAACCTCAAGCTGCTCCGACTATACAACTACATCGCTCAGCACGAAGGCATAAACTGCACTGTCGTACACTCACTTGACGGATACGACGAAATATCGTTGACCTCGCCATTCAAGGTTGCGTCATCACAAGGCGAACGCATCTACACTCCTGAATCGCTTGGATGGAACCGAATCGCTCAAAAGGAGCTGTCGGGAGGAAATTTAATTGAAGATGCCGCGAAAATATTCGACAATGTGCTGCACAATACGGCGACCGAAGCTCAGCTCAATTGCGTCATAGCCAACGCCGCTTTCGCAATTGTCACACTTGAATCCGAAATTGAACTTAACGATGCCATAGAGCAAGCCACCGACTCGATAAAAAGTGGCCGTGCACTAAGCGCATTTGAACGATTTGTCCAACTAAACAACTAACAACGATGAATTCAATACTCAATGCAATAGTCGACAACAAGCGTCGCGAAATAGAAGCCAAGGCCATGCTCGGAATTTACGACAAGGCGTTGTCCCATGCCACAAAGTCGGTCTACACACCGGTATCGATGAGCCGCAGCATCACCGATAATGAAGTTGGAATAATTGCCGAATTCAAGCGTCGATCGCCGTCACGCGGCGACATCCACCCCGGTGCAGTAGCCGACGAGATAGTAAAGGGATACACCAAATCAGGTGCCGCTGCATGCTCGATTCTCACCGACACCGTATATTTCGGAGGCGCATTGGGCGACCTGGCTCTTGCCCGAAAAAGCACTTCGCTACCGTTGCTGCGTAAGGAATTCATAGTCGATTCATGCCAGATATTCGAGGCTCGGATATATGGTGCCGATGCCATACTACTTATAGCATCAATCCTGTCATTCAACGACATCGTTAAGTTCACCGACACTGCCCATCAATTGGGAATGGAAGTGCTGCTTGAGCTGCACGACATGGATGAGCTCGACCGATTCAATCCCGAGGTCGACATGGTGGGAATCAACAATCGCAATCTGTCGACATTCGTCACCGACACCGATGTTTCGCTCCGAATGGCATCGGCCCTCCCCGACGACATTGTAAAGGTGGCTGAAAGCGGCCTCTCCTCCATCGCTGAAATTCATAGGCTCCGCGATGCCGGCTATCGTGGATTCCTGATAGGCGAAACATTCATGAAGCATCAACACCCCGGCAACGCTCTTAAAGATTTCATCAATGCAACAGAATAAATCCACATTCCCTACTCCTCGCCATAGCGAGATGATGATTAAGATATGCGGCATGCGCGAGCCCGACAACATCGCCCAAGTCGCATCGCTGGCACCTATGCTTATGGGATTCATTTTCTATCCCAAATCGCCTCGCAACGCCTGTGAATTGGATCCCATGACAGTAATGTCGCTTCCCGGCTTCATAAGACCCGTCGCCGTATTTGTAAATGACGATTACAACCACATAATCGATATCTGCAACCGTTACAGCTTCAAGATAGTCCAGCTCCACGGTGAGGAATCGCCCGAACTGTGCCGACGGCTGCGCGACAGCGGACTTACAGTGTTCAAGGCCGTAAGCGTAGGCAGCGAAATCGACTGGACAAGCCTTCAGCAATATGACGGAAGCGTCGACATGTTCCTGTTTGACAACGTAACGCCATCGTCACACGGAGGCACAGGCCGCAAGTTTGACTGGCAGCTTCTCGACGACTATCCGTTATCCATTCCCTACATGTTAAGCGGAGGCATAGGCCCCGACGATATCGACTCGATAGTCAATGCAATGCGTCCGGGAATGGCCGGAATCGACATAAACAGCCGATTTGAGTCAAGACCGGGCCACAAAGACCTCCACAAATTAATCAACTTCATCCTTTCACTAAGAAAATTCAACGAAAATGAACCGACTGCAACACCTTTTTGGGAGAAAACAAAATAATATTCTGTCAGTGTACTTCACCGCCGGATTCCCCGCCATCGACTCAACCGGCGAAATAATAAAGCAACTTGCCTCACAAGGCGTCGACATGATTGAAATAGGCGTACCCTTCTCCGACCCGATGGCCGACGGCAAGACCATACAGCACAGCTCGACCGTGGCACTCAACAACGGCATGAACCTACAGCTGCTCTTGTCGCAAATAGCCGAGGCAAGAAAGGAAGCACCCGACACACCGCTCGTATTGATGGGCTACCTTAATCCCATGATTCAATATGGAATCGAGCGACTGTTTGAACGCTGCAAGGAAGTAGGTATAGACGCATTGATAATTCCCGACCTGCCGTTTGGCGAATATATGTCGGACTACAAAGCCCTTTGCGATAAGTACGACATACCCATAATAATGCTCATCACCCCCGAAACCGATGAACAACGCATCCAATTGATCGACAAAAACTGCTCGGGATTCATCTACATGGTTTCATCGGCATCGACCACCGGCACCAAGGATCGCTTCACCGATGAACAGATAGCCTATTTCAAGCGTATCAACCGCATGCCCCTACATCACAACAGGCTCATAGGATTCGGAATATCCAACCCCGCGACACTGCAAGAAGCCTTCGGCAACTCATCGGGAGCCATAATCGGGTCATTGTTCATAAAATGCCTCAACCGGCACAGCGACAATATATCGCAAGCTGTCAGCGAGTTATTAACGACGATAGGAATTAAGTGACAAAAAAACGCAAAACTATTTTGCAGCGTCCAAAACAATTTGTAATTTTGTCGCCGTAAAACTCCAAGGAAAGATGCCGGAGTGGTCGATCGGGACGGTCTCGAAAACCGTTGTACCCTTAC
>ENA-OROZ01000716-OROZ01000716.1-human-gut-metagenome-genome-assembly--contig:-NODE-716-length-35556-cov-8.389764_pt1 | contig 35556 bp, 30 predicted proteins | sample MGYA00242138_ERZ509066 | MGnify/ENA primary metagenome ERZ509066 (study PRJEB26280, sample SAMEA2338691) | human gut metagenome | biome: human gut; feature: human-associated habitat; material: faeces... | reverse complement strand
CTTGAAGATGATGCCCTCTTCCTCGGCGTGCTCGACCTCTTCCTTACGGGCTGGCAGTTCATCCTTGCCGCGGCGGTAAGCAATGTAAACATGCTCTGCACCCAGACGTTTGGAAACGCGCGCTGCGTCCATTGCGACGTTGCCTGCGCCGACGACGCAGACGTTGTGGAAATGCTTTATCGGCGTGTCGTAATCATCGCGGTAAGCCTTCATGAGGTTTACACGGGTAAGAAGCTCGTTTGCCGAGTAAACGCCGAGGAGATTCTCGCCGGGAATGTGCAGGAATTGAGGCAGACCTGCGCCCGAGCCGATGAACACGGCCTCATAGCCGTCTGCAAACAGCTCGTCAACGGTCTCGCTCTTGCCGATGATGGCATTGTTTATGATCTTAACGCCCATTGCCTTGAGGTTCTCGATCTCGGCAGCAACGATCTCTTTGGGCAGACGGAACTGGGGGATACCGTAAACCAGAACGCCGCCGGACTTGTGGAATGCTTCAAAGATGGTGACGTCGTAGCCCATCTTACGCAGATCACCTGCGCAGGTGAGGCTGGCAGGGCCGGAGCCGACGATCGCGATGCGGTGACCGTTGGATTCGGGGGCCTTGACCTCGTCCTTTACTTCCTTGTTCATGTGGTAGTCGGCGACAAAGCGCTCGAGGCGGCCGATGCCGACGCTCTCGCCCTTAATGCCGCGAACGCACTTACTCTCGCACTGTTTCTCCTGCGGGCAAACACGGCCGCAGACAGCAGGCAGGGAGTTGGTGGAGGTGATGATCTCATAAGCTGCGTCAAAGTCGCCCTCTGCGACCTTGGCGATAAACTCGGGGATGCGTACCGAAACGGGGCAGCCGGTGCGGCAGGGCATGTTGTGGCAGTTAAGGCAGCGCTTTGCCTCGTCCATTGCCATCTCGGGAGTGTAGCCGAGAGCGACCTCGTCAAAGTTGCCGGCGCGGACTACGGGATCCTGCTCGGGCATCGGGTTTTTATCCATTCTCATGTTAGCCATTGCGCTTACCTCCGGTCATATTGCAGATATGCTTTGCAGCCTCGTCCTGCTCTTCCTTGTAGAACGCTGCGCGCTTTATAAGCGAGTCGAAATCGACCTCATGTGCGTCGAAGTCGGGACCGTCAACGCAGGCAAACTTGGTCTCGCCGCCGACGATGACACGGCAGCCGCCGCACATGCCTGTGCCGTCTACCATGATCGGATCGAGGGAGATGATGGTCTTGATGCCATAGGGACGGGTGACCTCAGCCAGGAACTTCATCATGATGTCCGGGCCGATAGCGATAACGCGGTCAAACTGGGGCTTGCCTTCCTTGATGTTTGCCTCGATCTCCTGCTGGAGGTACTGGGTGGTGAAGCCCTTCTCACCGTAGGTGCCGTCGTCGGTGCACATGATGAGCTTGTCGGAAGCGGCCTTGAGCTCGTCCTTCAGGATGACGATGTCGGCGCTTCTGAAGCCTGCGATAAAGGTGACGTCAATGCCCTTTTCGTGCATTTCCTTGGCGATGGGGTATGCGATAGCGCAGCCGACGCCGCCGCCGACAACGCAGACCTTCTTCAGGCCGTCCATCTCGGTAGCCTTGCCGAGGGGGCCGACGAAGTCGGTGATGTAATCGCCTTCCTCAACTGTGTGCAGCATCTTGGTGGTGCGGCCGGCAGCCTGTACCATAACGGTTACAGTGCCTTTTTCGCGGTCATAACCTGCTACGGAAACAGGAGTACGCTCTCCCTGCTCATCCAGACGGAAGATGACGAACTGACCTGCCTGCGCGTGCTTTGCGACCAGCGGGGCTTCGATCTCGAACAGGCAAATGCTCTTTGCATCGTTCAGAAATCTTTTTTGTACGACTTTAAACATCTTATTACCTCTTATCATTATAATTATTTTGTTCAAGCCATTTGTAACAAAATTTATTCTAATTCAATTGCGTATGATTGTCAACATACGAAATTATATCAGAAAATAATATATGCTGAAAAATCAATGGTTTTTCAAAAATCATGATAAAATATTAACTAAAATTGCACGTTTTCGGGTGCAATTGCGCCTTGCAATTGACGGAATACTTGATAAGCTCGCCGTGCCGACGTATAATGATGCAAAGAAACGGAGGAGATGAACATGCCGGTAACAAAAAGCACATTCGGCGAGTACGAGCTTTATACGATAAAAAATTCGTCGGGTGCGTATGTGCGCATAGCAAGCCTCGGCGCTGCGGTGCAGAGTATTGTCGTCCCGAATAGAAACGGAGTGCCGACGGATGTTGTGCTCGGGTACGACACTCCGGGAGAGTACCTGCGCAATGACGGTTATTTCGGCGCATTCGTCGGCCGATACGCAAACCGCATATCGAATGCCTCGTTTGTGCTAAACGGCAGAGAATATAAGATAAGGGCAAATGAGGGGAAGAATACGCTCCACGGCGGAAACGGCCTGAGCAAGCGCCGCTTTACCGAGATAGCGGTAGGGGAGAATGCGCTCACGCTTGGCATATCCGACCCCGACGGCGGCGACGGATTCCCGGGAAAAGTCGATGTCCGCGTGACGTATGAGTTTTCCGAGGATAATGAGCTAAGCATAAGCTACGAGGCTGTATCCGATGCCGATACATATTTAAATCTTACAAACCACAGCTACTTTAACCTTTCCGGCAGGGGAGATATCCTTGACCATGAGCTGCTGATAAATGCCGACGGCTATTTGCCTGTTGATGAGGAGCTTATCCCTACAGGCGAGGTGCGCGCAGTTTCGGGAGCGGAATTTGATTTCCGAAAAATGCGAAGAATTGAAAACGGCTTTTACGACCACTGCTTTGTGCTCAGCGGTAACGAGCCGTGTGCGAGGCTTGTGAGTAAAGAAAGCGGCATAGCAATGACTCTCGCTACCGATATGCCGGCAGTGCAGTTTTATGCCGGCGGCGCAACGGGGCTGCGGCTCGGAAAGGGCGGCGCGGTTTACGGCAAAAACTCGGGCTTGTGCCTTGAAACGCAGTATTATCCCGACAGCCCGAACCATCCCGAGTTCCCGTCTCCGCTTTTGCGCGCCGGGGAGCGATATTTTTCAAAAACAAGCTATAAGTTCTCAATATGCTGAAAAAAGCACCCATCCGGGTGCTTTTTTCAGTCCAATGTTAAGTTCCAAACCGTGTCCGGCGGAAAGTCCTTGCTCTGGTATGCCGCGATATAGCGCTCGCCATGCGCGCTTGCGCGTCTTATCACGGCTTTTCCGGCTCCGAGTGATGCGCACAGCGCCGGGATAAACTCGGGCGTATCACCGAGCGCTTCTTTGACATAAAAAATACCGTTTTCTACATATCCGCAGACAAGTCCGCCTTGATACTCGAAGAAACCGCCGACGGAGGATGTGAATATTTCCTCCTGAAAGCGCAGATAACCGTAATAAAAGCTGACGTGCGCGTGCCCCTTGAGCATATCCTCGCGCAGAAAGCCGTATTCATCGGCGCTTAAACGCCTGATCCCGTCAAGCTCCGAGGAAGCGCTGACGCTTTCATAGTTGCAATAGCTTGCAGCGGCAAGGCCGCAGCGGCTTTCGTACCAATCATAAAGCGAATCCTCTGCCGGCAGCGTGCAGCAGATATCTGCCGAGTAGTCCCATGCGTTTCGCATGCATGCCCTTGTAAGCTCGGCGCCGATGCCGCGCCCCTGCGCACTTTCATCAACGGAAACGGCATAGATATACGCAAGCTTTTTTGTCTCGCCTCCGGGCAGATGCAAAAATGCGTCCAGCACATATGCCGCGCCGAATATTTCACCGTCAAGCTCGGCGACAAAGCCTGTTCCCATCGAGGGCAGCAGTTCGAAAAAAAAGTCGATAAGCTCAGAAGGATCGCCGAAAGCGTCGCTCCAGAGCGACCTCATAGCGGATGTGTCTTCCCGGGTATACTCGCGGATGTTGTATATCATTCGTACACCTCCGGGCATAGCCTGCGGATCTCACTCCTTATTTCTCTGAGATCTGTAAACGTTTCCGGACGTTTGGAAACGTCGCGCAGAAGAGCAGAGGGGTGGTATATTGCAAGGCAGCGTCTGCCGCCGACGTCAAACCACTGTCCGTGCTGCCGGGTGATCCTGAAATCCTCGTCGATGAGCGAGGTGGCAGCAATGCGCCCAAGGCATATTATAATAAGCGGATCAACTATCTCGATCTGTTTTTTCAGCCACTGCGAGCACGCATCCCTCTCCTCGGGCAGCGGATCGCGGTTGTGCGGCGGACGGCACTTCACGATGTTGGCTATATATACGCGACTGCGATCGAGATCTATCATCTTCATCATATCGTCAAGCAGCATGCCGGCTCTGCCTACGAACGGAATCCCCTGAAGATCCTCCTGTTCGCCGGGGCCTTCACCGACAAGCATCACCTTAGCATTGGGGTTACCGTCGCCAAAGACGAGCTTCGTGCGCGTTTTGCCGAGAATGCAGCCCTCGCAGCCGAGACATTGGCCGCGCAGCTCTTCCATTGCCTTATCCATCAGCTCTCCTCCGAATATTTTGCAAGCTCGAGCAAAATTTCGCGTTTATTATTATCGGGGTATTCCATAACATATTCGAGCAAAAACTTCAGCATCTCGCCAAGCTCCGGTCCTTTTAGGCCGAGCGACAGCAGATCGTCGCCCGTGACGGCAAGATGCTTGAGCGAAAAGCACTCTCCGCTTTTGAGAACGGCTCTCAGCTCCTTTTCGCAGTCGATGCCCATTATAACAGAGTAAGCCTGAACAGCGCAGGTGACGGTATCGACGCCGTAGCGGTTCAAAAGCTTTTTCCAGCCGAGACTGTCCGAAGGCGGATCCTGACTCAAAAGCACCTCGGCGTCAGTGCAGCAACGTATTGTGCGCCCGTCAAGCCGAAGCTGCTTGAGAAATTCGCTTGCCGAGGGAATATAGCCGTATTTGCGGAGCATGATACTGAATGCGACCCAACGCGAAAGCGGCTTGCGCGGCATGCTTGCAAGGTCGGCAAAATTGGGCGTTTTCCAGCCTGCGCCGCTTATATACCTTTTCATAAGCCCAAAGCTAATTGCGGCGCTCATGGTCTCCGGACGTGTAGTGAGCAGGATTTTTTCTACCTCATCGCGCACTCTTTCCGGCGCGAGCTCGGAAGCAAGCTCGGCGCACTCTTCAATTGCGCTGAGCGTGTCGTATTCAATGGTAAAACCGAGCCTTGCGGAAAATCTCAGAGCACGGAACATTCGCAGTGCATCCTCGGTAAACCTAAGTTTAGGATTTCCGACACAGCGAATGCAGCGCTTTTCAATGTCGCTCACTCCGTCAAACGGATCGGCAAGCATACCGTCGGCCGAAAGAGCAATAGCATTCATTGAAAAGTCGCGACGGCCGAGATCGGTGATGAGGTCGGAAACAAAGGTGACTGAATCCGGCCTGCGGTGATCGCGATAGTCGCCCTCGGTCCTGAAGGTCGTGACCTCGGCGCTCTTGCTGCCGATGATGACCGTGACCGTTCCGTGCTCAAGACCCGTAGGACGCGAGCCGGGGAAAAGCTCCATTACCTCTTCGGGCAGGGCACTCGTGCATATATCCCAGTCCTGCGGTGTAATGTCCATAATAACATCGCGAACACAGCCGCCGACGAGATAGGCAAGATGCCCTCGCGCCTGCAGACCGAACAGTATTTGCCTGACATATTTGGGAGGATTGATTTGAGGCATAGTGATCAAGTTCCTGTATGTACAAAGATTTTAATTCTTGTCAAGTTGACTTTACAGTATTATAATATCATTTGCTAAATGCAACATCAACATCAAATTGTTAATATAAAGCGTGATTGGAGAAATTATGCCGGATTTCAGTGAATATTTAGTGCGAGGAAAAAGAGGTCATCTCATTGGCATAGGCGGCGTTTCCATGTCGCCTCTGGCCGAGGTGCTTTCCGATGCAGGACTTATAATAAGCGGCTCCGATATCGCGGAGAGCGAGCGTACCTCGCATCTGCGCGAAAAGGGAATTGTCATATCCATCGGCCATGACGCGGCGAATATAACAAGCGACATTGATTTCGTTGTGCGCACGGCTGCGGCGCATGACGAAAACCCCGAGATCGTCCGCGCGCATGAGATGGGCATTCCCGTGTTTGAGCGCACCCAGGCATGGGGCGCTATCATGAAGGGCTATAAAAACGCCCTGTGCATTGCCGGAACCCACGGCAAGACGACGACCACCTCCATGTGCACCCATATCCTTATGGCGGCCGAAAAGGACCCCACCGTCATGATCGGCGGAACGCTTCCGCTGCTAAAGGCAGGGCACAGAGTCGGAACGGGCGACACCATCGTTATGGAGTCGTGCGAGTATTATAACTCGTTTTTGTCGTTTTACCCGACCGTTGCCGTTATACTCAATATTGAGGAGGATCACCTTGACTTCTTCTCCGGCATTGAGGATATTAAGAAAAGCTTCCGCGAGTTTGCAAGCCATGTTCCGGAGGACGGCTATGTTGTCGTAAATCATGACGACGAGAACACAATGGATGCCGTCAAGGGACTTGAGCGCAATATCGTAACCTTTGGCCTCACTTCAAAGGCCGATGTTTACGCTAAAAACGTTATCCGTATCGGTTCACTGACTAAGTTTGATATTATGTACAAGGGAAAACTGTTTGACACAGTGAACATCCATGTTCCCGGCGTGCATAACCTTAAAAACGCTCTGGCGGCCGCTGCGGCCTGCATCTGCCTCGGCATAAAGCCTACGGCAATAAAATACGGTCTTGCAGGCTTTTCCGGAGCGGGCAGAAGATTTGAGTTTAAGGGCAAATTCAACGGCGCGGATGTGTACGACGATTACGCGCACCATCCGGGCGAGCTTAAGGCACTTCTGGATGCTGTCGAAGCGCTTGGATATAAGCGCACGATCGTTGTTTTCCAGCCGCACACCTATACGCGCACTATGGCGCTGTTCCACGATTTTGTCCGTCAGCTGCGCCGGCCGGATGTGCTGTACCTTGCGGAGATATTTGCCGCCCGTGAAAAGAATATTCTCGGCATCTCCTCGGCAGACCTCGCGGAGAAAATTGAGGGCGCAAAATTCTTTAAGACCTTTGAAGAGATCGAGCGCGACCTGCGCAAAACCGCGCAGCCTGGCGACCTTATCCTCACGGTCGGAGCCGGCAACGTGTATAAAATCGGCGAGCATCTGCTGGCCGACGATTACGAGACCTGAAACGGAGAAAAAATATGCAGATAAGCTGGCTCGGACATTCCTGCTTTAAGATAAGCCATGACGGATACAGTCTTGTTATAGACCCTTATGATCTTACGAATGCAAACTATCCGCCCATGAGCACGAGCGCAGATGCCGTCTTGTGCAGCCATGAGCACCGCGGACACAATTACCGCGCCGGAGTCAAGCTCTCCGGCACGGCGAGAGAGTGCCCGTATGAGGTGACGGTGATAGATACCTTTCACGACACAAACTATGGCAGCCTGCGCGGCAAAAACAAGATACATATTATAAATTGGGGCGGATTCAAGCTCGTCCATATGGGCGACCACGGCAGCTTCCTGACGGATGCTGAGAAGGACATGCTGTTCGGAGCCGATGTTCTGATGATAAACGCAGGCGGCTTTCGCGCAATGCCCAGCGACAAAACCAAGCCTCTGGCAGATGAGCTTTGTGCAAACGTCGTTATCCCGATGCACTATGCGCATGACGGCTGCGGCAGCCGCCGGATGGAGAGAGTGACGGCGTTTACGGATCAGTATATGCCTTTGCCGATAGTTCATTTTTATGATACGAACACGATATCGATAGATAAAGACACTCCGGCCCAGGTAGCAGTACTTAAATTCATGCCCGGAAAAATGTAAAAATTAAATGATTTAGCTGTTTTAAATCAAGGGAATTTACAGAATTCCCTTGATTTATTTGCTCTTATAGTATATAGTTTCAAAGTCTGAAAACGACTCTTTCTACATGATTGGAGGCCTTTTGGTGGCAAAAGCAAAACAGCAGAATTATCTGCACGGCGCAGCTATAATGACCGCCGGCGTTATAATAATGAAGATCCTCGGCGCATTGTATAAGATCCCCCTGGGCAATATGCTCGGCGACGACGGATACGGTCTGTTCCTTCAGGCTTATTATGTTTACAGTCTGTTTCTGACGCTTGCGACGGCGGGCTTTCCGGTGGCGCTTTCGCGCATGATAAGCGCGGCGCAGACTCGCGGACTGCAGATGCAGGCACGCCGTACATATCGTGTGGCATGGTGGACGTTCTTTGTCCTCGGCGCGGTCTGCTCGACGGTAATGTTCGTGTTCCCCGACTGGCTTGCAAACACTCTTATAAACAGTCCCGATGCCGCTTTCAGCATCCAGGCTCTCGCACCGGCGGTGCTCCTGTGCTGCATCACCGCAACCTACAGAGGACTGACTCAGGGCTACGGCAACATGACCCCGACCACTATCAGCCAGATACTCGAGGTCCTGGCCAAGGTCGCGGCAGGACTTGCTCTCGCGGCATACCTGATAAAGGCAGGCTATGATAAGCCCGTTGCGGTCGCAGGCGCCATATTCGGCGTTACAGTCGGCTCGCTTGCCGCACTGCTGTACATGCTCATATACAAAATGCGCAACTACCGCTTTGACACTGTTTCGCAGCCCGATGTTCCGGAAAGTGCAGGAACGATATTTAAAAATCTTTTGAGCATAGGTATCCCTATTGCGCTCGGCTCAGTTGCGCTGTCGCTTATTAACCTTATTGACGCAGGGCTGTGCATGACAAGGCTTCAGAGCGCTGTCGGATACACTTACTCGCACGCAAAAACGCTCTACGGCGTCTACGGAAAAGCTCAGACGCTGTTCAATCTTCCTGCGGCATTCATTACTCCGCTGACGGTGTCCATCGTTCCTGCGATCTCCGCAAAGCTTGTAATGGACGCAAGGGGAGAGGCAGGCAAAATATCCGAAGATTCACTGCGCATAGCGATGGCTATTGCACTGCCTATGGGCGTCGGACTTGCAGTTTTGTGTGAGCCCATTATGAACGTTATCTACCCAAATGCCCATGAGTCCGGCCCGCTGCTTCTGTGCCTGCTGGGTGTTGCCTCGGTTTTCGTTTGCTTTTCGCTTATGAGCACGGCTGTTCTCCAGGCAACGGGCAAGGAGCGTCTCACGCTTTATTCCATCGTTGCCGGTGGGCTTGTGAAGATCACAATAAACTGGTTTATAGTCGCGATCCCGTCAATAAATATCTACGGCGCCGCGATCGGAACGATCTGCTGCTACGTAACAATGTGCGTTTTGAATCTTATATTCATTAACCGCAGCTTTGAAAAGGGACTGTCAATGAAGAATATTTTCGTCCGTCCTGCCGTGCCCAGCGCTATCATGGGTGTCATAGCGCTTGCGGTATATTACGGCGTAATGAATCTGCTGCTTTCGTCCGACAGCAGACTCATGATGGCGCTTGTTATGTGCATTGCCATCGGTGTTGCCGTAATAGTTTACGCGGTGTCGGTCATAAAGCTTCGCGTAATAACCACCGAAGATATGAAGCTCATTCCCAAGGGGGAGAAGATAGCAAAGCTTCTGCATATGGCCTGATAATTATATCTCCCTGAAAAAATTGGATTTTTTCAAAAAAATACTTGATATTTGCAGCATTTTGTGATAAATTTTAATCCGCGCCGCAAGGCGCATGTTCATTGTAAATAACCCGGCACAGCGCAATCGGCGCACCGGGCTATATAGAAAAGGCAATAAATGCCGCATAAATTAGGAGGATTACACATGAATAAGGCAGAACTTATAGCAGCCGTCGCAGAGAAGACCGGTCTTTCCAAGAAGGACTCCGAGAAGGCTGTCAACGCCGCATTTGATACCATCGTTGAGACTCTGGTATCCGGCGAAAAGGTTCAGATGGTTGGCTTCGGCGTTTTTGATGTTAAGGAGCGCGGCGTTCGTATCGGCCGTAACCCCAAGACTCGCGAAGAGATCGAGATCCCTGCAAGCAAGGTTCCCTTCTTCAAGGCAGGTAAAGCGCTCAAGGACGCAGTCGCAGAGTAATTTCATCGCAGTAATATTTGATATGATTCCCACGATACGTCGGTATCGTGGGAATTTTGCCATACTAAAGGAGATAGGATCATGAGACTTGATAAATACCTTAAGGTTTCACGGCTTATAAAGCGTAGAAGCGTTGCCAACGACGCCTGCGATGCCGAGCGCGTGAGCGTAAACGGCCGCCAGGTCAAGGCAAGCTACCAGGTGAAGATCGGCGACGTTATTGAGGTCGCTTTCGGACAGCGCAAGCTTAAAGTTGAGGTGCTGTCTGTGAATGAAACGGCAAAAAAAGAGGAAGCTCCTGCGATGTATAAGGAGCTTGAAAGCTGAAAATGCAATAAAAAAATCCCGACTGTCGGTCGGGATTTTTTGTGCTTATAAACTCAAATTACTTGGTCCAGTCGGGAGCGTCGGTGCGGATGTTGGTCCACTGCTCGGTCACGACGAACTCGCCGCTGACAACGTTCTTAACGTTGAGCGTCCAAGTGTAGTTGTGTGCGTTGGTAGCCTCGAGAATGTCGGCATAGTACCATGCGGAATTTGCGTTGTCGGGCCAGCCCTTGACGCCGGTGCAGCCGTTCATGCTGCTGCTGGTGGAGTTGCGGCCGACGAGGCGGTTGCACAGTGCTGCGGTCTGAGCACGGGTCAGGAGATCATCCGGATTTGCATTGCCGTTTGCATCGCCGTTGAGGATGCCGAGCTTTGCAAGGAGGTTCATGTAGCTCTCAGCCCAGTGGCCGTTGAGATCTTCAAACTTGTTGTTGCCGACGTAGGAGACGGAGAACAGACGAGCGATCATAGCGGAGAACTCGGCACGGGTGACATTCTTGTTGGGACGGAAGTAGCCGTCGTTGTAGCCGGAGATAACGCCGGCCTTGACGAGGGTGCAGACCTCTTTGTTGCACCAGCTGTTTGCGTTGATGTCCTTAAGGGTGCTGGAAGTGCTCTGGTACTTTGCACGGGTCTCGGGAGTCATGAGACGGTAGAGAATGGCTGCGACCTCGGCACGGGTGATGTTGGCGTTGGGACGAACGGTGCCGTCTTTGTAGCCTATCATGTATGCAAAGTGATCGGTGTAGTTAAGGCCGATGTTGAGCATGGGGTAGAGGATGAGCTTGTCGGAATCAAACTTTGCGCTGAAGGACCACTTGATGCCGGGCAGGGTGCTGTACTTTATGCCGGATACGGGGCCGTCGCAGGTAGCTGCAACAGTGTATACGCCGACGATGCTCTTGGGGATAAGAGCAAGACCGAGCAGGTTAGCGGTGTATGTGCTGGCCTCGCCGGTAAGGTTATTGGTGAGTGTGACCTGAGCGCCGCTTGCAGGCAGCTTGCTCATCAGGGAGCAGTAAACCAGATAAGTGGGGAGCTTGATGCCGTTTACGGTGTCAACGACGCTGCCGACGGTATCGCCGATGGACTGTGTGTCAGCATCGTCGGCGAGAGCCGCAGTGGGCAGAAGAGCGGCGATCATCAGAACCGCAAGAAGCAAGCTGATCAGTTTTGTTGATCTTTTCATGTTGTTTCTCCTTCTCAAAAAACACGTTATTATATAGCTGCGGTGCAGCTTATTCCACAAACATAATTTACACCGTTGGTTACAAATTGTCAACAAATTATGCGATGTATAAACAAAAGTTTTTTAGTTTTAAAAGGGACAGATACTATTTACTGGAGCTGACGTATAATTTCGCGTTTCAGGCGGTGGATTATGCGCTTTTCGAGCCGGCTTATGTAGCTTTGTGAAATGCCCAGCATGTCTGCTACCTCCTTTTGCGTGTATTCGCTTCCGCCTCCAAGGCCGAAGCGCAGGGTGATTATGCTCTTTTCTCTGTCGCCGAGGGAATTTACGGCGTTTAAAAGCATCTGACGATCGGCGTCGTCCTCAAGCGGACGGCTCACCTCGTCGTCATCGGTTCCGAGAACATCCGAGAGCAGCAGCTCGTTGCCGTCCCAGTCGGTGTTCAGCGGCTCGTCAAAGCTCACCTCGCTGCGTTGGTTGCTGATCTTGCGCAGATGCATCAGTATCTCGTTTTCTATGCACCGTGAAGCGTAGGTGGCAAGCTTTATGTTCTTGTCGCTGCGGAAGGTGTTTATTGCCTTTATAAGGCCGATGGTGCCTATGGAAATGAGATCCTCGAGGTTAACGCCCGTATTTTCAAACCGTCTGGATATATAGACGACAAGGCGCAGATTATGTTCCGTAAGCAGTTTTTTGGCGCACTCGTCGCCGTTTTCCATTGCGATTATTGCCTTTTCCTCGTCGGCCTTGTCAAGCGGAGGGGGCAGAGTGTCGCTGCCGCCTATGTAAAACAGCCCTTTTTCGGGCAGAAGATGCCGCTCAATCCAGCTTTTAATAATGCTTATAATATCCACATTCATTCTCCTTTCATATGATCGAATCGAACCCATCTCCGCCGAGCGGAGTGGGGGATACGGCAACTATCACATCGTCGCGCTGCTCTCCGTCAACGTAAACTGCGTCCGGCCTGAACGCTGCCAGCATGCCGGACTCTGTTCCGACGGCGCTGTACGGTATAAGCCGCATTTTTCCCGAAAGCTGCGGCAGGGATATGAGCCTTGTGCAGTCTGTGCTCAAAAGCTCATCCTCGCAGCCTGGAAACAGCGGAGCCAGACGTGACGCCGGTGCTATCAGCACACTGTCGCCGCTCACGGGATCGAGAAGTGCATTCCCACTGTCGTGCAGGCAGCGAAGAAAAACACGCCTTCCCATAAATTCGATCTCAACATCCGAAACGCAGGCATCGGCGCTTTTTACACTCCTTCGAAAAACAAAGCTCAAAACGGCGTAGATAAGCGCAAACGACAAAATAAGCACCGGAAGCGAAACAGGTATGTATGCTCCCGAGCCGAAGTTTCCGCCGTTTTGCAGCGATATTGCCCAGACAGCTCCGCCGAATAATGCGGAAACGGCAAAAAAAGTAAGGCAGCAGCGCCAAAGCTTATCCTCGCCGCCGAAGGCGATCAGCGCCATAAGTAGGCCGCATATGAGCTTAACCGGCCAGAGCTTAAAAAAAGCAAGTCCCGGAAGCAGACTGAGCACGGCGTAGAGCGCGCCGAAAACGGCAGCGGCGGCGTACCTTGCCCGTCGGAGCTTTATTCCGCACAGGCGTGCCGAGCATAAGACGATGAGATAATCGAGAACGAGGTTAAGTAAAAACAGCCGGTCTATGTAAATGATGTCCATAACGAAATTATAAGCGCCTCCGGGCGCACAATTTGTCATTTGTTAATTGTCAAATGCGTTTTGGTATGGTAAAATACATTAGTTTTGATCGTGGACGCCCGGTCTGCGGTAATATTATATTAATTGTAAAGGATAAGCTATGTGGTTTTGGTTTGCGCTGATAGCGCTTTTGTGTTGGAGTGGTTCCGATCTTTTTTCAAAGATCGGCTGTCAGGATTCTGATGATAAATACAGTCACCTGAAGATGGTCATGGCCGTCGGCCTTGTGATGGGCCTTCATGCCGCGTATGAGATATTCGTCGGCGGCGTTACGATAAACGGAGAGGTAATTTTAAAATACCTGCCCGTTTCAATGCTGTATATCGTTTCGATGACGGTCGGCTATGTCGGGCTTAGATATATCGAGCTTTCGATATCCTCGCCGATATGCAACTCGTCCGGCGCGATAGTTGCGGTGCTCATATTCGCAACGCAGGGCATAAACGGCCTGCCGCCGATGGCTCTTGCGGCAGTTGCGCTTGTCTGCATCGGCGTTATCGCCCTCGGCTTTACCGAGGCAAACGAGGATGAGGAGCTGCGCCGCGCACGTCAGGATGCGAGCAATCATCACTATGCAAAAAGCTGGCTTGCAATAGCGCTTCCCGTTATCTACTGCCTGCTGGATGCGCTCGGCACATTTGCCGACAGCCGCGTGCTCGAAACCCTCAATGAGGACTCTGCAAACGTTGCGTATGAGCTGACCTTCCTGGTCGTCGGTATCGTATGCGCCGTGTACGTTCTCGGCGTTAAAAAGCAGAAGCTCATCCCCAAGCGCGAGGCTCCCAAGTACACCGGCGCGATTTTTGAAACGGCCGGCCAGTTTGCGTACATATATGCACTTGCCGATACGGCGCACGCCGCGCTTGCCGCCCCCATGATATCGGCATACTGCGTGGCCTCCGTCGTGTGGAGCCGCATTTTCCTCAAGGAAAAGCTCTCACTTAAGCACTACGCCTCCATACTGCTTGTGGTTGCCGGCATAGTGATATTGGGTATACTTGATATTTAATAAAGGAGATCGAATATGTCTGACCCTGTTTATAAGAGAATACTTATCAAAATAAGCGGCGAGGCGCTCGCCGGGGATAAAAAGACCGGCTTTGACTTTGACTTCATGTCAAAGGTCTGCGAAACGGTCAACAAATGCACCCAAATGGGCGTTGAGGTCGGCATAGTCGTCGGCGGCGGCAACTTCTGGCGCGGCGTTAAGGACGGAGCGGGCCATGTCGAGCGCGTCTCGGCAGACCGTATGGGTATGCTTGCAACGGCGATGAACTGCCTTGCGTTTGCCGATGTTCTCCGCCAGTCCGGCGGCGAGGCGAAGGTGCTCACGGCCGTCGATATCCAGGGCGTCGGCGAAAGATACAGCACCGATAAGGCGATCGAGTATCTCAAGTCAGGCAAGGTCGTCATGTTCGGCTGCGGCACCGGCTGCCCGTTTTTCTCGACTGACACCGCCGCCGTGCTTCGCGCGGCCGAGATCGGAGCGGACGCGATACTGCTTGCAAAGAACATCGACGGCGTGTACTCGGCAGACCCGAAGGTCGATCCGAGCGCTGTTAAGTATGACAGCATAAGCTACGACGATGTCCTTGCGCAGCATCTTGCCGTAATGGACAGTACGGCAACGAGCCTTGCCATGGATAACGATATCCCCGTAATAGTTTTTGCTCTTGCAGAGCCTGAAAACATTGTCCGCGTGCTTCAGGGTGAAAAGCTCGGAACAACGGTGAACAAGTAAGCAGATTAATATAACGCATATAAATGTCAGGAGGTAATACCATGTCCAAATATCCCGAAATCGAAAGCAAAATGAAAAAGACCGCGGAGGTGCTGAAAACTCAGCTTGCATCAGTGCGCGCAGGAAGAGCAAACGCGGCGGTTCTCGATCAGATCACTGTCGATTACTATGGCGTGCCCACCCCCATCCAGCAGGTCGCATCCATCTCCGTTCCCGATCCCCGTTCGCTGATGATCCAGCCGTGGGACGCATCCGTTCTCAAGGGCATTGAGAAGGCCATCCTCGCATCCGAGCTTGGTATCAATCCCCAGAACGACGGCAGAGTCATAAGACTTGTATTTCCGCAGCTGACCGAGGAACGCCGCAAGGAGCTTGCAAAGCAGGTCAAGAAGTACGGCGAGGAGTCCAAGGTCGCGATCAGAAATATCCGCCGCGAGGCAATTGATAAATTTAAAAAGCAGCAGAAGGCATCCGAGATCACCGAGGATGACTACAAGGACATTGAAAAGGACATTCAGAAGCTGACCGACGACTATATTAAGGAAGTCGAATTGATAGCGGAAGCAAAGGAAAAGGAACTTTTCGAGATCTGATCATGGCAGAGAATATCACTAATAATGCGGCGTGGGAGCAGGCAAAATGTCTCCCACGCCATATTGCCATAATACTTGATGGCAACGGCCGCTGGGCCAAAAAGCGTCTCCTGCCGCGCAATGCAGGACATCTTGCAGGATCGGAGACATTTCGCAATATCGCGACCTACTGCAAGGAAATAGGCGTTGAGTACCTGACGGTGTACGCGTTTTCAACGGAAAACTGGAAGCGCCCCGAGGAAGAGGTCGGCGGCATAATGAAGCTGCTGGATAAGTATCTTCACGAGGCGATACGCGATATGCGAAAGAAGAACATCCGCATGAAGGTGTTCGGCGACGTTTCGCGCCTTTCTCCGCAGCTTCAGCAGCTTATAGCGGAGACCGATGAGATATCCAAAGATATCGAGGGCTTTCAGGCGAATATCTGCATAAACTACGGCGGCAGAGCGGAGATAGTGCGCGCCGCACAGGCCTATGCCGAGGATTACGCCGCCGGAAAGGTCACCGATAGGCTCACCGAGGACATGTTTTCAAATTACATGTACTCTGCCGGCATTCCCGACCCGGATCTTCTCATTCGCCCGGGCGGAGAGTTCAGGCTTTCAAACTTCCTGCTCTGGCAGTGCGCATACTCGGAGTTTTATTATACCGACACACTGTGGCCGGATTTCACTCCGCAGGAATTGGACAAGGCGATCGAAGCGTATAACAGCCGCGACCGCCGTTTCGGAGGTGTAAAACCGTGATCAAAGCAGTATCCATTCTCGGCTCGATAGGCCGCCAGAGCATCGCTGCCGCAAAGCATTTGGGTGTACCCGTCGTCGCATTGACGGCAAATAAAAAAACAGACCTTGTCGAACAGCAGGCAAGAGAATTAAAGCCCAAGTTTGTTGCGATATTTGACGAAAATGCGGCAAAAGACCTAAAAACCCGGCTTGCCGATACCGATATTCGCGTCGGCAGCGGGATGGAGGGACTCATTGAAGCAGCAACGCTGAATGCTGCCGACTGTGTTGTGACTGCCGTATCCGGATCCGTGGGACTTAAGCCCACGCTTGCAGCCATAAGTGAAAAAAAGCGCATAGCTTTGGCAAATAAAGAGACCCTCGTTTGCGCCGGCGAGATCGTCATGCCGGCAGCAAAAGCTGCAGGAGCCGAGATCGTTCCCGTAGACTCGGAACATTCTGCGATCTTCCAGTGTCTAATGGGAAGAGCGCCCGGAGAGCTGAAAAAGATCCTGCTCACCGGCAGCGGCGGCCCGTTCAGAGGCAAAAGCCGCGCGGAGCTTGAGAATGTAACGCCCGAGCAGGCTGTAAAGCATCCTAACTGGAGCATGGGCGCAAAGATATCCGTCGATTCGGCAACGATGATGAATAAGGGCCTTGAATTTATTGAGGCAATGCACCTTTTCGGCGTAACGCCCGATGATATTCAGGTAGTTGTTCATCCGCAGAGCATCGTTCACTCCATGGTCGAGCTTGTTGACGGAACCGTTATCGCGCAGCTCGGCGTTCCGGATATGGGGCTTCCCATTCAGCTTGCGATGACTTATCCCGAGCGCAAGGCGTCGCCCTTTGAGCATCTTGACTTCTATGCCATGAAGGACATGACCTTTGAAGCGCCCGACTATGAAAAAACTCCGTGCCTTAAGCTTGCGATGGACTGCGCGCGCATCGGCGGCACGGCTCCGTGCATTATGAGCGCGGCAAACGAAGTTGCCGTTGCAATGTTTCTTAACCACCGCCTCGGCTATAATCAGATATATGACTGTGCTTTGCAGGCGGTAGAAAGCATAGAAATAGTTAATAAGCCCGACCTTGAGGCTGTACTGGCTGCCGATGAGCAGGCCAGAGTATTTGTCAGGGAGCATTTTTCTTAATGTATATCGTAATCGCAATACTTATGTTCGGCGTGCTTATCGCCATCCATGAGTTCGGCCACTTTGCAACCGCAAAGGCCTGCCGTGTGCGCGTGGATGAATTTTCGATAGGCATGGGCCCGGCAATCATCAAAAAGCAGAAGGGCGAAACGCAGTATTCGCTTCGCATCCTGCCCATCGGCGGCTATTGCGCAATGGGTGAGGATGAGGAGTCGGATGATCCGCGCGCTTTTCCGAATCAGAACTTATGGAAGCGGCTTGCCATTTTGTGCGCAGGCTCGTTCATGAACTTTCTGCTCGGCATTGTCCTTATTGTTATTATGTACAGCGGTGCGGAAGCCTTCCGCGCCCCGATAATAGACGATTTTCTGGACGGATGTGCGTATAACAGTGCCGATGCATTTCAGGCCGGTGATGAGTTTTACAGCATTGACGGCAACAGGATATATCTCATAAGCGACGTGTCTATGTTCCTTGAGCGCGGAAACGGAGTTTACGATATCGTCATGCTGCGCGACGGGCAGAAGGTCGAGTTTAACGATATGAAGCTTGTTCCGACAATCGAGAGCGAGCAGGGACTTAAATACGGCTTCGTGTGGGGCATTGAAAGGGCGACCTTCGGAGTCAAATGTGAATACGTCTGGAACACGGCCAAGGAGTTTTCGCGCCTTGTCTGGCTCGGCCTCGGCGACCTTATTCACGGCGCGGTCGGCGTTGACGAAATGGCAGGCCCGGTCGGGATCGTCGATATGATGAACGAGGTCGGTTCCTCGGCGGCGAGCACTGCCGACGCGGTGTACAGCATGCTGTATTTCTCGGCGTTTATCGCCATTAACCTTGCTATAATGAACATGCTCCCGATCCCGGCGCTTGACGGCGGCAGAGTGTTTTTCATGATAGTAACGGTCATTTTTGAGGCCATAACAAAAAGAAAGCCCGATCCCAAGTACGAGGGATATATCCATGCAGGCGGCATGGTGCTCCTGCTGCTTCTGATGGGATTTATAATGTATAACGACATAGCACGACTCATAACGGGGTGAGTAAATGTTTGAAAGAAAGCTTACAAAGAAAATAACCGTCGGCGGAGTGGAGATAGGCGCACTATCGCCAGTCTCGGTCCAGTCGATGTGCAATACAAAAACGCACGATGTTGAGGCAACGGTCGAGCAGATAAAGCGTCTGCGTGCCGCCGGATGCGATATCGTGCGCCTTGCCATACCCGATATGGCGGCGGCCGAGGCGATCTCGCAGATAAAAGCCGAGACCGATATGCCGCTTGTTGCGGATATCCACTTTGACTATCGCCTTGCGCTTGCGGTTGCCGAGCGCGGAATAGATAAGATACGCATAAACCCGGGCAACATAGGCAGTGAGGAGAATGTCCGCAAGGTCGCCGAAGCCTGCCGCAAGCGCAATATACCTATCCGCATCGGAGTGAACGGCGGAAGCCTTGAAAAACCGCTGCTTGAAAAGTACGGTCATCCGTGCCCCGAGGCAATGCTTGAAAGCGCAAAGCGCCATATCAAGCTTTTGAATAAATACGATTTTGACGATATCTGCATTTCCATGAAATCTTCATCCGTTCCGCTGACCATTGCGGCCTACAGGCTTGCGTCAGGCGAGCTTTCGTATCCGCTGCATGTCGGCGTAACGGAGACCGGCACGGCTTGGAACGGAACTATCCAGTCCGCAGTCGGCATAGGTACGCTTCTGAGCGAGGGCATCGGCGACACCGTGCGTGTTTCGCTCACGGCAGACCCCGTCGATGAGGTGAAAACGGCCATAGCCATTCTTAAATCCGTCGGACTCAGGCAGGGCATACGCCTTGTATCGTGCCCGACCTGCGGAAGAACGAATATCGACCTAATATCCCTTGCAAACGAGGTCGAAAAGCGCATATCCGGCATCGACCGGAACATAACCGTTGCCGTTATGGGCTGTGTTGTCAACGGCCCGGGCGAGGCTCGGGAAGCCGACTACGGCATAGCCGGCGGCAAGGACTGCGGACTGCTGTTTAAGCACGGCGAGGTTTTGGGAACTTACCCCTACGACCGCCTGTGCGACGCACTTATTGACCTTATCGAAAAGGACGTTTAAATTGAGCGAACATACATCATTTCTTGAAATATTCCCGGGCACCGCGAGCCATGCATCAAGCTGCGGAGGCCTTGAAAAAGCATACGTTACCGATGTCGAGATAAGCCTTGAAGCCGGAACGATGAGCATCCGCGCGCATTTTGCGCGAACTCCTGCACCGACGGAGCTTGACGCAATATGCACGGCTCTGCACGCAGACTACGGGCTGAAGGCGAGCATTATTGCCGACAGTCCTGAGATACAGAAAAAGACTGCCGTTTCGGCTTCTTCAGCATCTGCCGCGCCGTCAGGAGGCAGCGGCAAGGTGCTTATGGGGCACAGCATCAAAAAATCTCCGACGCCGATGGGCGAGCTTAACCAGGATTCAGGCCGCGTTTCTGTTGAGGGCGATGTCTTCGAGGTGACCAGCCGCAAGCTCAAAAAGCGTGACGGAGCCATGCTGAGCTTTGATATAACCGACCTCACAGGCTCGATAAGGGTCATAAAATTTCTGCGAGCAGAGGACGATCAGTCTATCATCAACAAGATAAACGTCGGCGATCACCTCATAATAAACGGCTTTGTTACCTACAGCCGCTATGATGAGGATATCGTCCTTGAGCCTAAAGACATAGTTGTCGGAAAGAAATACATACGCCCGGATAACGCCGAGGAAAAGCGCGTTGAGCTGCATATGCATACCCGTTTTTCCGCGCTCGACGCTCTGACCGATCCTGCTGCCGTGGTAAAGCGCGCGGCATATTGGGGACACCCGGCCATAGCCGTCACAGACCACGGCGTTTTGCAGGCATTCCCCGATATGTGGAAGGCAGGTAAAAAGCACGGCGTTAAGATCATCTATGGCTGCGAGTGCTATTTTGTAAACGACATGGACGGAAGCCTTGCCGTTCACGGCAGCAGCGACAGGGATATGAACGACGAAATGGTGGCCTTTGATATTGAGACCACCGGACTCAATGCAGGCTCCGACCGCATGACCGAAATAGGAGCTGTTATCTATGCCGGAGGCGAGATAAAAGAAACGTTTAACACCTTCGTTGACCCCGGTATGCACATCCCGGCCGAGATCACGCAGCTTACCGGAATAACCGACCGCGACGTTAAGGGCGCGCCGAGCGAGGCCGAGGCTATGAAAAGCTTCCTCGAATTTGTCGGCGATCGTCCGATAGTTGCGCACAATGCCGATTTCGATACCGGCTTTATGTCGGCTGCGGCGGCTCGCAGCGGAATTGAGTTTGAACCTGTTTATCTTGATACCCTCGTTCTGGCTCGTGCGCTTTTGCCCGATCTTAAGCGGCATAAGCTTGATATAGTGTCAAACCGGCTGAGCCTGCCGGAGTTTAACCACCATCGTGCGTCGGATGACGCACTTGTTGTCGCGCGCATAATGGGAAGATTTCTGCCTATGCTCGCGCAGCAGGGCGCAAAGACCGTAAACGATATTCAGGAGGTCTATGCTCGCATCAAGCCTGCCGACCATACAAAGTCAAGGCATATGATACTGCTGGTGAAAAACAAGGTCGGCCTTAAAAACCTGTACGAACTTGTTTCGCAGTCGTATCTCAAGTACTTTTACAAAACCCCGACCATGCCGAAAAGCCTGCTGATAAAGCACCGGGAGGGGCTGCTGATCGGCTCCGCCTGCGGTATGGGCGAGCTTTACGGCGCTGTGATGCACGGCGCGAGCGACTCCGAGCTCAAGCGCATAGCGTCGTTTTACGATTATCTTGAAATTCAACCGCTCGGCAATAACGGATTCCTTGTTGACAACGGCGTTGTTAGCGACATAAGCGTTTTGCAGGACTATAACCGCCGCATACTCGATATCGGCCGTCAGCTCAATAAGCCGGTCATTGCCGCAAGCGACGTGCATTTTCTCGACGCCGAGGACGAGCAGTACCGCAAGATACTTCAGGCGGCAAAGAAATTCTCCGATGCCGACCGCGGCTGCCCGATCTTCTTCCGCACGACCGATGAGATGCTCAAGGAGTTTGACTATCTCGGCGACGATGTCGCGCGCGAGGTCGTTGTCAAAAATCCGCGTGCCATTGCCGATATGGTCGATGATATCGAGCTTCTGCCCAAGGATCTGTTCCCGCCGAAGATCGAGAACTCTGCGCGTGACCTGCGCGATCTTGTCTACGGCAAAATGACAGATATTTATGGAGAGAATCCGCCGGAGATAGTAAAATCGCGCGTCGATACCGAGCTTACTACGATACTTGACCATAACTATGACGTTATCTACATGTCCGCCCAGAAGCTTGTTCAGAACTCGCTTGAGCATGGCTACCTCGTCGGCTCGCGTGGCTCCGTCGGCTCGTCTATCGTGGCATACATGTCCGGCATCACCGAGGTCAACTCGCTTCCGCCGCACTATGTTTGCCCCAAATGCAAGCATTCCGAATTCATAACCGACGGCTCATACGGCTGCGGCGCGGACATGCCTCCGAAAAACTGCCCCGAGTGCGGAACGCTTATGCGGCAGGACGGTTTTGATATCCCGTTTGAGACCTTCCTCGGCTTCCCGGGAAATGAAAAAACGCCCGATATCGACCTTAACTTCTCCGGTGAATATCAGGCGCAGGCACATAAATACACTGAAGAGCTTTTTGGCTCGGACCACGTTTTCCGCGCCGGAACGATAGGCACTCTTGCCGAGAAAACGGCCTACGGCTATGTAAAAAAATATCTCGAGGAGCGAGGCATAAAGGTCACAAAGGTCGAGGAAAACCGCCTTGCAAAGGGTCTTGTCGGTGTTAAGCGCACAACAGGCCAGCACCCCGGCGGCCTTGTCGTCATACCGCAGGACATGGACGTTACCGACTTTTGCCCGGTGCAGCATCCGGCGGACGATCCCAAGAGCGGCATAATAACGACGCATTTTGAATATCACTGCATGGAGTCAAACCTCCTGAAGCTCGACGAGCTTGGCCACGATGACCCGACCATGATCCGCATGCTTGAGGATGCGACGGGCGTAAACGCGCGTGAGATATTGCTGTCAGACCCCGATACAATGAAAATATTCACAACGCCCACCGTGCTCGGACTTCCGGATGATGACGATATCATCGGCAAAACCGGCAGCATCGGCATACCCGAGTTCGGCACCGGCTTTACGCGCCAGATGCTCGTCGATACGCAGCCCACGCAGTTTGACACTCTTGTGCGCCTGTCGGGCTTTTCACACGGCACCGACGTTTGGGCCGGCAATATCCGCGACCTTATCGTTAACGGCATCGCAACCGTTAACGAGACCGTCGGCTGTCGAGACGATATCATGCTCTACCTCATTCAAAAGGGCATGGAGCCGTCGCTTGCATTTAAAACGATGGAGGCCGTGCGTAAGGGCAAGGTCAAAAAAAGCGGCGAGTTCCCGGGCGATGCCGAGGCGCAGATGCGCGCGCTCGATGTGCCGGAGTGGTATATCGAGTCATGCCGCAAGATCGCGTATCTTTTCCCGAAGGCGCATGCTGTTGCGTATGTCATGATGGCGTTCAGGATCGCATGGTTCAAGGTTCATGAGCCTTTGGCATTTTACAGCGCGTATTTCTACCGCCGCAGTCAGAAAAACAGCTTCGACGCTGAAATGATGACTGCCGGGCTTGACGAAGTGCGCCGCAAGATATATGATCTGCGTCAGAAAGAAGACGCGACCGCCAACGAGGACAGTATTCTGACAACGCTTGAATCGGTTTACGAGTTTTACATGCGCGGCTTTGAATTTGCGCCGATCGACCTTTATGAGTCGAGCGCGACGAAGTTCAAAATAACCGAGGACGGAAAGCTGCGTCCGCCGTTTGTCGCAATCGCAGGCCTCGGTGAAACTGCCGCCGAGGATCTTGAAAACTGCGCCAAGCCCGGACATACTTATATATCGATCGAGGAGGTCAGCGCTGCCTGCCCCAAGGTAAGTACGACCCACCTTGAAATATTGCGCCGCATGGGTGCGTTCGGAGAAATGCCGGAGAGTTCGCAGATAAACCTCTTTGAGGGCTTCTGATGATTCAAACCGAGACCGCAACAGATAGAAGGTGTTTCAAATAAAAATATTCAGCTCAAGATCTACGAAAGGGCATTTGAACAAAGGCTCCGAAAAGAAAAACGCAGATACCGAGCCTAAGCAGAAAAAACCTCGTGATAAGAAGAAACTTCTTAAAGTAATAGTCGCGATACTTCTTGTACTGACCGCAATTTACAACTTCGTTGTCTACACAAGCATTCCTGCAATCAAAAACCTTCGTGATGCTTACATAGAAACAGCTATGTCGACCATGACTCACCAGTGGCTTGCTCAGTGGGTGTTCCCGGAGAGCATAATCGATGAGGTCATGGATAAGGTCAGAGCTGAGCGCGCGGCTCAGGTAGGTATTGAAAGCAAGTGGAACGAGAATAAGGAAGAAAAAAGCAAAGAGACCATATACGATATGTTCGATGAGCTCGATGAGGCTTCGTTTGAGGCATACCTCAAGGAAAACACTGCCGTCAACAGGCGTAACTGGCGGGATATCCGCATAAATGAAGCCGGCCTTGACGATGAGGGAACGAGCATAATGACAAAGCAGGGAGATCAGGTGCTTGCTGTTGATGCAAAAAATGAGCTTCTGCTTGTCCGTGTGAAGGGCACAGGATATCAGGGCGTACTGGCAATACTCAAAGATCCTTCCGCTCTGCGCTGCTGCCCGGCGGAAAACCTCGGACTTTACGGCGAGTTTCTGGGTGACCTTGTGCCGAGGTGCAACGGCGTGCTCGGCGTAAATGCCAGCGGCTTTTCCGACTATAAAGGAGGCGGCAACGGCGGCAAGGTCAAGGGCTACACTATGTGCAGCGGCGAGGAGTTTGGCAAGCATTTTGACAACAGCCGCAAACGTCTCGAGCTAAGGAACGATGATAAGATCTACATAGTGGATGCGAGTACCGAAACCAATCCCGAAACGGGTGATGCGGTCGAGTTCAGCCCGGCGCTTATAATTGACGGCAACAGCCTTATCGGCGCGCAGTCGGCGTTTCGCTCTATCCAGCCTCGAACGGTTGTCGGCCAGTCAAAAGACGGCGACATTCTTCTGCTCGTTATTGAGGGCAGACTCGTAGGACGCTCCTTGGGCATAGGACTGCCGGACTGCACCGCGATCATGAACAGATACGATGCATATCAGGCGATGAACATGGATGGCGGCACAAGTTCTGTGATGTGGTATGACGGAGAGTATATAACAAAGTGCTCAAATCCCGTTATTCAGAGCCGCTATCTTCCCAATGCATGGGTATACGGTAATGCAGCATAGCAGGGAACATTTTTATAGATAAACCGTCTTACTGTCGTAAGTCAAGGCGAAAAGGGCAAAAAGCGCCGAAAAGGTACGCTGCCAGGCGTGTTTGCTCTTGTTAACCGATGGTATCAACCCAACAGAAAGAAGGCATCTCCCATAAAAATATTCAGTTCAAAATCAACAAGGCAGACGGCTGCACCGGCGCATGCAAAAGCTAGGCCTGCACCAAAAAAAGCCGCTGCGTCCAAAGCTGCGGCGCGCGTAAAGCCGGAGCCTGTTCGCGAGACTGTTAACGTCACTGCGGCGGAGGACAGGGTACGCAAAGTCAAAAAGAAGAAAAAGGCCGCAAAGCGCAGAAAGGGCTTTGTCGTGTTTTTCTGCATAATTGCTGTCCTTGCAGGACTTTATACCTTTGTTGTTTATACGAATGTGCCGTTTATAAAAAATCTGCGTGACGCTTACATAGAAACGGCCATGCAGACCATGAGCCACCACTGGCTGGCCGAGCTGTTTTTCCCCGATGACGTTATTGCCGACGTAATGAGCCGGGTAAACAACGCGACCGAAAAGCAGCAGGGCATCGAAAGCGAATGGACGCACAAGGTTGAGGAGCGAGACGACGGAAACTTCTATGAGCTTTTTGACGAGATAGACAAGTCATCCCTTGAATCGTATCTCAAATCGCATCCGGAATATGACAAGAAGTCTCTCATGGAGCTTGATATAAACGAGGCCGGCCTTGACGATAATGGAACGACGATAAAAACAAAGCAGGGCGACCAGGTGCTTGCGATAAACGCAAAGAAAGGAGTGCTGCTTGTACGCATAAAAGGCTCGGGATACCAGGGTGTTCTTGCGATACTCAAGGACTCGTCAAAAATGCGCTGCTGTGCCGCTGCGCATATCGGCGGCTACGGTGAACTGCTTGAGGATTTCGTGCCCAGATGCAATGGCATCATCGGCGTAAACGCCAGCGGCTTTTACGATCCCGACGGTGTCGGAAACGGCGGAACGGTTGACGGCCTTGCCATATGCGAAGGCAAGGAGTACGGCTATCACGTCACTTACGGCAGAAAGCGCATGGAGGTCAGAACCGACGATAAGATGTACATCGTTGACGCGAATACGAGAGTTGCCTCAAACGTCCGCGACGCTGTCGAGTTTTCGCCGGCGCTGATAGTTGACGGCAAGGCACTTATCGACGAACAGTCGGGCTTCCGCTCTATCCAGCCGCGCACGGTAATAGCGCAGGCAAAGGACGGCGATGTTATGATGCTCGTTATAGAGGGCCGTTTGGTCGGTCGCTCACTTGGGATCGGCCTGCCGGACTGCACCGAGATACTGCTCAGATACGATGCATATCAGGCAATGAATATGGACGGCGGCACAAGCTCTGTAATGTGGTACGACGGCGAGTATGTGACAAAATGCTCGAACCCGGCAATAACCTGCCGCTATATGCCGAATGCATGGATATACGGCTGACATTTCAAAAAACCGCGCCTGACGCGGTTTTTTGCCGTTATAATCTAATGTTGGTTTGACAAATTATAATAATATGATATAAATTAAGTTTTATGGAAAAGATAAGCTCAAGAAAAAACAGAATAATATGCCATATGCGCGCAGTTGCGTCAGACCCGGCATACCGCAGCGAGGTCGGACAATTCATATGCGACGGCGAAAAAACGCTTAGGGAAGCGATAGAATACGGAGCGGAGATAGTGCAGGTACTATGGCGTGAGGGGGCGCATACCGATGAGCTTCCGCCGGAAACCGAGCAGTACTGCGCTCCGGCTGATCTTGTCGAGTATGCATCTCCGTTAAAATCAGGTCCCGGCCCTGTGTTTACTGTAAAAATTCCGCAGCAAAGCCGCGATGAGCGCATAATGCGAGCCATAGTTATCGAAAATCTTCAGGATCCCGGAAACGTCGGAACGATAATAAGAAGCGCAAACGCATTTGACATCGACGCCGTTATCATGGTCGGCGCGTGCGCGGATCTTTATAATCCCAAGACCGTGCGCGCGAGCATGGGCGCTATATTCCGGCAAAGAGTGCTGAAAATGAGCATTGATGAGCTTGAGCTCTCTGTTCGTTCTTACAACTGCCTGAAGCGTGCTGGTATCAACACGGTTGAAGAGCTGATCAATAAGACCCCGGAAGACATGATGAAGGTTCGTAATCTGGGCCGCAAATCTCTCGAAGAAGTACAGGCAAAAATCAGCGAACTGGGTTTCCATTTCAGACCCAGTGAGGAGTAAGGCAAATTCAGAAATGGGTTTGTGCAGCCGGTGAACACCGGTTGACTCTAAAAGCTATATCGCATTTTGTAAATAGGAAAGTTCGGTCGGCGGTAAGTCCAAAAGGCACGTCCGGTCGCAAAACATGATTGGCGTAAACAAACATTCGGTGAGTAAGACCAAAGGGCATGGCCGGATGTACCAGGATTGAAAGGAAAATAATACAATGGCAAAGTATAGAAAATTAGGCAGAACATCTGATCAGAGAAAGGCTCTGTTAAGAAGCCAGGTAACCAGCCTGCTGTACAGAGGTAAAATCGTTACCACTGAAGCTAAGGCAAAAGAAATCCGTAAGATCGCTGAGGGCATCATTGCACTGGGCATCAAGGAGAAAGATAACTTCGATACCGTTACTGTTACTGCTAAGGTTGCCCGCAAGGACAAAGACGGCAAGAGAGTAAAAGAAGTTGTAGATGGCAAGAAGGTTACCGTTTACGATGAAGTTCAGAAGGAGATCAAGAAAGATCAGCCTTCCAGACTGCATGCAAGACGTCAGATGCTGAAAGTATTCTATCCTGTTACTGAGGTTCCTGCCGCAGCAGCTGGTAAGAAGAAAAACACCAAGAAGATCGATATGCCTGCAAAGGTATTTGATGAAATCGCTCCCAAGTACGCAGACCGTAAGGGTGGTTACACCAGAATCGTTAAGATCGGCCAGCGTAAGGGCGATGGTGCAATGGAAGTTGTACTGGAGCTGATCTAATCAGAGATTTTTCAAATTAAATGATGGTATGTTTTCCGATCGGAGAGCAAATCATTCTGAAGAAATGGAGAGCCGGATAAGACGGCGGACTGAAAATGTCTGTCGAGTTTATCCGGCTCTTTTTATCGTATAGGAAACTTCGTTTCCATACGATAAAAATGCTCCGCAAGGATGCGCACTCGGCGCAAGGGTAGATGGTTGCCGAGGCAACCGCGCCTCGGCGCGAGAATGTGCCAAGGCACATTCTTTTTTACAAGGACGGCCCTCACAGGCGAAGCTGTGAGAGACGTCCTTCTCCTTTGAGATATTTTTTATAGATCAGGAAGAAGGCAAGACTGGAAGAGAAGAAGCAAAGCGTGTCTGCAATGGGTTCCGCGTAAAAGCACATCCTTGCAGCGAAAAAGAGGGGAAGCAGACAGGTCGCTGCAAAATACTCGCTTTTCCGCAGCAGGGATAAAAACAGGGACAGCTTTGTCAGGCTCATGGCAGTCAGGGCATCTACAAAGACATACTGGAAGCTCAGCGGGATAACGCCGAGGGTAAAGACCTGAATTCCCCAGACAGAAAGAGATGCGTATTCCGGGTTTTGGGTGAAAATTCGGACAAAATACTGCGGAACAAAACGGGACAGCAGGAACATAAACGTCGTAAAACCGATGCATAAAAGCAGGACGCAAAGTACAATTTTGCGGATGCGCTCAACCTTTCCGGCACCCATGTTGAAGCTGATGAGGGGCTGGGAGCCTCCGGTGATGCCGAGCATCGGCGAGGTGATGAGCAGCATGTAGCTCTGTACGATGGTTGCGCAGGTGATGAGAGTGTCTCCGTATTCCGGACCGCCAAAATGCTGCAGGACTGCATTTAGGGCGATGATGATCACGCTGTCGGTTGCAAGAATTAAAAAGGGAGAAAAGCCCATTTTCAGGATGCGTACTGCGGTAGAACGCCGGATCGGTGCCAGTGTCAGGGGAATGGGCATTTTTTTCTGTTTCAGCGTCAGCAGGACAAAAACACAGGAAGACAACTGCGCGAGGACGGTAGCGAGGGCAGCACCTGCAATATTCATATGCAGCAGAAAGATAAATACGGGATCCAGTACGATGTTGACAATCGCTCCGATCAAGGTTGTTGCCATCCCAAGCCCCGGATATCCCTGCGCGGTGATGAAATAGTTCATGCCCATGGACAGCAGGGCGAAGAACGTGCCGAGTGTATAAATCGTCATGTAGGTATTGGCGTAGGGAAATGTTGTTTGGCTTGCACCGAACCATTGAAGAAGCGGAGCTTTCAGCAATAGAAATAAAATGGTAAGCGCAGCGGAAAAAACGAGCAGCATGGAAAAGCTTGTACCAAGGAGATTTTTTGCTTTTTCCTGATCCTTTGCTCCGAGACGCATCGAAAACAGGACGGAGCCGCCGATACCGATCAGTGTTGCGAAAGAAGAAAGCAGCGTGATGACGGGCGCGCAGATGCCGGCGCCTGCCAGGGAAACATCTCCGATCTGCGGGATATTTCCGATATAAATGCGATCAACGATGCTGTAAAGAACGTTGACAAACTGCGCGAACATAAAGGGGATCGAGGTTCGCAGAACCAGTCCAGGTACAGAGTCGTTTCCGAAATCATTAGAGTGTTTTTTCATAAGAATGCTTCAATCCTATATAAAAGTGTTTATGCGGACGGGTGTATTTTGTCGGAGATGAAGAAAATTTCAACAAGGATCATGCCGATGGTGTTCGTTGAAAACCCGGTACGCAGGATGATTATACCGCAGGCATAAAAAAGCCGCAACAGGATTGTCCTTGCCATTCAGGAGGTGTGCTGTTAAAATGGAACAGGATTGACCCCGATTTTTCTGGAAACATTGAAACAGCAGGCATTTGTGCAGACGGGAAGAAGCTTGAAAAATAAAATTATTCAAGCTCGAGATTTGTATCTGCGTGCACTTGACACAAACTCGGCATGCGCAAAAAGCGTGCTCAGAAATGAGAGGAAAACATGAGCATTATAAAGACGAAACATTTAAGCTATCATTATATCCGTCACGATGAGGAAGGCAATGTGGAGGGAGAGGTTCCAGCGGTAAAGGATGTAAATCTTTCGGTGGAGCCGGGCGAATTTATTGCGATCCTGGGACATAACGGTTCCGGAAAGTCGACGCTGGCGAAGCATTTTAATGCGCTTTTGCTGCCGTCGGAGGGCTGTATTGTTGTGGATGGCATGGATACGGCAGATGAGAACCATACTTGGGATGTGCGCAGCACTGCCGGGATGGTATTTCAGAATCCGGACAATCAGATCATCGGGCAGGTCGTGGAGGAGGATGTTGGCTTCGGACCGGAAAACCTCGGTGTGCCGACAAAGGAAATCTGGGAACGAGTGGAGGAAAGCTTAAAAGCAGTCGGAATGTATGAATATCGAAAATATTCTCCGAATAAGCTTTCCGGCGGACAGAAGCAGCGCGTTTCCATCGCAGGCGTGCTTGCGATGCATCCGAAATGTATTGTGCTGGACGAGCCGACGGCAATGCTGGATCCCAACGGGCGCAAAGATGTCATAAGGGCGGCTCGTGCACTGAATGACGTGGAAAATGTCACGATCATCCTGATTACCCATTATATGGAAGAGGTTATTTATGCCGACCGGGTGTTTGTAATGGATGAAGGCAAGGTTGTGATGCAGGGAACGCCGCGGGAGATCTTTTCCCAGGTGGAACGGTTGAAGCATTTGCGTCTGGATGTACCGCAGGTTACATTACTCGCCTATGAGCTGCAAAAGAGCGGACTGAAGCTGCCGGATGGCATTCTGACAGCACAGGAGCTGACGGAGGAGTTAAAAAAGCTGTGTACAGGCAGTAAAACAGGCGCATCGGATAACAGACAAATGCCTGTAAAGTGAGGAAACAATGGGATTAAAACTGGAGCATGTAAGTTATTTATATGGAACGGATACGGAGCTTTTGGTGCGTGCGCTGGATGATGTGAATCTGGAAATTCCGGACGGTCAGTTTATCGGACTGATTGGCCATACCGGTTCCGGAAAATCGACGCTGGTGCAGCATCTGAACGGGCTTTTAAAGCCGTCAGAGGGAACGATTCTTTTTAACGGTGAAAATATCTGGGCTCAGGATTATTCGAGAAAGACGCTGCGCAGCAAGGTCGGGCTGGTTTTTCAGTATCCGGAGCATCAGCTGTTTGAAACGGATGTATTTGCGGATGTCTGCTATGGCCCCAAAAACCTCGGGCTGGAGCAGGTAGAGATCGAGCGGCGTGCAAAAAAGGCACTGGAGCTGGTGGGTTTTCCGGAAGAATTTTTCGGACAGTCCCCGTTTGAGCTTTCCGGCGGACAAAAACGGAGAGTGGCAATTGCAGGTGTGCTTGCAATGGAGCCGGATATTTTGGTGCTGGATGAGCCGACAGCAGGACTTGATCCGAAGGGCAGGGACGAAATATTAGGGCAAATTTCTCATTTGCAGAAGGAAACAGGCATCAGCGTGGTGCTGGTTTCCCACAGCATGGAAGATGTGGCGAATTATGTGGAGCGCATTATTGTGATGAACAAGGGAAAGGTGATGTTCGATGACGTACCGCACCGGGTTTTTTCCCATGTAAAGGAGCTGGAGGCAGTCGGACTTGCCGCACCGCAGGTGACCTATATTCTGCACCAGCTAAAGGACAATGGCTTTGACGTGGATCCTTCTGCGACAACGATTGAGGAAGCAAAGGAGACGATTCTGCAGGCAGTGAGGAAGAACAGCAAATGATTAGGGATATTACACTTGGACAATATTATCAGACGGATTCCGTGCTGCATAGGCTGGACTGTCGGGTAAAGCTTGTAGGGACGCTTGCATTTATCATTTCCCTGTTCGTCGTGAATAACGTATGGGGATATCTGCTGGCGGCACTGTTTCTGGCACTGTGCATTCGGTTATCGAATGTGCCCTTTAAATTCATGGTAAAAGGTATGAAATCAATCGTATTTCTGATGCTTTTTGCGGTTGTGTTTAACCTTTTTCTGACTCCCGGAACTCCGGCTGTGACGATCTGGAAGTTGAAAATCACATGGGAAGGCATTGAGATGGCATCCAAGATGGCGGTTCGTCTGGTAATGCTGATCATCGGTTCATCGCTGATGACCCTGACAACTACGCCGAATCATCTGACGGACGGTCTGGAAAGCCTGTTGAATCCGCTTAAAAAGTTTAAGGTGCCGGTGCACGAGGTTTCCATGATGATGTCCATCGCGCTGCGCTTTATCCCGATTTTGCTGGAAGAGACAGACAAGATCATGAAAGCACAGATCGCGAGAGGCGCGGATTTTGAAAATGGAAGTCTGATCCAGCGGGCAAAGGCGATGGTTCCTTTGTTAGTGCCGCTGTTTATCGCTGCGTTTCGGCGTGCAAATGACCTTGCCATGGCGATGGAAGCCAGATGCTACCGCGGCGGCGAGGGGAGGACAAAGATGAAGCCGCTCGTTTATCGAAAGCAGGACTATATGGGCTATGGATTTCTGGTCGCCTATTTGGTGGCAGCGGTTCTGATCGGGAGGGTGCTTCTGTAATGGAGACGATAGAAATACGAAAAAAGCGCCGCATTTGTCTGGTGGTGGCATATGACGGGACAAATTATCAGGGGTGGCAGATACAGCAAAATGGCAATACCATCGAAGCGGAGTTAAACCGTGCGCTGTCTGCCCTGACAAAGGAACCAATTGAGGTTTCCGGTGCGAGTCGTACGGATTCCGGTGTCCATGCGCGCTGCAATTACGCGGTATTTGATACCGCTGTCCGGATGCCCGGGGACAAATTTTCCTACGCATTGAACCAGCGTTTGCCGGAGGATATCCGGGTTCGAAAATCCTATGAGGTTTCACCGCACTGGCATCCGCGTAAGTGCAGCAGTAAAAAAACATATGAATACCGGATTTTCAATGACGAATTTCCGGATCCGCTCTGCCGACTGTATACACATTTTACCTATACAAAGCTGGATATAGACAGGATGAATGCGGCAGCAGGATATCTTATCGGAGAGCATGATTTCAAAAGCTTCTGCAGTATTCATACGCAGACGGAGACCACAGTTCGGACGATCACAGATCTTTCGGTAAAAAAAGAGGGCAGCCTGATCACGATCCGGGTGACCGGTACAGGATTTCTTTATAATATGGTACGGATCATTGCAGGAACGTTGATAGAGGTCGGGAACGGCAAATACCCGCCGGAGCATATAAAAGAGATCCTCCAGCACTGTGACAGAAGCTGTGCCGGACCGACTGCCCCAGCACGGGGACTGACGCTGGTGGAGTATGAGTTTTTGTGATGCAAGGATTTTCAGGACGAAAGGTTTCAGGAATGCAAGACGGTTTGTGACTGCATGAAAAGTGTTGTAAAATATCGAAAAAATCTAATAAAAAAAGATTGACACAAGAGGTTGTGTAGCATATAATTATCAAATGTGGCGGTCTGAAAATGTTTTACCTGCCCCGGAAAAGCATTTTATCAAAAACAGACCTGTATTCGTTCAATTCCCGGTTCGGATACGCGCAGCGAATGACCTGTAGATTGTATGGAGGTACACTATGAAAACATTTATGGCTAACCCGGCTAAAATTGATAGAAAATGGTATGTAGTAGACGCAGAGGGCAAGACCCTTGGCCGTCTGGCATCTGAAGTAGCTAAAGTACTGAGAGGCAAGAACAAGCCTGAGTACACCCCTCACGTTGATACCGGCGATTATGTAATCGTTGTGAATGCAGAAAAGATCCATGTAACAGGCAAGAAGCTGGATCAGAAGATTTATTATCATCATTCCGACTATGTTGGCGGTATGAAGGATGCAACTCTGAGAGAAAAGCTGAACAAGAAGCCTGAGCAGGTTATTGAGTTAGCAGTGAAAGGAATGCTTCCCAAGGGACCTTTAGGAAGACAGATGTTCACCAAACTTCACGTTTATGCTGGTCCTGATCACAAGCATGAGGCACAGAAGCCTGAAGTACTGACATTTTAACTAAAGGATCGAAAAGGAGGAATTAGAAAATGGCTAACGCAGCAAAATATTACGGAACTGGAAGAAGAAAAAGCTCCATTGCCAGAGTATACCTGGTACCCGGCAACGGCAATGTGACAATCAATAAAAGAAGCATTGATGAGTATTTCGGTCTGGAAACTCTGAAAGTAATCGTTCGTCAGCCTCTGACAGCTACTGATACAGCTGACAAGTTCGACGTTCTCGTTAATGTTAAGGGCGGCGGCTACACCGGTCAGGCTGGTGCAATCCGTCACGGTATCGCAAGAGCACTGCTGGAAGCAGATGCAGACTTCAGACCTGTTCTGAAGAAAGCTGGCTTCCTGACACGTGATCCTCGTATGAAGGAAAGAAAGAAGTACGGTCTCAAAGCAGCCCGTCGCGCTCCGCAGTTCAGCAAGCGATAATCGACTGCTCAGACTATATCAAAATGGTTCAAAAAGCCCGGAAAATCAAGGTTTTCCGGGCTTTTGCTATATCTAAACGGGCTGATATGGTTTGACCAAATTTGGCAAAACGAGAGCCGATTTCATCCAATTTTTAGTGGTCCGCAAGTGGTTAACTGGCCAAAAAGAGGGCGAAAAGAGGGGGAAGTGGTTCCCAAAGTGGTTAACCGAGAGCCGATTTTTGGGGTGCTTTTCAGCCCTCCTTTCCCTCGTTTTTTGGCTGTGGCAGTTTGGCATAGTTTGAGCTAATTTGAATAATTGAATATGAATTTGATGTAGCACACAGTATAAATGCTGGGTGCTTTTTTCATTTCAGGAACTCGTATTCCGGCGATAGAAAGAGCCGTCACTTCACTGTTAATTTTGAAGTGGCGGCTTTTTCTATTTCCAGAAGCAACAGCAATAATTAGAAATGAGGTGAAGTCAATGAACACGCAAATCATCGCCATTGCCAACCAGAAAGGCGGCGTTGGCAAGACAACGACCTGTGCCAACTTGGGAATCGGGCTGGCGCAGGCCGGAAAGAAAGTCCTTCTGATCGACGGAGACCCACAAGGGAGCCTGACAATCAGCCTGGGAAATCCGCAACCGGACAAGCTGCCCTTTACCTTGTCCGACGCTATGGGTCGAATCTTGATGGATGAGCCGCTCCGTCCCGGCGAGGGTATCCTGCACCACTCAGAGGGCGTAGACCTGATGCCTGCGGACATCCAGTTATCCGGTATGGAGGTATCTCTGGTAAACGCCATGAGTCGTGAGACTATCTTGCGGCAATATCTGGACACGCTGAAGGGGCAATACTCCCATATCCTCATCGACTGCCAGCCCTCCCTGGGTATGCTCACAGTCAACGCACTGGCAGCTGCCAACAGGATCATAATTCCCGTTCAGGCAGAGTATCTGCCCGCCAAAGGGTTGGAACAGCTGCTCTCCACGGTAAACAAGGTAAAGCGGCAGATCAACCCCAAGCTCCAGATAGACGGTATCCTGCTGACGATGGTGGACAGCCGAACCAACTTTGCCAAAGAGATCTCCGCGCTCCTGCGTGAGACCTATGGTAGCAAGATCAAAGTATTCGGCACAGAGATTCCCCATTCTGTCCGGGCAAAGGAAATCAGCGCCGAGGGAAAAAGTATTTTTGCCCATGACCCTGGCGGCAAGGTGGCAGAGGGGTATCGAAATCTGACGAAGGAGG
>ENA-OROZ01000711-OROZ01000711.1-human-gut-metagenome-genome-assembly--contig:-NODE-711-length-35706-cov-14.653053_pt1 | contig 35706 bp, 29 predicted proteins | sample MGYA00242138_ERZ509066 | MGnify/ENA primary metagenome ERZ509066 (study PRJEB26280, sample SAMEA2338691) | human gut metagenome | biome: human gut; feature: human-associated habitat; material: faeces... | reverse complement strand
TTTTGATATTGATGGGACGTTGGTCAGCTTTAAGACACATCGGGTTCCGGATTCCGCGAAAAGGGCGATAGCCGCTTTACGAGCTAAAGGTGTTCGGGTGTTTATCGCGAGTGGAAGACAATTGCTGGCTATTAATAATTTAGAAGACTTACAATTTGACGGTTATGTTACGTTGAACGGGGGATATTGTATTGTGGGAGAGCAAGTGATTTATAAGCACAGTATGCCGTCGGAGGATATGGTTTCTTTGGTGCAATACATGGAAGAACGAGAAGATTTCCCTTGTATTTTTGTGCATGAGAATGCATTTTGTATCAATTACACGGATGAGCGGACAGACGAGGTCTTTCGTTTGTTGAATTTTCCGCAACCACCTACTCTACCTTTACGGGAAGCTGCCACAGGTGATATTTTTCAGTTGGTGGCTTTTTTCACGAAAGAACAGGAGAAAGCAATCATGGCAGTTATGCCGCATTGCGAGGCGACCCGCTGGAATCCGTTGTTCTCGGATGTCATTCCGAAAGGAAGTAGTAAGCAAGTGGGGGTGGATAAGATGTTGGATTATTTTGGAATATCGTTGGATGAGTCGATGGCTTTCGGGGATGGGGGAAATGATGTTCTCATGTTGAAACACGTCGGGATCGGGGTGGCAATGGGCAACGCGGAAGACGAGGTGAAGCGGGCAGCGGATTATGTTACCGATTCCGTGGATGAGGATGGAGTTGAAAAGGCTTTACGGCATTTCGGGGTGATTTAGTTGTTTGGGAATTTAAAAGTCCGAACTATTGAAAGTCCGGACTTTTGCACTAAAAATGTCTACTTTTTTAGTTGCTGGTTGCTACATATAAACCTAAAACTTAGTCTTGTTTTTTATCTAAGATTTCCCAAATCTCGTTCGTGATCTGCGTGTCTGTCAAATGATTTTCTTTTAACAGTTCTTCCAGAACAAAGCGATCGGCAAATTCTTTCTTCAGACCGTAGTTCTTGACCTTCATCTCGGAATCCCCGTAATAGCGGGCAATCTTTTCCCCATATCCGCCGTCGAGCACACCGTCTTCAAGCGTCACCACCAGGCTATGGCTGTCGCGGAGGCCTTCAAGACGCTCCGTGTCGAGACCGGTGAGGAAACGAGGGTTGACAACAGTAGCATCGATGCCGCTTTGCTTAAGTTGTTCAGCCACAGTCACGGCAAGAGCAAAGAAATTGCCCACACCGATGATTGCCACACCGCTGCCGCAGTGAGCCATCTCAAAACGGTTCATCTCCGGCTCATAGTCGGTAGGGAAGTCAACGCTGCGCGACCCAGCCACGCCAGTGGCAGGCACACGTATAGCCACCGGATGCTCAGTCTGCTGGATGCTCCAGTCGAGCATTGCCAGATATTCCTCGCGGCATGTAGGCGCAAGGTAGACCATATTCGGGATGTTTGAAATCAGCGGGATGTCGAACAGACAGAGGTGTGTCACGTCGTTCATTGCGCCGAGGCTGCCCCAAAACACGAGAATCGTGGCAGGATTATTGTTGATGCAGAGATCCTGCGACAACTGGTCGTAGGCACGCTGAATGAACGTGCTGTAGACCCCGAACACCGGTTTCGCCCCGCCTTTTGCAAGCGCCGAAGCCATAGCCACAGCCTGCTCCTCCGCGATTCCCATGTCGATAAACTGCTTTCCCGCGCGCTCGCGTCGGTCTTTAGTGAAACCGAACACCGCCGGAGTGCCGGCCGTAATGCCCACCACTGTCCGGTCGGCCTTCATCAGCGACAGCAGATGCTCCGCAGTCAGCGTGTCATAGCCCTTGTCGCCAGCTGGCTTTTTCAGTTCTCCGGTAGGGATGTCGAACGGCATGCTCCAATGGAAACGTTCCTTCTGGCACTCGGCAAACCGATACCCTTTGCCTTTAAGCGTGTTTATGTGGAGCACGATGGGATGGTCGATGTCGCGCACACGACTGAAAGCCTCGATCATCGCCTCGACGTCGTTGCCGTCAGCCACATAGAGATAGTCGAAGCCCATAGCCTTGAAGAAGTTGCAAGACGCCTCGCCGTTGGTTTCGCGCAGCAGCTGCAGGTTGCGGTAAAGTCCGCCGTGGTTTTCGGCAATCGACATCTGGTTGTCGTTGACCACCACAATCATGTTTGAGCCAAGCTCAGCAGCCACGTCAAGGCCCTCAAACGCCTCACCGCCGCTTAGTGAGCCGTCGCCGATCACCGCCACCACATTAAACCGCTCGCCGCGCAGGTCGCGCGCCTTCGCCAGTCCCGAAGCAAGGCTTACAGAAGTCGAGGTGTGTCCGATAACAAAATGGTCGTGCACGCTTTCAGAAGGCTCGGTGTAGCCCGACACCTCGTCGTAGCAATCCGGGTTTGTAAATGCCTCTTTGCGTCCGGTGAGCATCTTGTGAGCGTAGCTTTGATGAGACACGTCGAACACGAATTTGTCCACCGGCGAGTTCATCACATAATGCATAGCCACTGTGGCCTCCACCATTCCGAGGTTCGGACCCACGTGTCCGCCATGCACGCTGAGTTTCTGAATCAGCGCCTCGCGCATCTCAGCACATAGAGAAGTCAGTTCGCCGACAGACAGCTTCTTCACATCGGCAGGAGAATTGATGTTTTCGAGATACATGTTATAGTTGTTTTTATTGATTTACCACGATGCAAAGTTACATCATCATTGACAAACAACAATAAACAATCTTACTTCAATGGCAACCCGAAATACAGAGCTTTTTCCCCAGCAAATGGAAATTACAGGAGCGACATTCGGAACGTCTTGGTGTATGGAGCGTCGGTGGGCTGAATGAGAGAGATGCCGCCGTCGTGGAGCGACAGCACACGCCGAGCCACGGCAAGTCCGATGCCCGATCCGTTCTGCTTCGTGGTGAAGAACGGCACGAAGATGCGGTCGCGGCATTCTTCAGGAATCGGAGAGCCATTGTCGGAGATGTCGATAACCACCGAGTCGTCGCTGCACGAGCGAGAACAGATGTCGATTTTTGTAGCTCCGGCGTCAACCGCATTGTGAAGAAGGTTTACAAGCGCGCGGACCATCAGCGTGCGGTCGGCATTGACAATCAAGTCATTTTCCGTATGTATTTTCACCGAAGCATTCGCTATTGACTCGCTGAGCAGAGTCGTAGCCTCGGATATGAGATCCGCAACGTAGACCAATTGCCGTTGCGGCTTTGGGATGGCAGAGAATTTGCGGAAAGTCTCGGTGAATGCCATCAGCGATGCCGAAGTGTCGCGGATTACCTCGATTTTTTCTTTCATTGTGCCGGATGCCGTTGGCAGCAGGCTGTCGCTCAGGGCGTTGATAGGAGCGATGCTGTTCATAATCTCGTGTGTAAGCACCCTTGTAAGGTTGATCCATGCATCAACCTCCTTGTGGCTCAGCGCATTGTGGATGTCGGTCAGCACGCACACCGTCGTCGTGTTGCCATCGTGAACGAATCCCGACACGCTTACCGACAAGTTCTTGTCTTTGCCACAGCCGACGATTGTAGTTCCCGCGACAGTAGAGTCGGCTATTATATTGTCGAAACCAGGCAAAGAGCGGTTTATAGCAGCAGTGTTGGCGGCATATTTCATTTCGAGCATTTTGAGTGCATTGTCGTTGCATATGCGCACGTTGCCATTGCTGTCGATTGCAATGATTCCCGCATTGACCCGGTCGATGATTGCCTTGTAGTAGCGTTCGCGCAGCTCGGCGCCCGACTTAGACTGCTTTATAATCTCAGTCAGAGAGTCGAGCAGAGCGTTGATTTCCTTGTCACCTTTCTGGAAGCGCATTGTGAAATCGTTGTTGCGTATGGCTTCGAGCAGCGTAGCGTATTTTTGCCGCTCATGCCTGACAGCCGCTATTCCGATTGCAGCGGCTGCAGCCACAGCAGCCATTGCGGCAGCCATAACCGTCGGCGAAGCGCCGGCAGAGAAAAGCAGAGCGCCGGCAATTACGGCTACGAAGACAATATGTTTTAGAATTCTGGTCATTGTCAAGGCTCAATTTCGTAGCGTTTTATCTTGTTGTAGAGAGTTTGGCGGCTGATGCCGAGTCTTGTCGCCACAAGCGACAGGTTGCCTCCGCAGCGCGCAATGGCGTCGCATATCATTTTCCGTTCCATCGCCTCAATCGTAATCTCCGGTTCGGCTGAAGTCGCGTCAGCCACCGGCAGTTGCAGGTCGGCAGAGCCGATAACCGCATTGTCGGTGATTATCACCGCCTTCTCCACGGCGTGGCGCAGCTGCCTGATGTTGCCGGGCCAGGCATTGCTCTTCAACGCCTCCATAGCCTCTGTCGAGAAGCTGCATATATCTTTGCCGTAGCGTTTGGCATAGCATTTAAGAAAGCTGTCGGCGAGCAGAGGAATGTCGTCACGGCGATTGCGCAGCGGCGGCAGTTCGAGCTGTATGGTATTTATGCGGTAGAGCAAATCCTCCCGGAAAGATCCGTCGGCAACCATCTTTTGAAGGTTCTTGTTGGTGGCGCACACAAGGCGAATGTCGACGGTCGTAGGCGTGTTGCTGCCAACGCGCTGCACATAGCGTCGTTGCACCACGGTCAGCAGTTTTGCCTGCTGGTGCAACGGCAGGTTGCCTATCTCGTCGAGAAACAACGTGCCACCGTCGGCCTCCTCGATCAGTCCCTTGCGGTCAGTCCTGGCGTCGGTGAACGCACCTTTGACATGGCCAAACAGTTCGCTTTCAAACAGCGTGTCGGTAATGGCACCCATGTCGACACACACCATCGGTTTCGCCACGCGGGCCGACAGGCGGTGAAGCTCATGGGCGAGCACATCCTTCCCCGTACCGTTTTCGCCAGTAATCAGCACATTGGCGTCGGTGCGTGCCACTTTCTCCACCAAAGTCTTCAGTCGCAGCATTTCTTCCGATTGTCCCCAGACCATCTCCGTCGGTGTTGGATTGGCGGGAGCGGATCCCAGCCGCGATTTAACCGCGCGCATAAGCGTGTCGATCAGGCGGGTATTGTCCCACGGCTTTTCCACGAAATCAAAAGCACCGTCCTTCATCGCCTGCACCGCCAACTCCACATCGGCGTAAGCCGTAAACAGCACAACAGGCACATCCGGAAACTTGTCGTTGATTTTGTGAAGCCAGTACAGACCCTCGTTGCCATTGTTGATTCCAGCCACGAAATTCATGTCGAGCAGCACGGCATCGACGCCTTGCGCCAAGACATTCAGCATGGTTTTTGGCGACGGCAGCGTCATCACATCCTCAAAGACATCGTCGAGCAGCAGCCGCAACGATGACAGAATGTTGCGGTTGTCGTCGACAACAAGTATTTTGCCTTGCTTTTTCATTGTGTTGCGAAGTTAAGAAAAATCCCGGCAAAAACGGCAAGATTCAATTGCCTTTCTGCCGGGATTGAGGAAACTTATATTTTCAGGAAGCTATTCAGCATGCAGGCTGTCGACAGGATTAGCCCTGGCTGTGCGCCAGCATTGATAGGTGACAGTGGCGGCAGTCAGTGCGGCAAGGGCGATGAACGTGGCGGCATACACCATCCAGCCGATGCTGATTCTATATGCAAACTCCTCAAGACATCGGTTCACGAACCAATATGACAGAGGCACTGCAGGAATGAAGCTGACAGCCAGAATCTTTAAGTATTTCAGATTGAACATTGCCACAACATCGGCAGTCGATGAGCCGAACACTTTGCGCACGGCAATCTCTCGTCGGCGGTACTCGCTGTCGAACACCACCAGCCCGAACACACCCATAATGCTGATGGCAATGGCAAGCAGCGAGAAAACCGAAATCTGATTGGTGAGGCGCATCTCGTTTTTGTAGGTGTCGTCGAGAATCTTGTTGTAGAACTGCATCTCGAAAGGGTATTCAGCGTTGAACTTCGTCAATTCCGTGCGAATCTTGGAGGCAGCGTCAAACATGTTTGCGCCTTTTTTGACACGCACAGTCAGGTTGTCGCAATTAAAGTCCTTACTCAACACAATCATTACAGGCTCCGTCTTGCTGTGCAGCGACGAGAACTTCGCATTGTCGCAGATGCCCACGATTGGAAACTGCGTGCCGCCGAACATAAGGCATTTGCCAACATCGACAGAGCTACTGTATTTGTCGCGTGCCAGCTTGTTGAGGATTATGGCATTTGTGTCGGAGGCGCAGAAGTCGCGTCCGTCGATGATTTTTATGCCCATTGTGTTGCAATAGCCGGCGGTGGCAAACAGGGTGCGTGGCGCCACCTCATCACCGTCGGCGCTGTGGAATACCCATCCCTGGGAGTTGTCTTTGCGCCCAGCCACACTCCACGACAGCGAAGCATCAGCCACCATCGGCAGACGTTTCAAAGCCTCGACGGCGGTTTGCGGCTCGGAGATGTCGGCGCGGGTGATGTCGCATACAATCAGCTCATCCTTCAGAAATCCGTAGTCGGCGGAGTTCACAAGGTAGTCGCGTTGCCGTTGCATAAGCAGGGCACTGACAATCAGCGAAGCCGAGATGAAGAACTGCAGCCATATCATCGCCGTGCGCATAGCCTTGCCTCTTGGCGACAATCCGAAGTTGCCTTTAAGCGCCACGGCAGGGGCAAACGACGTGATCCGCCAAGCGGGAGCCAGCCCGGCAAGAACACCTGCCACAATCGCCGTCGCGGCAGAAAGACCAAGCACGTGCAGGTTGCCGAAAGGATTTATGCCAGCCACGGTCAGTTGGTTCATCTCCGTGTGCGACAGCAGCAACAACCCACCGACGGCAATTATGAATGCCGTAAAAGCGATTCCGGCAGCCTCTGCTGTCAGATACAGGCGCAGCGACGATTGTGTGGCTCCGAGAATCTTTTGCGTGTTTATGCTGCGCACGCGCATCGGAATCAGCGCGTTGGAGAAGTTGGCGAAATTGATGGCGGCAATCAGCAGAATCAGCAAGGCTATTGACAGCAGAATCTTCTCGTTTGACGCTTTTATTTGTTCTCCCACCAGAATGAAATCGCTGTTGTAGTGGGTCTCGGTCAGCGGAATCAGCACAAACTCTTTGCGGGAATTGCCAAACCACTCGTTGCCTTTGCAGATTTCTTCAAACTGCTTGTTGGCCGACGCCCGTATTGCAGGGAAATTCTCCGCTTTGTCGGCTTTTATGAACATTGTGAACGAGTTCATATTGGGGTTTGTCAAATTGTCGCCAAACCACGATTTGTCGATTACTCTGAGCACAGGATTCCTCAGCCATGTGTTTTTGGCGTGGATGTCGCGGTAGACGGCACCCACAATCCATGTTTTCGCTTTGTTGATGCTTTTGCCCAATGGCGAAGCGTCGCCGAAATATTTCTTGGCGAAACTTTCCGGTATCATCACCTGGTTGGCGTCGAGGCATTTTTTGTCGCCCACCACGATGTCGAGATTGTAGAAGTCGGCAAAATTCGGAGCGCACATCATAAACGTCCCGGAGCAGAAATGCTCGTTGATGTAGAATGTCTCCTCATAGCAGTCGCCGAGGATATAGGTGTAGCTTTCCACATGCGGTTGCCCGCCAATCAGCTCCATTATAGGGAAGCTCATTGCCGAAAACTTTTCAAAATCGCTGTCTTTTGGCGGAATGTTGCAAGGCATGGCTATGCGGTCGGCATCAGCCAGTGCGGCATTGTAGCTGCGGTCGTAGTCAATCTGCATCAACAGTGCCACAAACACCATGAATGCCGCTGTCAGTCCCAGCAGGTTGAGCACCACCGACAGGCGGTAGCGCCGCGCCACGAACATCAGGTTGCGTAATAGTGATTTCATCGTCTGATTCCTCCGCAGATTAAAGATTTTTGTTTTGTATTGTCGACACAATCTTTCCGTCGAGCATCTCCACCACACGCGCGGCATACTCGGCGTCGTGCTTGTTGTGGGTTACCATCACGATGGTGGTGCCGGCGGCGTTGAGCTCGCTGAGGATTCTCATCACCTCCGCTCCGTTTTTGGAGTCAAGGTTGCCCGTAGGCTCGTCGGCAAGCACGAGGTCGGGATGGCTCACCACAGCCCGTGCAATAGCCACTCTCTGCTGCTGTCCGCCCGACAGTTGGTGAGGAAAATGCTTTGCGCGGTGGCTTATCTCCATGCGTTGCATGATGTTGTTGACCAACTTCCGGCGTTCAGCCGATGGGATTTTCATATAAGTGAGCGGCAACTCGATGTTTTCCCTCACAGTGAGTTCGTCGATGAGATTGAAACTCTGGAACACGAATCCAATCTTTCCGCGTCGCAGGCGTGTGCGGTCGCGCTCGCCGAGCGTTCCGACATCTGTGCCGTTGAGCATAAAAGAGCCGGAAGATGGCGAGTCAAGAAGTCCGAGAATGTTCAGCAATGTGGTTTTGCCACATCCCGAAGGACCCATTATTGCCACGAATTCGCCATTTTCGATTTCAAGGCAGATGTTGTTGACCGCAATGGTCTCGATGTCGCTTGTGCGGAATGTCTTTGTGAGATTTGTTGTTTTGATAATCATATCTGTGGATGTTTTTATATTATTCAATAATCAGTTTTGTGCAGTCGCCGAAATTGTCGTAGCCGCCAATCACAACGCGCTCGCCCGGCTGCAGCCCCTCGGTCACCTCGTAGAAACTCGGATTCTGCCGTCCGATTCTTACAGAACGGCGATGGGCAGTCTTGCCGTCTTTACCTATCACGAAAATCCAGTTTCCGCCTGTTGTCGTGAAGAAAGATCCGCGAGGAATCATTATCGCCGTCGAAGGTTCGCCGAGGCGCAGGTTGACATAGTTTGTCTGCCCGTTGCGCATATTGGCAGGAACGTTGCCCACAAACTGCATGTCGATGCGGAATTTAGAGTCGCGCACGTCGGGATAAACCTTGCCCACCATCACTTGATAGGTGGATTTGCCACGCTCCATAGTCCCGGTCAGCCCGGTGGCGATGCGGTCGATGTAGTGCTCGTCAATGTCGGCTTCCATCTTATGCCCGTTCACCACGTTGATGCGGCCTATCATCTGTCCGGAAGCGATGGTCTGTCCCAGCTCCAGCGACATCTGTCCCAGTTCGCCGTCGGCAGAAGCGCATACGGTCAGCTTGTCGCGCCGCTGGCGAATAAGGTCGAGGCTCAGACGCATGTTTTGAAGGTCGCTCTCAAGTTGGCTTATCTGGATGCTGCGGTAGATGGAGCCCTGGCGCAGCCGCTCGCATACAAGCTTGCGCTTCTCCGAGGCAAGCTGAAAGTCCTCCTGTGCCTTCAGATATTCTTCTTTGGAAATCAAGTCTTCGTCGAGCAGACGTTTGTACTGCTCAAACGTGCGTCGTTTTTGTCGCACATCGATGTCGAGCTGCAGTTTTTCTGTGCGGTTGCTTAGCTTGTCCTGCTCCATTGTCACTTGCGTGTTGCGCAGGAAATTCTGTTTCTCGGCGAGGTTTGCCTCGGCATTGAGAATCTCAAGGTCGAGCGAAGAGTTGCGCAGCTGTGCTATTGGTTGTCCTTTCACCACTCTTGCGCCCTCTTCTACGAAAATGCGGTCCACGATACCTCCCTCCTCGGCGCTCAGCTGTATCGATGTGAGCGGCTGCACCTTGCCGAGAATACGGACGTAGTCGTCAAACTGACCTCGCGTCACGTCGCCTATGAGCAGCGACTCCCTCTCCACTCTCATTGCCGACGCTCCGCCTTGTAGCACCACAATAGCGGCGGCTTTAGCCACTCCGGCGGCAATGGCGATTATTGTAATCGTTTTGCGGCTTATTGGGAAGCGGCGCTTTTTCAGTTGTATGTCCATGTCAGTCAAAGATTTTGTTTGTAATGTAATAGTTGGCGAGGCGACGTTTCACGTCGAAGAGCAAACGGCAGCGCACGAGTTCGGCTTGCGATGCAAACCAATTGTCGGCACTTTTGCGCAGGTCGAGCACGTCCATCAGTCCCTCGTCGTATTTGCGTCGCGCCAGAGCGTATGCCACCGAGTCGGCATCGACCTTGCGCTCCATCTTCACAATCTCTTTGGCATAGTTGTCGCGGTCGATGACGGCTTGCGAGAAATCGGTGTCAAGTTGCAGTCGCTGCCGTTCCAATGCAATCTGCGCCGCCACATATCTGTTGCGCGCCTTGCGGTAGCCGTTGATGCGGCTCAGACCGTCGAACAGCGGAATGCTTACCGACACACCGACGTATTGTCCGAAGTTCACGTCCATCTGTCTGCCGAACGACTCGTTTGTCTGACCCTGATGGCTGTAATAGTAGTCGGAAATGCCGGCGTTGAGGAAGATTGACGGCATCAGCCGTCCGCGGGCAGAGAGCGCGTTTAGCCGTTGAGTCTCGACGTTTGCCTCGGCTTGACGCAACAGAGGATTGTCGGCAGCCAGCAGCCCGTTGCTGACCGTAGCCGCTCCTGTTGCCGGCATCTCCACCGAAAGACTGTCGGCGAGCGGAAAATTCATCGTCGATTTCAGTTTCAGTTCGGCAGAACGCAATTGTGCGAGCGCGGAGGTGAGGCAATAGTCGTCGTCGGCTTCCTGGGCTTCGCTTTGGCTTAGGTCTACGGCGCTTTTCAGCCCCAGCTCCTTCATGCGGCGAGTCTGCTTCAGAGCGTCGAGGCTTTCGCGGTGTTTGGCGTCCATAATTTTAGACAATTCCTGACAGTATAGCAGATTGACGCAGGCGTCGAGTACCGCGATAGAGGCGTTGTCGCGCTGCGCGTCGACTTCCGACTCCGCCTGGCGTTTGGCTGCACGCGCGCTGCGGAAGTCGTTTACAAGACTTCCACCGGTAAACAGCGGCACGCTTATGCTCAACCCGTAGGAATTGCCGAATGTGCGCAGGTTGTTGTAGGTGTTGGTGGCGGGGTCGATGGAGCGTCCGAAGCTGAATTGTGCGCCTATCTGAGCGCCCACCGACGGCAGTGTGCTTGCCAATGCCGACTGCTGGTCAAGACGGCTGTCGCTGAGCGAAATGCGGGCTGCGCGCACGTCGAGATTGTGGTTTGCGGCATAGCGCATGCAGCTGTCGACCGACATCCGTGTCTGAGCCGTGGCTGCCAACGCCGCCAGAAGCATTGATAATATGACAAATTTTATTCTCATGTAAAAAAATAGTGCTATAATAGTACCAAAAGAGTTAAATTGTTGAGACATAATTGGTAACGATTTTAGGCGGGATGCCTGACTGTCAAAAAATTTGACAATGGCGTCAAGAAAATAGACAATGAGTCAGATAGCCCATGTGTGCTGTAAATGTTTGATTCCGCACTTCGGAAAGCAGTGAAAAGATGGTGTGGAGGGGAATGAAAATCAAAAAAAAACAAAGGCGTGAATTAATTGTAGGTCAGAATGTTATATTGACAAATTGCGTCAGAGGAACATCGGATTGCGCGAGAGGAACATTTTTGCGGCTTTGATTTTTTGCAGTAGGTTTGAAAATGCCGATTTTTGTGAGCAAAAAACAAACCAAATCTTATGCGAAAAATCAGAATTAAAATTTGTCTGTTGGCAGCAATGCTTGCCGTTGCGACAGGCATACAGGCGTCCGACTTTGTTGTCGATGAGCTGTGTTACAACATCACCGACGCTGAGGCGAAAACCGTCGAAGTGGCGAAGTATGACTATACGGTAGACGGCGAAATGGTGCGTCCCACAAAGATGGATGTAGTGGTGCCGATGACAGTTGTAAACCCCAACGACATCAGACCTACCGCGTCACGGCGCTCGGCGATGGAGCGTTCACCGTCTATGGCTTGAGGGGTGGCTGGTTCGACTACACGTCGATAGTTCTTCCGGAGGGTTTGCTTGAAATCAAGGCAAACGCATTTTCCGGGCAGCGCAAATTGACGTCGCTCGTAATCCCCGGCACGGTGAAGTCGGTAAAAACGAAATTTGCACAAATGTCGGGCATCAGCGAACTGACATTTCCGGCATCGGTGAAGGAGATGGTCACGATTGAGTCGGGACGAATACAGAAGCTGACAATCGAAGGCTCGCCAACGATAACCGCTGGCAGCCGTGATTATATCACAGGCTCTGTTACGAACAACATTGTTTATTTCATTGACAATGACACGTCTTATAAGAATGTGGAGATTACGCTGACGTCGGCCGTTCCGCCCACGTTGCCGGAAGTCACCCGCATACAATACAAGGCATATTCGGGCCGCACCACAGTGCACGTGCCAGAAGGATGCTCCGATGCCTATAACGCTGCCGGGTGGAATCAGGCGGAGGTGCTTGTAGAAGGCACAGACCATGCGGATGTAGACGGCATACGTTATTATCACGATTCCCACCGTGCAATCGGCTACGACGTGGTGAGCGAGCTCAACGACCCGCTCAATATTCCGCAGACGGTGCAGATTGGAGGAAAGACCTATCCCGTGGAGGTGCTTGCTGTGAGAATGTTTGAAGGCGAGGGCGAGTCGCTTATAAAGAACATTACGGCGATAACGCTTCCAGAAGGCTTGAAACGACTGGAAAAGAATTCGCTCTACTCTGAAGTTGTTTCGGCGACGGAAGTGACAATTCCTGCGAGTGTGGAGTATGTAGGCACATACTTTCTGCGTGGAGAGACTCTGAAAAAGATTACGTTTAAAGGCTCTCCTGTGCTCGCCGATAATTCCGTGGGCTCCAACTATAAGTTGATCCACTTTATGAGCCAGACGCCTCCGGCGGTTGGAAAATATTCGTTTCAGAGTGCACAGCTGATGGTCGTGGCTCCCGACATTGCGAGCATTCCGGTTTATCGGACTACTCTGTCGGGGCATTGGGGCGTTGAGAAAGGTTATGAATTGTCGGTTTATGGCGGATTGAAAGAGGCAGACAATGTCTATTATTCCGCAATGGAAGACGGCAATGCCTGCGCCATATATTTTGACGGAACACAGACTTCGGTTGCCTTGTCAAAGACAATACAGATAGGCGGAGCAGCCCGTGCGCTCGCAAAGATTCAACGCGGACTCTTCTACTACAAAAAGATTACGGAAGTGATTGTTCCAGAAACGGTAAAGACTATCGGCGGCAATGCGTTCTACAAATGCTCCGCGTTGACATCGCTGCAGCTGCCGTCGGAAGTCGAGGAGATAGGCGATTATGCATTTTATGAATGCAGTGCTTGGGCCATTGACGTGACGCTGCCTGTCTTGAAGACATTAGGCAAGGGGGCTTTCCAAAAATCGGGAATCAAATCGCTCAACCTCACCGGCGCCCCATTGGCAACAATCCCGGAGTCTGCGTTCGGCGAATGCTCCAGCCTTGCGTCGATAACGCTCAACGAAGGCTTGTCGAAGATTGAAAGTTATGCCTTTACTGGAGCCGTTGTTACAGAACTGACCATTCCGTCGACTGTCACAGACATATATACGGTTGGAATTTGGAGTAAAATAAAGAAATTGATTTCAAAGGCAACGACACCGCCAACGTTGAGAAATTCGCGGCAGTTGAATTGTCCGCTTTTCGTGCCCAATGGTTGTGTGACGGCATATCGCCAGGCAGACCGGTGGGTGGAGTCGACAAGTGTGATAGCTGTCGGCGAGATGCAGACCGGCGGACTGTCGTTTTATTTTGGCGACACTGACGCATTGCTATATAATGTCGATACCGATGTCACGGGCTCAGACGTGGTGATTCCAGCTACTGTGGAGCAAGGCGGAAACAGTTATACGGTCAACGAGATGCGCGCGGCGTTGCTGAAAAACTCCGCCGCAGTCAAGTCGGTGACCATTCCCGCCAGCATCACGCAAATCCCCAACGATGCATTCCGCAACTGCACGGAGTTGACGTCGGTGACGATGCCAGCCACGGTCACATCGATAGGTGCTTACGCTTTCAATGGTTGTAAGGCATTGCCGTCGGTAGTGCTGCCCGCTTCGCTGGGAAGCATCGGCGAATATGGATTCCTCGGCTGCAAGGCTCTGACGTCGATAGAGCTACCCGCCGCGCTGACTGAAATCGGCGTGTCGGCGTTCAACGGATGCTCTGCGATGGCGTGTGATGTCAACATCCCTGACGGCGTGACCGTAATTCCTGATGGCGCATTCGACCAGAGCGGAATAACAGGCATTACGCTTGGCAAGAACGTGAAGACCGTAGGCCGCAAGGCATTCTACAACTGTCAGAACATATTGTCGATAACGCTCAACGAAGGCTTGACTGAAATCGGCGAGATGGGATTTTTCAATTGTAGCAAAATCAAGGAGCTTGAATTGCCGGCATCGCTTACAACTATGGGCAGCAACGCTTTCTGGAATGTCGGCATAAAGGTGGTTTGCCACAGCGCGGCTCCGCTGACGCTGCCAAAATCGACGACGTATTCATATCAGTTCAAAAAATGCACGGTAATCGTGCCGGTTGGAAGCGTCGCAGCGTATGTGGCGGCAACCGACAAAGGCTGGGACGAAAGCAACACGTATCTGACGTTTGCCGGATTGGCAGACGGCGTTGAGTATAGGGCAAACGATACGGAAGCGTGGGTGACAGGTGTTGCCGACGACACTGTGGTTGCCGACATCAAGGACTATCTGTCGATTGACGGCTCTCAGATGCCGGTGACTCGCATCGATGCTGCGTTCAGCGGCAAGACACAGTTGCAAAAGGTGACCGTTCCCGCTGCCGTCAAAGCGCTTCCCGAGAATATGTTCGGAGACTGCACGTCGCTCAATGCGGTGACGTTTGCGTCAGGCAGCCAGTTGCAGACCATCGGCAAGTGGGCATTCATGTCGACAGCCGTTGCAGCGATAGAGATACCGGAGGGCGTCACGGAATTGCCCGACGGAGTGTTCAAAAATTGCTTGTCGCTGACAGAAATCACGCTCCCGTCAAACCTCGTCTCGGTGGGCGGCGGATGCTTCTACAACTGCAAGGCTTTGACGACGGTAAATGTCTACGCCGACAATCTGACGATAGCCGACCGTGCATTCTATAGTTGCGAGTCGCTTGAAACGATTAATTCCGCCAATCCGTTGCAGCTGAGCAGCGATATCAGCAAACTTGGAATGGAATTTGAGGGGTGCAAGAGTCTTAAAGCTGTGAGTGTGGCAGGCGGGATGATAGGCTCATTCGCTTTCGACGGCTGCGAGTCGCTCGTGTCGGTGGGTATAGCCGAAGGGGTGAAGACAATCGGTGAATATGCCTTCGACGGCTGTACGTCGTTGAAACGCATACTATTGCCGGCGTCGCTCCAGGAAATTAAGCATGAGACGTTCCGGAACGTCGTGTTTGAGGAAATCACGTGTCTGGCTGTTACACCGCCATCGATACGAGACAATACATTCACCGACTATTCGGCGCATCTCTGTGTGCCGGCAGAGTCGATGGCAGCCTATGCCGCAGCCACCGGATGGAAGGAATTCTCGAATATCGGCGACCTGACAACAAGCGGCGTGTCGGCGGTGGCAGGCGACGGTGTGAGTGTGGCTGTGTGCGACGGACGCATCTGCGTTGACGGCGTAGGTGAAACAGAGATGATTAAGGTTTATTCGACGGGCGGAATGCTTGTCGGAATGGGCTTGAACCGGCAGGTTGAAGTGCCGTCGCCGGGAGTCTATATCGTGGAATTCAAGAAAGGCACCGTCAAGGTAGCAATAAGGTAAGTTTAGAAAAAAATATTAGTGTAACATTATGCGCTCTCTGGTTTGTGAAAATCGGAGGGCGTTTCTTTTGTTGTAAAAAATCATCATAATGAAAAATTGGGGCAAATTTTTTAGACATAAATGTTTGGAATTTGGATATATTGCATAACTTTGCGAACAAACCGAAATAAAAACATAAACCAAGCTGACGGATTTTAGGGAGAGTCGGACAACGGGTGTGGATTCTCCGCTTTGTTCAGGAATTTAACGCCGACGCAAAGGGATGCGTTGTGACATATAGGCAATAAGCTGTGGAAACCAGACAAATGTCAGTCAAACATTGTGGATGGCAAAGCCGCATCGATTGGTGGAGCAGCGGTTGTGAAGATGAGATAGAAACCTATAAAATAAAAGAGAATGAAAAGCAAATCAAAAGTGACAATGTTGGTGGTGGCAGTGCTGCTGTCGCTGCTGTCGAGTGTAAATGTGCAGGCTTCCCAAACAGGCAAATGCGGAGACAACATCACATGGACTCTTGACGATAAAGGCAACTTGGAGTTGGCAGGAAAAGGAAAGATGTATGGCTATTCCTTAATGGGCGCGCCATGGGGCACTTCGATAGTGTCGGTGACGATATCGGAAGGAATCGAGAATCTCGGAAAATATGCTTTCAGTTTCTGCGGAAAATTGACAAATGTGGTTATTCCAAACTCTGTGAAGGAAATATTAGAAGGCGTCTTTCGTGGCTGTGAAGGCTTGGAAACTGTGACTATCGGAGAGTCGGTGGCGAGCATCGGACCATCGGCCTTCAGTGGATGCCGCGGGTTGTTGAGCGTGACGATTCCAAGCGCGGTGAAGGTTATTGAAGCCAAGGCATTTTTCAATTGCGGCAAGTTGAAGAGCTTCAGTGTTGACAAGGAAAATAAAGTGTACGACAGTAGAGGCAATTGCAATGCGATAATAGAAACAGCAACCAACACGCTGATTTATGGTTGCAAGAATACGGTTATCCCTAACACGGTGACGAAAATCGGAGAAGATGCCTTCGCTTATTGTGTGGCGTTGACGAGCATAGAGATTCCTAATTCGGTGACTGACATCAAAAGCGGTGCTTTCAGTGGCTGCAGCGGCTTGACAGGCGTGGTGATTCCAAGTTCGGTGATCAACCTCGAAGGACATGTCTTCTATGGCTGTGAATCGTTGACAAGCATGGTAATTCCGAATTCAGTGAAGAGCATCGGGGCATACACCCTCTATGGATGCCGCGGGTTGAAGAGCGTCGTTGTCGGAGAGTCGGTGGCGAGTGTCGGAAATGCCGCATTCAAAGAATGCACAGGGTTGACAAGGCTTGAAATGCTGACAAAAGTGCCGCCGAAATGTGGAAAAGATGTGTTTGTCGGAATGGATAAAACCGCGTGCGAGCTTGTTGTCCCGGCAGGATGTGTTGACGCTTATAAAGCAGCTGCCGAGTGGGGTGATTTCTCGAAAATCACTCCGGGTGAAAGCTCTGTCGGCGAGGTCGGCACGCCAGGCGTGACGGTGACTGCCGCCGGCGGCGAGATAGTCGTAGAAGGAGTTGCCGATGCGGCGGTTGAGGTCTACGGCATAGGCGGCTCGCTGCTTTACAGCGGAAAGACGCACCGCGTCTCTGTGCCCGTGGACGGCATCTACGTGGTGCGCGTCAACGGCAAGCCACATAAGGTGGTGGTAAAGTAAGGTTGTGAAATATTATAGCATCATGCGCTCTCCAGTTTGTGAAAATCGGAGGGCGTTTCTTTTGTTGTAAAAAATCATCATAATCAAAAATTAGAGTAAATTTTTTAGACATAAATGTTTGGAATTTGGATATATTGCATAACTTTGCGAACAAACCGAAATAAAAACATAAACCAAGCTGACGGATTTTAGGGAGAGTCGGACAACGGGTGTGGATTCTCCGCTTTGTTCAGGAATTTAACGCCGACGCAAAGGGATGCGTTGTGACATATAGGCAATAAGCTGTGGAAACCAGACAAATGTCAGTCAAACATTGTGGATGGCAAAGCCGCATCGATTGGTGGAGCAGCGGTTGTGAAGATGAGATAGAAACCTATAAAATAAAAGAGAATGAAAAGCAAATCAAAAGTGACAATGTTGGTGGTGGCAGTGCTGCTGTCGCTGCTGTCGAGTGTAAATGTGCAGGCTTCCAAAACAGGCAAATGCGGAGACAACATCGGACTCTTGACTATATAGTCAAAATGTGAAAAATTCTTTCAAAGGAACCAATTTCCTAATTAATATTTACAAACCTCTGGGTATGTTTCGGCTGCCCGGGCAAAAACTAAAAAAATTATGAAACACAACAAACCAACCAGACAAGTAAGCATGCGTATGTTTCTCACGCTTGTACTAATTGTGATGTCGTCAGCATTCGTGATGGCGCAAGAAACGTATGGCATCAAGATTGCCGGAGAGGATATTACGGGCTACAACCGTTATGACCTCACCGAAATCAGCGGAGTGAGCGGTAAGGTGTATTTCGACCCGAACACCAGAACCCTGACGCTCGAGAACGCCACTATTGAGGCAGATGGCAGTAACGCCATCTTAAACCAAGACTGCGACTACCTGGTGATAGAGTTGATCGGCACTAACACCATTAATGTTACCAACTCGGCTGGTATATACCTGCAACAGGAGACGTCAATCTTGGGTACCAGCGGTTCAAAACTCACCATAACGAACGACAAAGGCGCCGTGCTTTTTGAAAACTCTCCTCTCGAGATCAACAACTGTTGGCTGGAGGTGGAAGGCAAATGGGGCATATCCGCAAGCAACAACGAGGCAGCAGAGGTGCTCACCATCCGCAACTCTCACGTTGAAGCCAAGGGCACTTCGGGCTCCATCTGCGACATCTCCGGTCTGAAGCTTGATGGATGCCACATCGACATTCCGTCCAAGGCGGCGTATGACGCCGACAAGAAGGCGGTGGCATTGAACGGGGAAACCGTGAAAGAAAAAGTTGTGATTGAACCCAACAGCTATGGCATCTATATCGCTGACAAGCCGGTGACAACACTCAACTACAAAGACCTCACAAGCATCTACGGAGTGAGCGGCAGCGCCTCTTACGACCCCGATACAAAAACCCTCACTCTCGACAACGCCACCATCGAAAGAAACTCTACCGACGGAACGGGCATTGTGAACAAGACTGTCTCCGACTTCACCGTCAAGCTGATTGGCAAAAACACCGTTACAGCCGACCTGGCAAGCATGGTGTTGAACCAGACGTCTACCATCACCGGCGACGGTTCGCTCCATCTCACGAGCAAGCGATTCTGCGGTCTCGACATGGAGGGGGCTTCCGTAACCATCGACAACACCAGTCTGTTTGTTAAGGGTGGCTATGGCATAGCAGGTTTTATTGGAGCAGAGAGCGAGGTGCTCACCGTGCGCAACTCTTACGTAGAGGCAGAAGGCAGCGGATCTATCACACTCATCAGCAACCTCATCCTCGACAACTGCGCCATCACACAGCCCGTCGGTGCGGAGTTTGACGCCGACCAAAAGGCGGTAGTCCTGAATGGCGAGGTGTTTAAGTCCAAGGTCGTGATTGAGCCTGACAACAATAGCATCGGCACCATTACAGTCGACGTGCCCGCCCGCAAGCAAGGCATCTACAACCTTAACGGCGTAAAGCTGACCCAGCAGTGGGACGACCTGCCTGCCGGCATCTACATCGTAGACGGCGTGAAGCGCGTGAAGAACTGATATAGCAAACGAATAACGAAAAAATAACGGAGGGTGTGCATGGAAAAATAGAATGCACACCCTCTAAATATTCCTCATGTGTGTCAAACTAAGAATAACCTCCACAAATTCTTCTACTGGTTGCACCTCGTATATAATACGGATTATCATCAGCCGATGCGGTGGTTGAGGGCAATGCTACTACGATTGGAGCAGTGGCGGTTAATGATGCCATATGCTTCAGCGGCACCGCGTTGCGGTGCATGCCGGGCAGGAGTCACAGCCCCGGACGCGGTCCGGGGTTAACTGAAAGCGCGTCCGCGTTGCGGACGTCGGATGCAGGGTTGTTGCCGATGCGGTGGTTGAGGGCAATGCTACTACGATTGGAGCAGGTGTCACGGGGTAGGCGAGCCAACCCCGTGCTGACATATTAAACCGTCCTTCGGCAGTTTATCAATGGCAATCCGGTGATGGAGACAACCGCCGAAGGACGGTTGTATAATCATAGCCCCAGGTTGGTTAGCCTACCTGGGGTCAGGGCGCGGAAGAATAATCTACCGCCGAAGAGCGGTTGTATAAATCACGGAAAATATTTTAGCGAGAAAAGTTGAGTCAGCGACATCGTAACTATCCGTGGGAAGCTGTCCGGCCACAAGTAGTGGCGAACCTCCGGCACGCATCCGTTTCGCTCCGCGACGATGTATGTGGCGATGGTTCTTGACGTTTCTACAACCGCACTTCGGCGGTAGTTGCGCGTGCCACCGGTGTCACGGGGTAGGCGAGCCAACCCCGTGCTAACATATTAAACTGCTCTTCGGCAGTTTTTTCTCGGTGAATGTCGCCTTTCAACTACAGAGAATCCCGCGAGTAATCCTGTGGGATTCTTTTTCCATACACAAGTCGGCTTGTTTCGGATGGCTACACTGAAAGCGCGTCCGCGTTGCGGACGTCGGATGCAGGGTTGTTGCTTGACGGACTCTTGCCGGTTTTTGTGGCACAGCAGGCATAGCCGCGGAAAATCAAGAAGCCCCGGACCAATGTCCGAGGCTTCTTCGGCAACACGTTGCCGTTGTGTCGTTTTACGTCCATTCGATATATCACATACTTCTTTTCTGTCAACGACGTAGGGAAATTTAGACTAAATGATTAAGGTTGAAGTGTAATATATTTTCTTGTAAAAAAGTACAATCAATCTTATCAAAATAAGACCTTTAGGCCCTAAATCGTGATACAAATGTAATGTATAAAATTTGTTCTGCAAAATAAAAATTTTAAATTGCCCCCCCCCATTAACTTTTAATGAAGGAAATACACAAACTTTAACAAGGCGATTACATTTTCAGCGACCATTCAAAACCGTCTTTTGTATCTTTAACATCGAAACCGATTGCGGCGAGACGGTCGCGAATAAGGTCGGACGTAGCCCAGTCCTTTTTCACTTTCGACTCCTTTCGGATTTCGAGCAAAAGGTCGACAGCCTTTTCAAACGGTTCGAGAGCCTGAGCGTCGTCGCCAGCCACGATTTCAGTGCGCACACCGAGGATGTCGATGAGAAACGCCTGGAACAAGTCTTTCAGCTCGTCGATGTCGTCCTTTGTCAGTGTCGCCTTTCCGTCGTTCACCTGGTTGATTATCTTGCAGGCGTCGAAAAGTTCGGCGATAACGATAGGCGTGTTGAGGTCGTCGTTGATGGCATCGTAGCATTTCTTGCGGAATCCCTTCACGTCGACCGAAGACGAGTCGGCAGGCTTCAGCTCCTGGAGTCTGCGGTAGCCGTCCACGATTCGGTCGTAAGCCTTCTCGGCGGCTTTAAGCGCGTCGTTGGAGAAGTCGACCGTTCCGCGGTAGTGAGCTTGCAGGATGAAGAAGCGTATTGTCATCGGCGAGTAAGCCTGTTCGAGCAGGGGATGCGACCCGTTGAAAAATTCCTCGAGCGTAATGAAGTTTCCGAGCGATTTGCCCATCTTCTGCCCGTTGATTGTAATCATGTTGTTGTGCATCCAGTAGCGCACCGTCTCATGGCCGTTGTGAGCCACCGACTGCGCGATTTCGCACTCATGGTGAGGGAACATAAGATCCATTCCACCGCCGTGGATGTCGAACGTCTCGCCCAGATATTTCTGCCCCATCGTAGAGCATTCGAGATGCCATCCTGGGAATCCGTCGCTCCATGGCGAAGGCCATCGCATGATGTGTTCAGGCGACGCTTTCTTCCACAGCGCGAAGTCGACCGGGTTGTGCTTCTCCGACTGTCCGTCGAGCGCACGCGTCGTGTTGAGCAACTCGTCGATGTTTCGTCCCGACAGTTTGCCGTAGTGGAAGTCCTTGCTGTACTTCACCACGTCGAAATATACAGAACCGTTGCTTTCGTAGGCATATCCAGCCTTTAGAATCTCCTTGATATACTCGATTTGCTCAAGAATGTGTCCGGAAGCGTGAGGCTCGATGCTTGGCGGCAGCACGTTGAGCGCTTCCATAGCCTTGTGGTAGCGGTTTGTGTAGTATTGTGCCACTTCCATCGGCTCCAGCTGCTCCAAGCGTGCTTTTTTCTCAATTTTGTCCTCTCCCTCGTCGGCGTCGTGCTCCAGGTGCCCCACGTCGGTGATGTTTCGCACGTAGCGCACCCGGTATCCCAGGTGGCGCAGGTAGCGGAACAGCACGTCGAAAGTGATGGCAGGGCGAGTGTGTCCGAGGTGCGGATCGCCGTAGACAGTAGGACCGCACACATACATACCGACATTAGGCTCGTGCAGCGGCACGAATTGTTCCTTTTTTCGGGAGAGCGTGTTATATATGAATAACGGATTCTCCATCGTATCTGAAAATTAATATGTTATGCTTTGCCAACCGGCATTCCAGCTTCAGGCTGTTTAGGCTTGATGGTGCCGAAGTTGGCCTCGTATTTGCGGATGTTGTCCTGGAGCGCCATCAGCAAAGTCTTGGCGTTTTCCGGAGTCATGATGATTCGGCTCTGCACGCGGGCTTGTGGAGCGTTTGGCACCACGCTGATGAAGTCCATAAAGAACTCATTTACAGAGTGGGTGATGATAGCCAAGTTGGCATATTTGCCAGACGCCATTTCCGGAGTCAATTCAATCTTTATTTCTCTTTGGTCGTTTTTCTCATTCATAATTTTAAAATGTTTAGAAGATTATTATGTGCGAAGTTACTAATTTCCCGTAAACTCGCCAAATTTTTTTCGTCGTCGACATTTAGAGAGCGAGCGGGTCGGGAGTACCAACAGTTTAGGCACTGTGTCTTGGAAACCTATTATTTGTGTTATTAAACAAAGAAAAGTCACGAAAGAAAATAGAATGGGTTCTTATGGATGTATTTGTATCTTTTATCATACTTGCAGCTATTGTTGCTGTATCATTCGCCTTGACTAAGTGCTTACTTGCTCTTGCTCGGTATCTTGACCGGCATTAGTATTTATCACAATTTAGGCGTTTTTGTTGACGCATTTGGTCAGTGAATTGTTTGTAATCGGGAAATCCACTATTGCCTGGATATACTCCGTAATACACAAAGGCAATTGTATCGTTGAATAATATATATGAATTGCTTTGCCGATAGCTGTCAGTTATTGCTATATCTTTCGACCTATATATTTCATACACAGATTTAGTATAGCCATATCGCCTAAACAATAGAGAGATTGATCGTCTGTCACAGGAGTTGATACCTTGAACATTCGCTGCATGCATATAAGCATCCAGAACATCCAGTTTGTGACGCGATATCCCTGCCACGGTTTTGCCTTTTTGCCATTGGGCATTAATCTCTTTTTGATGTATCCATTTGCCTCCTGATTTTATGGAAAGAGCCAATATCTTTCCGTTGACATTGGTGTAGTCAATTCCCCCATCATTTCCAACATAATCTTCAATTAGTTCAACCAAACATTTCATATCTTCAGCATGTTTGTAGTAATTGTCAGCCATTGCTTGAGCGGTAGGTGGTTCGCCGGAAGAAGGTAAAAATAAGAACGTAAGTGGTATGACAAAGATGTTGAACAGATGGATTCCAAAGATGAATTTATTATAAACGTTCTTTGTTTTGACTGACTTTATTAGGGAGACAAACAGGGAGACAAGCAGGCAAGCGGCAATTGGTATAGTTATAGGAAATAGCCAAAAAAGCCCTACGGCACTTTCGCTGAGACAGTCAGTCAAAGTCGCTTTGTCTTCACAAGTCCATAATACACAAACAACAAGCACAGATATTGAAATTAACAATATCGGTTCAACAATGCGTAATATGATGCCGAATAACCGCATATTATTGTTATTTTTTGATTTTATCAAACATGCAATTGCCATAGCAGAACCCTGACACAAGAACAAATAAACAAGGGATAATTGGCCAAAGAAATATTTCGTATGGTCTGCATATTGTATTATGAGACAATTCATCCATCGCCATTATAACAAACATCGCCATTGTCCAAACATCAACCATAATACATAATATGCGGAATAAGACAATGGTTAGTTTGCGGGGTTTGGAGGCACTGCTACAATCTGTCTTCTTGTAAAAAACTTTCTTAAGAGACCATATACAAAGAAAAATGGCAAACGAGAAAGGAATTTCCAGATAGAATAATTCGAAGACTAACGACCTATCGGGATGGCCATTAAACAAATTAAACATACCAATTACAACGAATATGGTCAACATAAGAATGTCGAAAAATGCGAATGCCGCTTTTAAAAGATATTCCATATTGTTATTCCTTAAAAAGTTATTCACAAATATCTAATCTATCCAGACTATCTGAGGCTTCATATAAAAAGTTGTCAAGCAGTAGATACTTTCTGCCTTCGTTTAAAAATATGGAGAATGATATTCCGTTTTCTGCGAACAATGTGATTTGGCATCTGGTGTCAAAAAGTACATTTTTATTAGAAGGCACATAAGAATTCAATGATTTTAAAAGCGTTTCAATAGATTTGGCATTTAAATATTCAACCTTCTTCAAATCATCGCAAGTGTATTCAAATTCTTCAGGTGAGATGTCGGATGAGAAAAATATATCAGAAGGGATACAGCTGATTCTTGCGTTGCGAAATTTCATATTCTGTAGATCAGACAAATGCTCAACTTTTTTATTCTCAAAATCAGAAAATGAGAATGCATAATCTTGCAATGTCGGGTCGGGATAATATACAAAAGGAGGAATTGTCAGGCCTTTTTCTCCACCGAACACTGTCGCTTCAATCTGATTATTTCTAATCAGCATAATTTTGTAGGAAACTTTTAAATTAGAGAAATCCAAATCGCTGTTCTGTTCAAGTCCCATGATTCGTTCTTTGACAAAATCCACACTGTCTACTGACACACTCTGTTTTATTGCCTTTTTTACGTTGAACTTATTGTCAAACGAAAAGACTGTCACACTGTCGTTAGGTTCTGGAGCAATGCACGAAATCACAATCCTGTCTATCGGTCGTGAGGAGATAATCACATTGCAACAGATTGTCAATATTATTGTAGTCAATAAAATTTTTCTCATTTCGTTTCCATTTTATATATAATTTCAGGAGAGCTTATTGGTTCAGTGGAATTTGGAGAGCCGACAATTATTGGAGTTCCAAAATGATTGATTCTGGTTGGCTCTCCTGGTTCAACTTCACCAAGTGCTTTGTTTACAGGATTGTTTGCGCAGTGGGCGCAGTAGGCGTAGGGGGAGAGGGAGCGGGTCGGGCTACCAACCGTTCTGGCACTGTGTCTTGGAAACCTATTCTTCATATAAGCAAAAATTGTTATAAGCATACAGATATGGGACGTCAAAACATTCTGAAATTTTGAACTGGGTATATATTTGCACAACTGATTCTTTTGCAATTGAAATTTTCTTTTTTATAGAAGGCTCTTTTTTGACTTTTTGTACCACGTTATATGAGAAGGACTCTCCTGGCTTCAAAAGCTTCAAGAATGTCTGACCAAGTATTTTTTCCGAATATTCGCCATCAGACCAAAGAAAGAATAGGCGAGGGCGTCCTGCACGAAAGAAATTTTTAATCTGTGTTTCCTCTGCGTAGTCCATAACGTTGTCGTTTTTGTTTATCCATGTAAGATAATTCTCAGCTGAATTATTTGTAATCACAAGATTCCAAACATATGTTTTCTCGGTGCCATAATAATGGTAATACTCATAGTTGTATTCTTTTATGGATATATTGTTATCTTGCGCAAAAGACAATGAAGAACCTAAGAATATAAATAATATTAAGATTGTTTTTCTCATTGTTTTTCGTTTATTATAGTTTCTTTTTTAGCTTTTAATATCTTACCGACAAGGTCGGTATTTGAATCTTTTCAATATCAATTCTTTTGAAGGAAATAAGGCTCAATAACTTGTCTTACCATTCATAACTTGTCTTACCATAAAATAATCATCATAATCAATTAATACAATCCGGTCAATGTGGACAGATTTTTTTATGAGTTTATATCGATTGAAAACATGTGGTTCAAACTCAAAATCTTTATCATGAGACAATATCTGCTCTAAGGTACGAAGGTTTTCATTGTATACCCATAAACTCATCAAACCGAATACTATTTCTTCACAGTCATTGACTGTGCTATCAAATGTGACAAAATTTCCATATTTAATACAATATGCCCTAACCATTTCCGGCAGATGATTCTTAATAAAATTATAAAAGCATAAATCAGAATCTTTATTTATAGGTCGTATGGTCAGAATGCATTCTCTGGTTGAATTGTTAATGAGTATATGTATTCTAACATGTTTCTTTTCATTATAAAATGAATTTGTAATAGAATCTCCATACAATTCTGTCATCACATTTAAAAATCTTGATGTGATTGTCAAATTGATTCCGTTTGCGAGACATTTAAATGCACGTTCTGAGTCACGATAATTTAATTTGTTTTCAAGGTTTTTTGCCCTATAAACATCAATTTTCAAAGACTCTGACATACCCCATGTTGGAAAGAGTGCATACAAAACTATTATCAACAAAACTTTTTTCATTTTATTATGTTCAGGAATTTGTCAATCATTTTGGAAGTACTGGTAACTGGAACGGTATAATTCCTGGCGATTCCTTTCATATTATTGTTTTTTTGCTTTTATAATTATTTTGTCTTTATTGAGCACAGCTTTCTTCTGATATTCTAACCTGGTAAAGAAAGAAGTCTTACCTGTGCTGTATTTCACAGGATATTCCGATGACAACGAAGCGTGATAGTCGGCTATATAGACGGGGCTCTTCACAACAGCAGCGGATACGCAGACTAATGTTCCATCGGTTAAATAATAAACAATATCTGAAAACTCGTCGGAGTATACCAGTAGATATTGGTTGTACAGCTCCATATATTCCGATGTCTTAATGAATTTTTTGGAATGTATTTCATAGAATCCCATTGTGTATTCAGAGGCATAATCTGCATAATTATAGAATTTGTTGACAAAGTCGTTACAATCATCATTTTCTGATAGCCTGTTCAGAAAAAAGAAGTCAGAAATGGCTGCCATATAATATGGTCGCTCATTTTTATTCAGAGGGGAGATGCTCAAAATATAGTAATAGTGTTCTCCTTCCTCCAATTTACGGAAATGAGCGCCCTTGAAATTTATATAGCCGCTTGACTGCAGCGTTAAGAACAGGATTGTCATCAAAATCAGTTTTTTCATATTAGGAAGCGTCTTAAATGCTACAAATTTTACTGTTGTTCTTTGCTCTTTTTGTATGGCTTAACCACTTTGTAGTATGCATAAGGTGTTGGAAAAAGGATGTTATGCAGATTTGCATCGCTACGATAGTCCGGTACTTTTACATAGTCACAAGTGCGGGTGTCGATAAATGACTGGTTGTATATTTTCCCTTGTACAAGATACAATTTATAATAATCTGGATTTTCATTCAATTTGTATTTCCCAAGGAAAAAGTCCGTCCGTCCTTCAATTTTTTGGCATGTCGCCTCCGCCGCAACCATAGGCAGGGCAAGCAGAAACAGTGGTATGGCAAAGACAGGTTTCATATAGACGCCAAACTTGTAATTTCCACAAAGATAGAGTGTCGTTTTTGAAAAAGCAAGGGCGGAGGCTATAAAAAGCGGGGCAGGAAAGGTGGAGGCAGGGCGATTTAAATATTTTTAGGCGAAGAAATTGCACAGGGATGACGCTATTTGCTAATTTTGCATAATTAAAGGAGATGTGAAAAATGAAGAGACTTTTGCTTGTGATAATCGCAATGATGTCGCTGCTTCCGGCATTCGCCGGCGAAAAGGCGAAGATGACGCTCGTGACAAAAGTACATGACTTTGGATATGTCAAGGAGAAAGGCGGCGACGTGACATGCTGGTTCGAGTTTCGCAACACTGGCGACGAGCCGTTGATAATCCGCACGGCGCGCTCTTCGTGCGGCTGCACAAAGCCCGCTTATCCAAAGAAGCCCATTGCCCCCGGCGAGACAGCCAAAATCGGAGTGACGTATAAGCCCGAAGGCCGCCGCGGAGCGTTTGACAAGACCGTCACGGTGGTGACCAACGGCGGGACGGCGTATTTGAGGATTAAAGGCAACGTGATACCGTAATGCGCAGACTGACGGTGATATTGACGGCGGCACTTGTCGCCGCGGCTGCCTCCGCACAGCTGCAATGGAAGGAGACGGCGTGGGACTTCGGCATCATCAAGGAAGCCGACGGCAAGGTGGCTCACCGGTTTGCCTATCGCAACGGCGGGGCCGACACGGTGGTCGTGAAGCGCACATCGTCATCGTGCGGCTGCACGACGGCAAGGCTTGCCGACACGGTGATATTGCCCGGCGACAGCGGCAGCCTTCTTGTGGAGTTCAATCCGTCGTATCGCCCGGGTCCGTTCAAGAAGCATGTGGCTGTGCATACCGACAAGGGAACCACACAGCTGCAGATAGCAGGCAAGGTGCGCCCCGAGGGAGAGACCGTAGGACGGATTTTTCCGGAGAAAGCCGGTGATTTGCGACTTACGTCGCGCACGGCAGTGGTTGGCGACGTGCGGCAGGGACACCGCCGCCAGACAAGCGTGATAGCCTACAATGCCGGCCGCGACACCCTCAGCCTTTCGTTTGAGAGCGCCGACAAGCGTTTTGTCGTGGTTGCCGATTCCGCAGAGGTGGCTCCCGGCGACTTGACTTCGTTCAGCATCGTCTTTCAGGCAGACAGCGCCGACGAGACAGGACGTGCCGACACACAGATAGCCGTCAAAGCCAACGGCAGGAGTATGGGCGTGATAACCGCCACGGCGCAAGTGGTGGCAGCGCATCCAGAGAAAGTGGACTATGCCTCCGCACCGCAGTTGAGGCTTCGCGCCGACAGGGTGGACTTCACCCCGATAGGCACGAAGAAGATTATGCGCAGCGTGGAGATAGAGAATATCGGCAAAGCCGACCTTCACATCACCGGCACCGGCACGATGGACGATGCGGTGGCAGTGAAAAAGACGGTGCGATGCCTGAAGCCCGGTCGGAAAGGCAAGATCTGCATAACGCTCGACTCGAGCAAGATGGCCGACGGCCGACTGCTCAACAGCAGTGTGGTGATATTCACCAACGACCCGCTGCAAGGCACAGTGCAGATACGCACTGTAGGCACAACAGAAACAGATAAAAAACAAAAATAACAAAAGACACAACGATATGGAATTTCTTGATCATGACGAGCATCACAATATGGTGAGCCATCCGGAGAACAGCAAAGAGTTTGCCGGACTTGCTGTCAACAGTGGAGTGGCAGAGCCACCGAAAGTCAACCCTTACTTCCATCCGCGCAAGCGCCGCCGCACGATGACAGCCGGCGAATATGTGGAAGGCATCCTCAAGGGCGACGTGACTGTGCTGAGCCGAGCGGTGACGCTTGTGGAGAGTCTGGTGCCCGAGCATCAGGCATTGGCTCAGGAAGTGATAGAAAAGTGCCTTCCGTCGGCAGGCAACTCGCGCCGCATCGGCATCACCGGAGTGCCGGGTGCCGGCAAGAGTACGTCGATCGACGAGTTCGGACTGCATGTGCTTAAAGACGGCGGCAAACTCGCCGTTCTCGCCATCGACCCGAGCAGCGAGCGCACCAAAGGCAGTATCCTCGGCGACAAGACCCGCATGGAGAAACTGTCGATTCATCCCAAAGCCTTCATCCGCCCCAGCCCGTCGGCAGGCTCTCTTGGCGGCGTGGCACGCAAGACTCGCGAATCCATCGTGCTTTGTGAGGCCGCCGGCTTCAACAACATCTTTGTGGAGACCGTCGGAGTGGGACAAAGCGAGACTGCAGTGCATTCGATGGTCGACTTCTTCCTGCTGATACAGCTGGCAGGCACCGGCGACGAGCTGCAGGGCATCAAACGAGGCATCATGGAGATGGCCGACGGCATAGTCATCAACAAAGCCGACGGCGACAACATTGAGCGCGCCAACCTTGCCAAAGCGCAGTTTCAGAGCGCGTTGCATCTGTTTCCGCCCACATTGTCGGGCTGGATACCCGAAGTGCTGACCTATTCGGGCTACTACGGCATCGGCATCAAAGAAGTGTGGGAGATGATTGACCGCTATTTTGAGTTTGTCAAAGGCAACGGCTATTTCGAGCACCGTCGTATGGAGCAGGAGAAATATTGGATGTATGAGACAATCGACGAGCAGCTGAAGGCGCACTTCTACCGTGACCCTGAGGTGGAGGCGTTGCTGAAGGTGAAGCAGGACAATGTGCTTGCCGCCCGCCAGAGCTCGTTTGTAGCAGCAAAAGACGTGCTTGACTATTATTTCCAAAAAATGGGTTTGAAATAATTTGCACTGACTTTGTAAGTTGGGCTGCGTCTCGGAAAAATCAAAATTCAAGCAAGCTTGATTTTGCTTTTTTGATAAAACCGGCTGCGCCTCGGAAAAATTGAAGCGAGCTTCATTTTTCACTCGACTTGCGCGGTTTTTCACCCGACTTGCACTGACTTTTGATAAGTTAGGCTGCGTCTCGGAAAAGAAAATTGTGCAAGCACTTTTCTTTTTGATAAAACCGGCTGCGTCTCGGAAAAATTGAAGCGAGCTTCATTTTTCACTCGGCTTGCGCGGTTTTTCCCTCGACTTGCACTAACTTTGTGCGAATTTTAAAATTTGGTCAGAAATTGGAAAAAGAAAAGATAAAGAAATCGTTGGGCACGGTGTGCAAGGTGGTCATACCATTGGTTGTCGGAGTAGGATTGTTTTATTGGCTCTATAACAATGTCGATGTGGAGCAGATGAAAAACATCCTCCGCTACGACGTGGACTACACTTGGATAGGCGTAATGCTCGTAATATCAACGTTCAGCCACGTGTTCCGCGCTATGCGATGGCGTTTGCAACTGCGTGCGCTCGGCATCGACGCGCCGCTCGGAGTGCTTGTGGTTTCGATATTCGGCACGTATGCTGTCAATCTTGTTTTTCCACGCCTCGGAGAGGTGTGGCGCTGCGGCTACATCTCGCGTCGCCAGAAAGCCCCGTTTACCAAAGTGGTAGGCTCGATGGTCGCCGACCGCCTGTCGGACACCGTCACCGTTCTGACGTTGACCCTTGTGACGATGTGTCTTGCGTGGTCTGCGTTCGACAAGTTTTTTGATGCCTTCCCTCAAGTCAAGGACGGCATATTCAATACCGTGACATCGCCCGTCACATGGATAGGAGTGGCAGTCGTCGCCGGACTCGTTGTAGCGTTGTTCAAACTCGGCAAGCGCTTCGCGTTTATCCAGAAAATCGACAATGCCATCGCCGGACTGTGGCAAGGCTTCTACAGCATAACAAAGATGAAAGGCAAGCGTTGGTTTCTGTTTTACACGCTTCTCATCTGGGGCTGCTACTTCACGCAGCTCTACGTTTGCTTCTTTGCCTTTCCGTTTACGAAAGACCTCGGCATTGTTTGCGCACTGGTGTGCTTCGTGCTGAGCAGCATCTCGATGGGCATACCCACCAACGGAGGCCTCGGCGCATGGCACATTGCGATAATCTTCGGACTGTCGCTCTACGGAGTAGGCACGTTCTCGATCAATCGTCCCGACGCCAACGCCACCGCGTTTGCCATGCTCGTTTGGGGCACACAGACATTGTTGCTGATAGCGTTGGGAATCTATTCCTACGTCTACATATTGATGAATAAAACAAAAGAAGGGAAATAAGAGATGGCACTTAGAATAGACGATTATTTCGATGAGGACGAGCGTCCGGCAGAAGAACGCGACGACGAGGCGCAACCCGCACAGTCCGAGGCGCAGGCCGCGCCGGCAGTGCCGGAGGAAGAGCAATACCGCGAAGACTTTATCGTGACCAACGGTCAGCGCCGCCGTCGGCGGTGGCGCCGGATAATCATTGCCGGCACGCTTCTTGTAGTGGCGGCGATAGTTGTCAACATGCTCTTCGTGTCGAAGAAAGTGGACAAAGGCTGTGTGCGCGGCTATCTCGTGAAGGTGGAACTCAGCAGCGGACTGCTGTTCGACTCCTACGAATGCACTATGGTCACCGACTATCCCGACCGAGTGACCGACGCAAATGACTTGATTTTTCATTTTTCCGTGCGCGACCAAAAACTTGGCGAGAAAATCTACAAAGCCATGCGCGGTGACAGCGTGCTGCTTGTAGACTACGTGCGCTATTCAATGAAAATGCCGTGGCGCGGCAACACCGACGTGTATGTCGACAGTGCCACGGTGATGAAGTTGCCCGTGCTCCGCAGTCCCGAACAGGTGGCTCTCGACAAGGCGACATACGGCGCCAAGCCCGACACCACAAAACGTGGATAAGACATAAAAACAAAATAATCAAGGATGGTTGCTCCTTTTCGCGGTCACGGCTGCGGAAAGGAGTTTAATTTTGCATAAAAAGTAAAAACGAAATGCTATGGAAAACAATTTTATTGAAATGGAATGGAGCCGGCTGTGGTGGCTTCTCAGTGTGGTGGTTACGGAGTATGTGCTCGTTCTCGCCGCGGTGGGTGCCGACATGGCAAGCGGCATCAGCAAATCCCGTAAGCGCGGCGAGGCAACACGCAGCCGCTCGCTCCGCCGCACCGTCGACAAGCTGGCGCGCTACTACAACGTGCTTGTGGTGCTTACCGTTGTCGACGCCATGCAGATAGCCGGCGCGTGGTTTATGCGCGCAGTCGAAGGCTATGCCGTGCCCACCGTGCCGCTGTTCACGCTTCTCGGGTCGCTCGGCATGGCAGGGATAGAGGTGAAAAGCATCTTTGAGAAAGGCAGCGACAAGGAGCGCACCGATGTGGGCGCGTTGCTTGACCTGCTCGAATCCGCCGCCGACAATGAGAAATTAACCAAAATTATCAACAACCTTAAAAACTTGAAGAAATGAAACATTTTACCATTGACGAACTTACACATTCAGACACCGCCATCGGTCACGGCATAGCCAACAATCCCGGCGCCGTGGAGCGGGAAAACCTGCGCCGTCTCGCCGAGCGCGTGCTCGACCCCGCAAGAGAACGCCTCGGCGCGCCAATCTACGTCAACAGCGGCTACCGCAACTGCGCGGTGAACCGACTGGTGGGCGGAGCGCGTCGCTCATATCATCTGCAGGGGCGCGCCGCCGACCTCGACACCCGCAGTGGCCGCAACGCCGAACTGATGCGCATCCTCCAGTCGCTTCCCCATACCGAACTGCTGTGGGAACAGGGCGGCCGCTGGATACACGTAGCCCTGTGACGGCAGCCGACGGCGCCTTTTCCGCAGTGAAAACGGCGGAAAACGGCGGTTTGCACGCAGTTTTTTAACAGAAATCGGATGTCGTGGTTTAAAAAATGTGAAAAATAAAGCCAAACCGCTAAATATTAGAGGTTTGGCTTTTATTGTTGAGTTTTTGTTGTAGTGGTTTGTGAGTTTTTATTGAGTAATAAAATGTACACATTGCGCGCGATGCGCGTAAATTTGCAACATAAAACCGACATAATTAAAATCGTATGAAAAACTTATTCACCATTATTGCAGCCAGCCTACTGCTCGGCACGGCATCAATGGCGGCAGAGCATACGGGGATTGACAACATTCGGCATATCTTGATTTGCGTCCAAACGGCACGACGCTCCGCACGACAGCAGCCTCACGCATCAAGGTTTGCAACGTGATGAGTCAGATGGTGGCCAACACAGAGGCAACCGAGGTTTCAACCGCAGGTTGGCAGCCAGGACTCTACATTGCCCGTCAAGGCAATGCGGTAGTGAAATTTGTAGTGAAATAGGGATATAAATAAAACAAACGTTAAAATTTATACAAATGAAAATGAAAAAGAACTTATTAAAAATGGCGTTGCTCGCTTTCGCAACCTTTGTGGCAAGTGTGGCAAGCGCACAAACTTACTCTGGTAAAATCACATCAAGCGACTGGAGTGGAGACAACGGGTTGAAGAGTGATGTGGATTATTCTTTGACTTATATTGAAAGCACGAAGAAACTTAATTTTGAGTTTACCGTTCCTTGTGACAAAAAAATCAATGTTGCATATTTCTTTGCAGAGTATGGCTTTGGTGAAACTACAATAGGGAATCCGCAATCGGTAGACGGAACATATACTTTGTCGGGAACCACTGGAGGCACATTTGTTCTTGAAAAAGGAGCTGAAACGTGGTTCACTCTTAAATTGATTATTGACGGTGTTGGGGTTATTGAAACGAATCGCATTAATATAATGTAGGAGAAGGAAACACAGCAGAGGACACCGAAGCTCCGGCATGGGTGTCGGACCCGACTGCCGTAGCCAGCTCAACCTCGGCAACGATTTCGGTCAATGCTAATGACAATGTCTCAAAGACGCTGACATACGAAGTGTCAGAAACTGCGGATTTTGCGACATCGGAGGCAACTGTAAACGGAAAAGCGAATGAAACTACAGAAATTGCGTTGAAAGGACTGTCGCCAGAAAAAGACTATACATATTACGTTCGCGTTAAGGATATGGCTGGCAATGTTGGAGCTGTTAAAACAGTAACGTTTACAACAACAGCACAGGCAGCAGTCGTTGCAACTTACTATGGCGTATTCTATACCAACGATTGGGAAGAAAAGGCAACAGTTGGCGGAAAAGAGGTGGTACCGCAAATCAATTGGAAGGCTGAAACGCTGGAAGGATATAATGATGTGATTGTCACCGCAGAATTGTCAGAAGCACTTCCTGATGGAGCGGCGCTTAAATTCTGCGCTTTTATTGAAGGTGGAGTCGGTCCAGTTGACAACAAGGATATGACGGCAACTGGCAAGGCAAATGAGTATACAATCAAGTTGAGTGATGTGCTTCCAAAAGGTAAAACATTGGAGAAAGACCAAATTTTTGGCCAGTTCTTCTTCCGCATTTATCCTAAAGAGGGCGGGGTTTCACGAACAAAGATTCTTACAACATATAAGGTAGGAGCGTCAAAACGATCCTATTGCACAGACACTAAGGCTCCGGAATGGGGCGTAGATCCAGTGGTAGAAAAAGTAACGGACAAGACTGCTGAAATTGTGGTTAATGTGACAGATGATTCAGGCAGCGCCGTCATTACTCTGACAGGTGATAATGGATTTGCTGAATTGAAGAAAGAGGTGAAAGCCGACGGCTCAAATCAGACAATCGCGTTGAACGGACTTACGGCAAACACTCCCTACAATCTGACACTTGCCATTGCCGACGCAGCAGGCAATGCCGGCGAGAGCAAAACAGTGAAATTCACCACTCTGGAAACACCGGATCGTGAAGTGCTTTATCATTCTTTCGATTTCACTTCAGATAATTGGAAAAAACATGGTGATTCGAACACATTTGCCCCTAACGGCAATATTCTTTTGACAGTGAATGCCGACAACACAGTGACCGTTAAGGTTACGATTGATGAAGGTGCGGAAACCGTAGATAACGCATGGTTAATCCTGCACGAAATAGACACTTTCGGTATTAATGCGCAAGAAGATGGTTCGTTTGTTGGCACTTCGACAAAAAGCATCAGCAATAGAGACGCTTCCCAGCCATTCCATTTGAATTTCGTGTTGAAAAATGGTGTCGGAAACTCAGAACTTGACGTCATGTATTTCACACCATCAGAAGGTTCGACATCAGCAGTAGCAGAGGTTGAGGCAGAGGCAGCTAAGGTTGTTGCAGCCAACGGCGTAATCCGCGTTGAGGGCGACAAGACGTTTGCAGTCTACACCGTAGCCGGACAATTGGCATTCCGCGGCATGGGCGAGGTTCGCCTTGACAAGGGTGTCTATGTGGTTGTTGTCGACGGCAAGGCACAGAAAGTTATGCTGTAAGAAAACAATAATTGATTAAGGCGAAGAGCGGGGCTTCCGGGAAACGGAGGCTCCGCTCTCTGCGTATGGCGCAAGGCGTCACGGGGTAGGCAAACCGATGGGTGGCGTTTATACAACCGCTCTTCGGCGGTAGATTGGTGATGCGTTGGCGTCACGGGGTAGGCAAGCCAACCCCGTGCTAACATATTAAACCGCTCTTCGGCGG
>ENA-OROZ01000710-OROZ01000710.1-human-gut-metagenome-genome-assembly--contig:-NODE-710-length-35717-cov-5.150917_pt1 | contig 35717 bp, 57 predicted proteins | sample MGYA00242138_ERZ509066 | MGnify/ENA primary metagenome ERZ509066 (study PRJEB26280, sample SAMEA2338691) | human gut metagenome | biome: human gut; feature: human-associated habitat; material: faeces... | reverse complement strand
CTCCGTCTGCAAGATCAACATCGATTCCGACTTGCGCCTTGCCATGACCGGCACCGTGCGTGCTTTCCTCGATGAACATCCCGACAAGTTTGACCCGCGCGAGTATCTCAAGCCCGCCCGCGCCAACATCAAGGAGCTCGTCCGCCACAAGCTCGTCGACGTGCTCGGCTGTGCCGGCAAAGCCTAAATGAGGAGAAGCGATATGAGTGAATTGAAAGGCGCGTGCATCATCGGTCAGTCCGGCGGCCCGACCTCCGTCATCAACGCGAGCGCTTACGGCGTCATCCGCACGGCGCTCGATTCCGACTGCATCACGAATGTCTACGGCGCAGAGCACGGTATCAAGGGCGTGCTCGAAGACCGCCTGTTCGACATGAGTCAGGAAGACCCGAAGGAGCTGGAGCTTCTCAAGTACACCCCTTCCTCCGCCCTCGGCTCCTGCCGCTACAAGATGAAGGACCCCGACGAGGACGACACCGATTACAAGCGCATCCTTGAGGTATTCAAAAAGCACGATGTCCGCTATTTCTTCTACAACGGCGGCAACGACTCAATGGACACCTGCAATAAGATCAGCAAATATATGCAGAAGGTCGGCTACGAGTGCCGTGTCATGGGCGTTCCCAAGACGATCGACAACGACCTTTATGGCACCGACCACTGCCCCGGCTACGCCAGCGCCGCCAAGTACATCGCGACGAGCTTGATGGAGGTCTATCAGGACGCGCACGTTTACGACACGGGCATGATCTGCATTGTCGAGATCATGGGCCGCCACGCCGGTTGGCTGACCGCTGCCGCCGCGCTTGCGACGAAGTACGGCGCGGGTCCCGACCTCATCTACCTGCCCGAGACTGATTTCGACATGGATACCTTCCTTGCCGACGTCCAGCGCGTTTATAAGGAGACCGGCAGCTGCATGGTCGCCGTGTCCGAAGGCATCCACTATGCCGACGGCAGCTTTGTGTCCGAGGCCAAGACCAGCGCGACGGACGGCTTCGGCCACGCGCAGCTCGGCGGTCTTGCGGCGCTGCTTGCAAGCATCGTGAAGGAAAAGACCGGCGCGAAGGTGCGCGGCATCGAGCTGTCGCTGCTCCAGCGCTGCGGCGCACACCTCGCAAGCGAGACCGATATCGAAGAGGCCGTCATGGCCGGTCGTGCCGCGGTGGAGAACGCCGTCGCCGGCATCACCGACAAGATGGTCGCCTTTGAGCGTGAGACTGTGGACGGCCACTACGTTTGCAAGACGAAGCTGCTGCCGCTCACCGAGGTCGCAAACTTCGAGAAGAAGATTCCCATCGAGTGGATCAACGACTCTCACAACGGCGTCAAGCAGGAGTTCATCGACTATGTCCTCCCCCTCATCCAGGGCGAGCCCAAGCTCCCGAAGGAGGACTCCCTCCCCCGTTTCGCCAAACTCAAAAAAGTGCTGGCCAAGTAAATTTTTCAGTAAAAAAGGAACCGATTCTTTCGAATCGGTTCCTTTTTATATCATTCCGGTCAGTCCTCTGCAAACCACTCGCCGAGAATATCTGTGGTAAGCGGCAGCGTCGTTTCCTTCGTGCCGCTTTCCGTGTAGAGCGTCAGCGTAACGGTATTGTCCTGCGCGTGATAGGTCTCCGCCCGCGCGGTCACGCCGAGGTGCTCACTCAGGCGCGCAAGCTGCGCGTCCGCCTTATCCCAGTCGACCTCACTGCACTGAGAGCCCCCCTCCGCGGCGTTCCAACGGTAGACAAAAACACACGACATACCGTCGCCAAAGGTGCTGCGCGTAATGAGTTCGCTGCGCCCATCTCCCGTGAGATCAAGCGGCCACGCGCCGTCGCCCTCCGCCGCATCATCAAAGTCATAGCCAACGGTCCTTCCCGCATAGACGAAGCCCTGCTCCGTCAGCGCATAGAAGTCACAAACTGTCATAACTATGCCTTGGATCGTTTCAAGCTCGAAGCCCGGAAAGCCGAGCACATCGTTCCGTGCGGTGAGAGAGACTTTTTCGGCAGCGTTGCCATTCCCGATCCAAGTGCCGCGATTCACGCCGAACGGTATGTCGATCTCCGCACCGTCCGCGCCAAAGAGCGCGTAGCGCGCATAGCCAGCCTCATCCGGCTCGTAGACTCTCAGCGTGACGGTCTGATCACCGACCTCCTCGGTCTGCGTGAGCAGCGCGGTGGGCGCGTCAGCCTCCTCCGGTGGCAATTCCTCTATGATGGGCTGCGGGGTGCGGCTTGCTAAAATGATGCTGACAAGCGCCGCTGCCACCAGCAGCGGCAGCGCGATCTTTCGGCTCATATCCTCTTCCTCCTGTTATCCTTCTTATAAGAACAGCATAACAGCGGGCAGTGGAAATGACAAGTTACAAAGTGATGACATTCCAGTTACAGGAATGTAACAAAGCGAGAGGAACCTCCTCTCGCTTTGTTTCTTTACAGGATGATACAAATGAGACCGCCCGTGCCCTCGTTGATGATGCGCTCAAGCGTCTGGCGGAGCTTGAGGCGCGCATCGTCCGGCATGTGCTTGAGCTTTGCCTGCAAGTCTTCGTTCACGATCTCGTGGAAGCTGCGGCCGAAGATGTTGGACTGCCAGATCTTACTGGTGTCCCCCTCGAATTCCTGTAAGAGGTAATTCACCATGTCCTCCGACTGCTTCTCATTACCCACGATGGGACTGACCGCCGTCTCAATATCCGCCCGGATCATGTGTATGCTCTGGTACAAACCGAAGTTTTCCTTTGGACCTTTTTATCACGTAATTCTGCTGCTCCGGCATACCTTTCAGATAGACAGTAACATGGACCACTTTCTTATCCTCTGTCCCCATAACCTCCATGTGATCCAGCAAAGCATCCACGAGGCCGATCGTAAACCCTTCCGAAAAATCAAGTTCTCTGGAAATCACCTGCTTTAATGCTCGGATATACTGAACTCGGTCCTGGTCATCCTGTCGCTGCTTCTCCAACTCTGCCAGACGATCTTCCAACGTTTTCAGTTCTGCATTGAAACGCTCATTCCGGACAGCAAACTCTGCATTGGATAGGTTTCCGCTGATGCTCAAATCCAGCAGTCGGTCCTTGCGTTGCAATATGGCATCCATCTCAGCCCTGCATTTTGCAGTTTCCGCTTCAATTTTATCTTTCGTGTCAACGGAACTGTAAATACGGATCAGTTCTTCTACGATCTCTGACTTGTACTTGGCAACTTCCTCTAATGATTGGCGTAAAATATCGTCAATTTCAGAGGTGTAAAGGATTGGCATTTCGCAGCCATCCTTACCGTTTTTTACATATTCCTGACACTGCCAGACCTCTTTATTGCCGCTTTTGTAGCGATAAAGGCTTCGATAATAGGGTGTCTTGTGGATGCCGCAGATGATCTTCCCGCTGTATGGGTACTGGTTCTGGTAGCAGCTTTTATCCTTGGCACTCTGCTTCTCTGACCGGCGCATCAACAGTCGATTCGCCTTGTCCCACAGTTCTTCCGTCACAATAGGCGGTACATTTTCTTCATCCCGGTACATGATCCACTCATCCGGCGAAAAATATTTGACGTTCTTCAGCTTGTAATCAATCTTACTGGTTTTTCCTCCGCAGTACCAGCCTTTATACTTTGGATTGCTGAGAATCCCCCGGACTGTACTGAAGGAAAAGCCTCTGCCGTTGCTGTTTTTATAGCCGTGGTCTGTCAGATAATTAGCGATTGCCCGAACACCCATATACTGGTTGGCGTACAGATCAAAAATCAAACGGACGATTTCCGCCTCTGTCTCGTCAATCACCAGCTTTCCATCCTGCTTCCGATAGCCCCAAATTCGGTTACTTCCCAACACCACACCGTTTTCAATGGCACGTTTGAAGCCGAACTTCACACGCTCTGAAATCTTACGCACCTCATCCTGTGCAATACTGGACATGATGGTTAAGCGCAGCTCCGCATCTGGCATCAAGGTGTTGATGTTGTCCGACTGAAAAAAGACGCCTACACCGCATTGAAGCAATTCCTGCGTGTAGCGGATACTATCCAGCGTATTGCGGGAAAATCGGGAAATCTCTTTTGTCACAATGAAGTCGAATTTCTTTTCATGTGCATCTTCGATCATCCGTAAAAAACGTTCCCGCTTTTTTACACTGGTGCCGCTGAGTCCTTCGTCCACATACCCCTCAACAAATGTCCAGTTTGGGCAACGCTGGATAAAATCGGTATAGTAGCTGACCTGTGCAGACAACGAGTGTAATTGCTCGTCCTTATCTGTAGAAACGCGGGCATAGTATGTAACGCGCAGCGGAAGATCATAAATAGTCCTTCCTGAAGTTAAGGCATTTCGTATTTCGTAAATATCCACAGGCAGCCTCCGTAACTTCTGTTTGTTTGTATATCATACTATAAGGAACGAAATTTTTCAATCACCTATCCCCTGCTATCCACTATATCAAAAGTAAATATGCTTCTTTGTCGAAATCAGCATCGTTAGCCTCCCATCAATTTTAAGCATTGCGGCATTTCTTTTCTCTAAACCAAAAAGCGGCATATTTGTAAGGTACTGTTCCTCAACAGGTATCGCCATATTCGGCAGACATACATTCATACGCATTTCTCTCTTTCATCCGCATTGATAGGTTGTATTCATCCAACTATGGTAATCCATTACGCTGCCCAGGTAGTATGGGATAGACAAATCCGCCTTCCGCAGCCAGGCATCCAGAGGAAGCAGCTCGGCGTGGTCAGAGTCATAGACGTAGAAGCCAAACCGGTCTGCGTAGCTTTCCGTGACACTATTGAGCGCCGCATGGAAAGCCGGGGCAGGCATAATGCCGCTGAACATATCGTAGGACGCCTTTGCCAAAGCCCTTACTGCCGCCATAAAATAGGGATAACTATTTCGGAAATATCGTGCCTTGAAATCGTGGACGAATCGCAGCTGATCTCCGTTCCTTATACAAAGGTCACCAAAGTGCTGCTCCAAACAACGGATTTGGACTGCTCTTGTGATCTCATCCGTATCCGCTGCTGAGTCGGCTACAGTCTGGAAGAACCATTCCGGCAGACTGTCTATGGAGGCCCTCCGGCTCTCTGAAATCGGCTGCTCTGAAAGTTCATAAATTGTGCTGTGCATGAGTCACTCCTCCTTTCCGGCGTATTTGCTGCGGAACTCCGCGATCGTGGCACAAGGATCATCGTCTACATAGCCCCAATCCTTGCCGCTGTCGAAGTCCAAGTAGCCACAGTCAGCCAAAAGCAACGGCTGTAAAGTCAAAATGGTTCCGTAGAAATTCACAAAGATACCTCGTGCTAACTGGCAGGGATCGCCCCAATCCTCGTCTGCATGGCGGACTTCATACATCTTCATATCAGCGGGAACGCTGGAGCTGTCCACGCGCCAGTCGGTAAACAGGGCCGGTGTGCCAAGTACGATGATTTCGTCAAAAATGATCTCGTTTACGTTTTTTCTCATAGTGCATCCTCCTAATAAAAGCGGCCCCGGTATGACCCGGAGCCGCAGTAGTAGTTTATTTCAGCCGGAATACCGGCCCGCGTGCCGTAAAGGGCAGCCTGTTTCCGGCAGGGATCAGGAAAGCATGATTGCGTCCACGAAGATTCAGACGGTCACAGGCCCCATCCGTAATAATGAGCAAGGGTGCGTCTTTCGGAAAAGCAGCATCCTCATCCAGCAGGTCAATTCCTGGTTGCAGCTTTGTCCCACCTCGCCCCCGGACTTTCACCGTTCCGGCAATTTCACCCGGGGCCATGATCCCCTGGTCATAAGCAGCAGCGTCGCAGAATACCACCCGGACATGATGTACGTCCCGTGATTCTGCATAGCTGGCAATAGAGCCCAACGCCGCAGCCAATAACCCACGTTCCATAGAGCCAGATGTGTCCAGCAGAACACCGAATATCCGCTGTTCCGTTTGCTCCTCCGGCAGAAACCATGCCGGACGGGGAATGTCCGGTGTCGCATTCTGCCGCCTGCTTAATCGGGCATACGTCCTCCGAGGTTCCAACGGCTGAAACTGTTCATCAAACCAGCGGGCAAGCTGCACATCCCACGGAATCGGCGGTTGCTGAATGGCCCGGACTTCTTCTATAAAGTCACCGGGCAGCGTCCCCCGGTTGTGCTGTTGGTGGAAGTCCAAGCCACGTTGAATTGCGGAGCGGTAAAAGGAATCGACCTCCGCACCGTTCTGCGTTTGCCAATATAAATAATGTCCTTGGGGTCAAGACTCAGGTAATAGCGGATGTTTTCATACAGCTTGTCATAGACCGTTTCTGCGGACATTCCTTTAAAGTGTCCATCGTACAGTAAGCCTTCCGGCATCTGCCCCACACCCATTTCCACCAACCAGCCGTTGATGATGTAGTCGCAGGCTACATTCCATAAAATAGGATCACGTTCTTCCCGCCGTACATCGTGCCGCAGGGCAGCGTGGAGAAACTCATGTGCGAGGACAAATTGCCATTCCTCAAAAGACAGGCGGCAGCCGGGATTGACGTAAATCTCCTGCAAACGTGCATTGACCGCCGCAATAGGGACACGCATCCGCTGAACAACAGCAAAATCATCCACCAGTCGAAACCCGGCAGCAATGGCCCCTAACAACGGGTAGCTGCTGACAAACCACTCCTTTGCCCTATGGTAGCCGGTGCTGTTGTTTTTTCGTGCTTTCTGCTCCCCTTTCGTCACCCCACCGGCTAACTGAATGGATTCCCGCAGGGAACGTCTGAGGGAATCGGCAAAGGCGGCTTCAAAGTCACGGAAACGGCTTACCCCATCCCAGACCATATCCGTTCTGCCATGTGACATGAGACTCAGGCTTGTTCCGGGGTGCTTACACGATTCCGCAAGAAGCTGACGATACAGCTTTTCTTCATCTGCGGCAGCAGTATTCAGAATACCGCTGACATCCATCGGTGGCGTTCCGATTCTGCTATCCAGAAGAAATCGTGTCACCGCAACGTCACACGCCTGCTGCCATACAGAATCATGGATACGATCTTCCCGCAGGTGCCCCAACCCTAAGTGCAGCATGAGATGGGCAAGCACATACGTCCATTCACCCACCGTTCCCTCTTTTTGTGGATTCAGGAAGATATGTCCGGTGCTGGTGACATACCCCCAATCATCCTTTGACATGGGGCAGCTGTTATCTGTATGGATGTAGGGGATCTCCTCCGCCAGACCCACCAGCGGAGAAGCCCCAATCTTCGCAAGAGCAGCGTCTATGGCACTGCCCTGACCGGATTGCTTGGAATGTTTCATAAATCACTTCCGCTTTCTAAGTAGATTCGGGATGTCCTTAGCAGCCTCTACAACGAACCAGTTTGGCAGGTCTGCCCCGTCCTCCGGCGTGATCGCCATTTGGGCGATCTCCAAGCTGATCTCCGCCAATTCGATCAACAGTTCTTTTGCCCGGAACGCCAATGCCATACTTTCCCCGCTCAGCTTGCTGCGGGATTCCGGCAGTTCCTTGATAAGCTGGCTGCGGAAACTCTGAGCGAGAAAATACAGCACATCCCGTTCCTCCGGCTTATTGGGCCATTTCTGCGTCCCATCCAGAATCTTCTTCAAGGAGTACTTGCTGCGAACTTGCCGAACATAGGCGATAAATTGTGTAGCGTGAGCGGCGGTCAGGCAGCCATAAGCGCACAGGGATAAGGTGTTTTCCGGAATGTTCTCTCCGTAGCTATGCAGAATATCGCTGAGCATTTCCCAGCTTCGGGGCGTGGAGAACGGTTCCTCCGTCTTGGGCGGCTGCGCCCACAGATGATCCGGGCGAGAGCAGATGTAATCATAAACAAACCGGTGAATACCGTTCTGCGCCGCCCATTCCAGCCAGACACGGCTGTTGGCGGTCAACTCCACATGGAACATCCGGTTCACCAGCGCCGAGGACAGGGGCCGGGTGATGGCATTGTCCTGTGCACGGTTGCCGGCGCCGATGACGATGGAACCCTCCGGCAGACGGTATTCCCCGATGCGGCGTTCCAAGATAAGAGAATAAAACGCTTTCTGCACTTCATGAGAACAGGCATTCAGTTCATCCAGAAACAGACAGTACGGCCCCTCTCTTGCAATGCTCCGGGGCGGACAAAATATGCTGCGTTCCTCTACGATCTGCGGCACGCCGATGATGTCCTCCGGGGCTAACTGACTGCCCAGCAGAGAAACGCACTCCAATCCCACGTCCGCCGCAAACTGCCGTACAATGGCGGATTTTCCAATGCCGGGAGCACCCCAGATAAACACTGGGCGGACAGTTGCCACATTCAGCAGCACATCCATAAGCTGTTTCTGATCTACTTGTACTGGCAAATTCAACGCTGACACCCCTTCCGATGTATAATGTAGCAACTGCTGTGGACAGGCATTGTCTCTTTGAAGATTTTTTTCAGAATCATGCTTCCGACCCAACTTCTGTGACTTCGCCTGTCTCGCTGTCCACCTCCAGCACCGTGCCGGGGACTGCATACATATCCTCCCCGACATCCGTTTTGATGGTGCCATCCAAGGCTAAGCCCCGCTGAAAGTCAGATTTCAGAGGGGCGTATTTCAGAACTTTTTTCAGAATAGTCTTTTTCGCCATCTCCTCAAAATTCGTCTGCCACGGGCCGGAAGAAAAAGACTTGCTGTACTGCTGTGCAAAGGTGCGGACAGCATCCATGCTCATTACATCAAAGCCGAAGCCGCCCTCCTTGGTGCGGAACATCGCATAGACATAGGTTGGCTCCCCACGGTCAGAGACAGCTGGAATGTGCTTCAGCACCGGTTCCAAGCCAAAGGAATAGTTGAAGCTATCATGTTCATAGACCACCTGTGCCTGAATGATGCTGACCTCTCCGCTGCGATAGGCCAGATCAATTAAACCCTTGTAGCCCAACTGGAATTGGCATTCGCTGCAATGCGTTTTGTTATTATAGAATGGGATTAGATACGCCTGTCCCAAAGGCGTGTTTGGCTCCATGCCAAGCTGGGCCGCTGTCATCATAGCGGCAAGGAACGATTGCGGAGTGGTCTGACCCAGCTTTGGATTGGTGGAAAGGGCTGAAAGCACAATGCGGGTAAAACGTTCCGGCGTCATGACTGCCGGGAGGGCCTTTTTGATTTCCCCCTGCATCTGCTTAATGTAGGCTTGCATAGACGTTTTGGCGTCCGTTTTTGCCGCAGGCTGCGCCGTGGCTTTCCGGATCATATCATTACTCATTATTTTTAACCTGCCTCTCGTGTCTCCGTCACCTTAAAGGGACGAAGGTTTGTATTTTTATAATAGGGGGCTAAATCAATGCTGGGATGGTCTTTTGCAAACTCCTTTGCCTGAAAGGTCTGCCGGTTCTGAGATTTCCAACTGATATGGAAGCTGCCACAAAGGCCGCTTTCCGCTTCGCCCATGTCCGCCTTGATAGTGTTCTCAATTTCTCCGAGCCGGGTATCCAGTGCCTTTTTATCCTCCTTCAGCCGCATATACTCCCGCAGAACGGTATCCCGTCCGAACAGGTCTGCGGTTGTGTGTTCGCTGATGGGATAGACTTCCCGCAGCGCTGCGGAGGTCGCTTCGGAACCATCTGCGTCCGGAGGCGTATCCTGCTCCACCAACTTCCAAAAATCTGCCTCGGCAGCCATGAGTGCGTCAATTTCCGCCTGATTGCGTTCCAGCGTAAAGGTAAAGAACCCCCGGCCATAGGCCAGAACTGCCAGATACCAGCGGTCTGCCCCGGTCACTGCCAGATAGTGAACGCACTGCGCGTAATACTGCACCGGGAACTCCACGCCGTTAAACTGTTTCAGGTCTAAGGAAAAGGTGGTCTTGCACTCCAAGCCTGCGTTTTCGCCCATGACCATCCGGTCTACATCAGCGTGTGCAAAGGGATATTTCGGATGATACAGCATAGCAGGCAGACGGTAGACCCGCTTGCCGGTTTCCTCCATCCAGCGGCGGGCCACATAGTCCTCCAAATCCCGTCCCTGTCGCATGGCTTCGGTATCCTCTTTCTCCGCTGCCCGTCCGGTTTTATCTGCCCAGACAGAAAAAGGGCTTGCCCATCTGGACAAGCCCACGATCCCGGCAGCGTCAGAGCCGCCGATCGTTTTCCTGCGCCGCATGAGCCATTCTTCCCGGCTCATGCCTTTGGTAGATACTCTCTGGATTCCTCGCATAGTGCGGCCCCTCCTTTATTTCATGCAAAGAGCGGCCATTCTGTCCAACAGGACATGGCCGCTCATTACCTTGTTCCAAGTATTTTCCTGATAGGTTTTCGTGTTCCGGTGGGGCATACTGTGTGTCACAAGATCGCTGATAGCGTTGATCGCGCCCCAAGCAGTCCCCCGGAACCTCCTGATGTCCGGGGCAAAGTAACAGATCATAAACTCGTCCTTGATTTTGTCGATGGTAGTCTTTTCCCGCTCGGAGGTTTTGTCCGTAACAGGAAAGAGTTCATTCAGGATTTCTCGGATCTCATCATCCTGAATTGTTTTGTTAGCTGCCATATCCGCATACTGCGCCAGCCCGTCCATATAATCCTCTGCGCGGAACAGGCAGTCCCGTGCCTCGTTCAGCCGCTCATGCACATTTTCCGTATGCCGCATGGACCAGGTGCGCTTGGCGGTTGCCAGCGCCACGTTCAGAGTATTGTTGCAGACCACCCGCACCGGTGTCATACAGACCCGGACGCCGCTGCTGCCATCATGGGCGTTGGTAAAGCAGAGATAAGGTTCTACGGCGTCACCGGCGATCATCTGTTCCGGCAGCTTCGCCAGAAGCCAGATCTGCTTGCCCTCCCGGAGAGAGCCGGCGGTTTCGTAGCGGACATCTGTACCGATCAGTTCGTCCGTAAACTTGAAAGCGTCTCGGTTCTGCACCACCTTGTAACGATCTCCCACTACACCCAGCACGCTGTCATCACTGTCCCGCACATTGGCCTTGAAGCCTTTGATGACGCCGCCTCTGGAATTGAACACGTTTTCCTGACGGACATTCCAATCCAATCCCGCAAAACGCAAAGCGTCCTCGCTGTTAGGCGCTTCGGATACCTCCACTCCCAGACCGTGCCACGGTTTCTCCCGCACATACATCATCGTCTCGACATTGGCTGCCATTTTTAAGTACCTTCTTTCTCAAAATTTCACCGGAAATGCCCTGCGATCCGCTGCCCTATGATACGCAAGATCGCCGAAGCGTCTCCGGTGCCGTTATGATAGTATCTAATTGAAATCCGGCACTTTTACGGTTTTGGCTGATAAAAAGGACTTGATGGCATTTCCATCAAGTCCTTTCTGGCGATCTTGTTCAAATTTCGACACGATTTTCTAAAAATTCCGAGTTTTTTTGCAAAGTGACATTGAGTGTCCACATGACTTGCTATACTGAAGCTAACCTCCAAGAAACTTCGGCCCCATGCCTACGCGCGATTGCGCGGGGAAAAATACCGGGTAAATTCTCCGCCCGGGCCGCTCCCGAAAAGGCGATTGTGGACGCTGTATCTTCGCATGGGTGCCGGAGCGGAGGATCAATCATCAAACATGAGAAACTTATAGGCAGGAACATCCAGTACGGACGAAATCGCAAAGAGCGTATCCAGGGAAACAGCTTTCTTGATGTTGGGCGCTTCTACATGGCCGATAAATGCCGGGGTACGGTCGATCCGCTCTGCAAGTTCTTCCTGTGTCAAACCACGCAGTTTTCGATAATATGCAATTTTAAGACCCACTTGCAGATATTCCATCTCGAATTTGCTATTCATACCGTCACCTCGGTAATATGGTAATCGATGGCGACAGCAGTTGACATGATTTTACAATCACATTATTATATTTAACAGATATAAAAAACTAAGTAAAAGTGCAATGGGGAGGGTGAATGACCTTGGAACAGCAGTCTGCCGAGGCAAAGTCGGCCCGCTTATTAGACCTCTATGCGAGGTTCATATCCGGACAGACGCTGAACAAGCAAAACCTTGCCAGCGAGTACGGCGTCACAACACGGAGTATCCAACGGGATATGGAGTCACTGCGGTGCTTCCTGATGGAAAAAGGGTTGTCGCAGGAGATTATCTATGACCGTAGACACGGCGGCTATCGAATGGTGAGCAGCGTTCCATCCGGCCTGACGAACAGCGAGATTTTGGCTGTCTGCAAAATTCTGTTGGAAAGCCGCTCCATGCGGCGGGATGAAATGCTGCCGATTCTGGACAAGCTGGTGGACTGTGCCGTTCCCCCGGAGCAGCGCCAAGCAGTAAAGCTACTGATAGGTAATGAAAAGCTGCACTATATTGAACCACATCACGGCAAAAGTATTTTGAACGGTTTATGGGAGATCGGACAGGCTGTGAAAGAACAGCGGGTCATGGAGATTGAGTATGAGCGCATGAAAGCACCGAAACTTGTGACTCGGAAAGTGCAGCCGGTCGGAATCATGTTTTCTGAGTATTACTTCTATCTGACTGCTTTCCTTGAAAACAAAGATAATTTTGAAAATCCGGATGACCTTTTTCCTACGATTTATCGGATCGACCGCATCCGCAGTTTTAAGGTCTTGGACGAGCATTTTCATGTCCCTTATGCCGGACGGTTTGAGGAGGGCGAGTTCCGTAAACGGGTACAGTTCATGTACGGCGGCAAGCTGGAACGGATTAAGTTCCGCTACACCGGCCCGTCCCTGGAAGCGGTACTCGACCGCCTCCCTACCGCTAAGGTCATCAGTGAGGATGCAGATGGCTGGACGATTTCAGCGGAGGTGTTCGGCAAGGGCGTTGAAATGTGGCTGAGAAGTCAGGGCGATTATGTTAAGGAGGGGTTCTATGAGCCGGGAACTTGAACGAATGAGAAAACAGTCTATGGCAAAAGTAGAAGCCACTCAAAACATTATACAAAAGCGTGATACTGTGGTTAATCACATCAATCAAGTTGGAAACGAGTATAAGCGTGTAACAGATGTTTCACGCAATGCTCCGGCTATTGTAGAAAATATTGATCGACAGTTTAAGGAAAAGACAAAGCTGACAGACTGGGATATTAAGTTTCTGTTTCTCTGCACGGCGATGCAATGTGCAAGGCAATATCTCCTGACAAATGATAAGTTTCGACTTGAAGATAAGGGCAGTCTAAAATCCAATGTGCGTGGTGAAATTTTGATGAAGCACGCGTATGATGCTGTGCCGGATGTGATTGCTCCCCCAGAATGGAAAAAGGTACTGTTTCAGCCTGTACCTTACGATACAACGAATCACAGTAGTTTTATTCATTATAGTGACTCGCAAAAGCTTAGTGGAATAAATCATCGTTACCGCACATTGGGACATGATCCTATTCTTGGCTGGATATTTGGCCCAGCAAACATTATGACAAATTCACTAACAGAAACCGATTTTGTAACAACATATCAAATTTCCAACAATGTAATTTTACGGCATTATCCTTTGGGAACAATGGGGATGCTGAACCGGGCGGCAGGCTATGTGAAAGATGATCCGATGCTGTTTGCAGCTTCAGTTGCACGGCAGGCAATTCACTTTGGCTCGGATTACTTCACAAAGCAAGGCTTACCAATCCCTGTGATTGCTACCGTAAATAATAACCTTGCCGGAACGATGCTTACAAAATGCCATATTGATATGTGGAGTGTCACGCGAGGAGCTGTTGTAGCGGCTCTTGTAAACCAGCTGATTGCAGTCATTCATCACCTGTTTTATAACGAGGCCCATGATGGCAGCGAAACCATGTACGAAGTCCGCACGCGAAAAATTTTAAGTTATTCCAACGCTATTGCAGTTGGCAGCAATGTAGTGGTAACTGCTATTACAAAAGATTTGCAAAAGCTGGATGGCGGCGGGATTTTAGTCGCCCTGCATCGTTTCATATCAGACGCCAAATTCATTCAAGAGGTCAAACGAGATTTCTTAAAGGATGAAATTTATAACATGGTTGTTGGAAAACCGTATGATTTTATGGAGGGATAAGTATGTTCGGCAGAAAGAAAATGTATAAAAAGGGCCTTGTTGATGCGATGCAGGCATACGAGGCGTTCGGCAAAAAGCAAGAAGATGCCTTGGCATATATGCGCGAGGAAGTTCGCAGCGGGAACAAAGAACTGAAAGAGGCATTGGCTGGATTAGGCGATGAACTGAATGGAATTTACAAGTATTTGAATGCTCAGGAGAAAGCTGCACTCTATCAACTCAGCACGCCGATGGATCTTAAAGAATTGGATGACGCAGATAAGCGGCTGCTGCTGGCCGTTTTGTATCAGCTTGCAGAAAATGAGGAAAGTGCGCTGACAGACAATCAGCGGGCCTATATCCGTTCTGTGCAAAAGTATTTAGAAATTACCAATCCGCAAACCTTTGCAGACCTGTCAGCCATTGATAATATTGACTCCATAGACGTTCAGAAAACCTTTTTGCGCGTAGTTTTGGAGTTCTTCTATTTACAGGATAGTGATGAACTGAGCGATGAACAGGAAGCGGTGTTTGACTACTTCTCCGTAAATAAGAAGCAAGCGACTGTAATCGAAAATGAAGTGAGCCGGTTGTTTAATGCTGTTGGCCCAGAGGGTGTTGCTGAAAAATATGGTTATGTACCGGAAGAAGAATCAGAGCCTGTTGCGCCAGCGGATATAAAGGATGTACCCGTTTTCGCAGAGAATGTCCCCGGCACTTCCTTTATCGGTTCTTCCGTAAGCGGGGAGATTATTGATGAGTTATTCAACAGCAACCATTCCAACCGCTTCACAGGTGTTCGGATCTACGAGACTGCAAATTACATTCTATGTTTGGCAAAGCCTTCCATGAATTCGGTGTTTGCATCTGCTTTTCGCGGACTCATTGGTGGAGGCAGCGACAGCCAAGATATTTCCCCAATTCTTTCTGGCTGGTACCTATTGGATAAACGGACGAGTGAAAAAACACATCTTGACGTTGATTTGAAGATCAGCCGTGACGATGAGCCGCTTTTTGATGGCGATACAATCATTTACTTTGCACACAATGATAATAGTATTGATGAAGGCGATATGTGGTTATTTGACTTGTCCACTCTGCAAGCACCAGAGAAATTGTTCGCGGTAACATATCGTCAAGCGTGCGTCAGTATGTGCGGAAACCGTATTGCATTTCTCAATGATGGCGTACCATGTGTTTATTCACTTGACAGTAAAAAAATAATAAAAATTCCGGCGCCCGCTGCTAAACGTACCACGTACTTTCAAGCGGTATTTGCAACAAAATCCGGTGTATATATGAGTCTTAACGATTATCCACAGCACAAATTGTACTTCTATGATTATGCTTCGAAGCAGGTAAACTTGCTCTTTATGTTCAACGATGATATTACTGAAATATATCACGTTGAAGATCAAAAGATTTATTTTAGATGTGGTGATTATGACAGTGCACGGATTGGCATGGTAGACCTTGCTGACGTCCAGTCCGGCTCCATGACACATTTCAGTCGAGAATACGCCGCAAATCATCCAAACCAAGCAAACTATACAGTTCAGCCATATTACGGCTGCCTCTTGTATTTAGCAGCGGATGGATATATCAAAAAATTGAATTATACGGCAGATGAGGAAACAAACATTGCAAATTGTGTCGTAGATAGCCCTGTTAAGCCTTTTAGGTGTGTTGCAGGATGGGTGTATTACAAAGAAAATGGCGACGAAGGAAAATGGTACAGAACATCGTTGAATAACCCTGAAGAAATAGTATTCCTGGGCGATAACTAATAGGACGTAAAACTGCCATTTCTGACCATCAGCCTATTTTAAAGATTGCCTTCAAGAAGCTGCTGTTAGGTTAGAAATTTGCTCTGCAACTGCAAAGTTGGATAGATTCACAAAGAAATGAGGCAACAAATGTGAAACTTAGTAAAGACACATTCCAAAATCGGATGCAAGCATCTAATGAGCAAGTTCTCACAGCAACGCGAAAAGTGCAAGAAGCTGAAAATAAGGTTTCCAATGTAGCAACAATCATTCGGGATGATGCCCGCCGTATGGAAAAAATTACCGATATTCATTATGCGCCGACCATTATCCATGACATCAATACACAATTTGAAAGTGCAACCAAGTTAAAAGGAAAAGATATTGTCTTTCTGTTTGGGGCTGCTGCTATCCAGACCGTTCGTTGGGCTTTGGCTCCCTCGTTAGACTTTAATTATAAACCCTTGTCACCAGAGCAAAGAATGACAAGCGCGCAAGGCGGCGTATTGGAAAAGGCCGCTATTCGCGAGTATTTAGAAAAAGATGGTTTTTCCCAAGCAGAAATTGCTGAACTGATGGCCCCCTCTCATATCCGAAATTACTCATGGCAAGACCTTTTGGTCGCTCCGGTTCCCTATGACGCCATGCACGGAAGTTCCCGAATTGCAATTAGAGGCTTTAAAGAAGCTGGTACAGAGATTTACGGAAAAAACCATCACGCTGCAACATGGGGGCATGATCCAGTCTGGGGATGGTTCTTTGGCCCTATGAATATCACAGCTCGAATGATCACATTTCGTGACTTTCAAACTTACCATGTAGCGCAAATCGGAAATACATTCAATCAAAAAATCACATATCGCACGTCAGTTGGAAACATGATACAAAAGTCTGTTTCATGCTGGAGCGAAGATAGCAAATGTCTATTTGTTTCTGCTGCAAAACAAGGAATGCACTTGCAATCCGACAAGTATACCAAAGGCGGACTCCCTATCCCATTTTTAAGTCCTACAACAGCGCAAGACCTTCTTGTTAAAGGATGGAACAGTGCCGAAGTAGAACGCCTTTTTAAAAAAACGCTTAGAAACTTAGGAAATATCGGAACCCAGTTTATTTTGGCTCTTACAATTGACCAGCTTGTTAAGGCGCTCCATCTTCTCTGCTATGATGATACCGTAGATGGCTCAATTAGCACCTACTATGTGCGAAGTGAAAAAATTGTCTGTTATTCTTCACTAATATCTGAACTGGCAAATGGCGTGTATGTTCTGGCTACAAAAGATATTGGAAAACTGGATATTGGTGGATATATCAATTTAGCCAAAAACTTAATTCATAACGCAGATTTTCAGGCCAAAATGAAAGCAGAGTTTTTGGAAAAGGAACTTGAAAAAAAGCTATACGGTGAAACCTATTATTTTTTGGAGGAACAGTCATGATAAGCGAAAAGAATGCTCAAAAACGCGAGGAAGCTTCTGCTACTGCTGCCCTCTGTGCCACAAAGCCCATTTTTACTAAAATGGGACACGGTATGGATTATTTGCAGGAAACAGTACGGCAAACGCAAAAGGCCAATTTAAAACAGGCAGCAGTTGTAAACCAACGGCAATACGAAACAGAACGCTATGTTGGAAAGCTGATCGAAGAACAAGATACCATTCGGCAAAGTATTGAGACTTCAAAGGAAATTCAGCAGGCTCAAAATACCAGACTTGATCAGCGCCTATCCAATATAGAGCAAAAAACAATGCTGCGGTGTCAAAGCTGTGGTGCCATAATATCGCCGGTACAGATTGTGTGTCACCACTGTGGGAACATTTCGGCTGTATTTCCCTACGATCTTCAAAAATTCGGTACAAACCCTGAACGTGAAACTTCATATTTGGAGGAAATCAAAGTTTTGAGTAACGCAGTACATTCTTCAAGCCTTATATCAGAGGATACATACCCTGAGCTTCAGAACTACATCAATCAAATCCAAAAAATTGCCTCAATTGCTAAAACACATATTGATAACCGGGAAACAGAAGATGACAGCACTGTTTATAAGCGCATTTACCGAAAATGCCGCCAGTTCTTATCTGATCTTCATACCGCCCATATCGAAATTGCAATTGTTGGAAATGTCAAAGCTGGAAAATCCAGCTTGATCAATGCTCTTTTAGGAGCAAAAATGGCCAGTGTAGACCCGACCCCTGAAACTTCCGTCCTTGTCAAATATCATACAACATCCAGCAAGAATTATATCCGTGTCGAATTTTATACAGAGAAACAATGGGAACGCTTGTGGTTAGATGTTGGTAAGAACTCGACTTTCCGCCAAGAATACGAAGCAAAGAGCGCAGACAATATTCGAGATCAATATTTAGGCAAATCCGTATACTACGAAGAATGCTCCTTTGGGGAACTCCCCGAAAAAATTATGAAATGGACAAGCTCTGAAACACCCGAACACTTTTTCGTGCGCGAATTAGAGGTTGGATACCATAGAAGCGATTATCAGGATAGCCAGCTTCCAAATGACGTTATTCTGGTTGACACTCCGGGCTTGCGCGACCCCATTGCATTTCGCTCTAAAATCACTAAAAAATATATTAAAAATGCAGACTGGGTTCTTGTCTGTATCAGCAGCGAAAATCTATGCAGTCAGGATGAAGCTCGTTTCTTAGGTGAGATTACCGCAAACAACGGACAGCGTGCAGATAAAATTCTTGTTGTTGCGACAAAACGAGATATGTTGCCCGCCAAAGAATACGATGCTAAACAGAAAGATTTTCTGGAACGTTTTAAGGAATTCTATTCAGGCCGCATGGGGTTTGCCATCGACCATTTTATTCCCGTAAGTGCTGAAACATCTATGCTGTTAAATGCTTATCTGAAAAATAGTACCGGATTAAGTGATGAAGATGACGAGAAGTTCTTTAGTGCGCTTAATCGCCTGCGGATAAGAAATCCTGCCGATATTGTCCAACGGAAACCGGACATTATTGAGTATGCCGGTATCAATGCCTTGTCTATGCGCTTGGACAAAATGATCCTCAAAGGTCGTAAAACAGAGATTATTGCATCCCCGATGCTTACGGGAGTCATGATACCAGACCGGTAATTGCCTCGATTATGTAACATTTTTCTTCCTCCGGAACCCTCTGGTAGCCTCTGGATTGCTCCACGAGGACTGCCATGGGAGTTTATGTTCTATCAGCAAAAAAGCCCCGTGAGGGGCTTTTTCTTGGGTGATTACCGGCCAATCTTTGACCAGTCAATATCTCTTGCGTCAATGAACTCGCCTTTCTCGGCCTCATCTACTCGACGAGCCTCTTCCGGCGTGAGCTTGGTGAAGTCCGGGTCCCACGCCCGAACCAGTTTCTTGATGAACTCTTCCGGTTTCATCATGCAATATCCGCATTTGCCGGAACAGAATTGTCATATAAGAACTTCGGGGCAATATCAATCTCCCCATCATTCCATACTGTTACTCCGTAGTCAATATAAACACCACGGAATACATCGTAGTCCGACAACGGCGCAAACGCCGGTTCTTTCAAGAAGGGAGCAAAGTCAAAAACCTTTGCCTCGCCAGTGTTGAACCGGAGCCACAGCTTGTAGCCGTCCATCGGCCGGACGCCACTGACCTTTATGGCCGGAGTTTTTTCTCCAGCATAAGCAATACCGTCTACGACATACATATCCAGCCCTCCTTATCTGAGCGGTTCAATTTTCCCAAATGGTACATTCTTAACAGCCTTGTTCCAAGCGATGTAGAGTTCTTCCTCGTGGATGGCCGCCCATGCCTGAACCATCTTCAACTGTTTTACCGGCAAACTTCCGGCCAGCAGTTCTCCATCTACCCCGACAGAAGCCTCATACTCGCCATAATACACATGGAAATGCGGTCTATGATGCTGTGAGTCATCGCTGTATAGCATTTTGATGACGATGTTGTAGAACCTGCAAAGTTCTGGCATAACGCTCACCTCGTTTCTTGGGAATGGCTTTCTTCCCTATTATTATTCTATCAGATTGCCCTTCATTATGCAATCGGATTTTGGTGCGAAACGATAAGAAGTTTACCGTTTCTTCCCGTATGTGATTTTCGGTAGCCATTCATACCGCTGTTCAAACGGGATGAAGTCGCCGTTGGTTCCAACGATGCGCTTCATCGCAGCGTCCATCTTTTCTCTTGCGTAGTCGGCCTCCGGGTTCTTGGCCAGAGCGTCAAAAAACTGGTCGTAGTACCGTCCCCACGCATCCAGCACCTTCTTCAGCCGCTTGTACCCAAAAACATCTTTTCCCATAACCTCCGGGTCATTCAAGGTCAGGATGAGCATATCGGTCATGTACTGCATATAGGTCTGCTTGATGGCGTCCTGCATCACATCATCCCGGACTTTTCTCCGGGCAAGGTAGCCGTTCTTTCCCATGCTGCACCTCCGTTTCCATATCAGCTGCCAAGCGTAAAGGTCACTCCCGCAAAGTGCTCTGCTCCAAGGACATGATCTCCGTTCTCCCAATCCTCCTGCACCTTCATCGTTGCCTCGGCCCAGCTTGCGGCCACAACGGGAACCGTCTTCTTCAGGTGTTCCACGATGACCACACGGTACTCCCGTATCGTGGCCGGGATTGCGTTCTCAGCCCTCGTCAAAATCCCAGCAAGGATGATCTCGTCTTTTTTCAGGTCGATCAGGTTCTCTGCGTCCGGCTGCTCTTTGGACTCTGCCTCCAGCAGCAGCTCTTCATTCATCTCTTTGCTGAACTCAACGACATCACGGATGGTATAGGCGATGTCCCCGGAGTGCTCCTCGCCATCCTGCTTGTCATGGAGCATCATACCGAACTCCTCGTTCCGCATCAGGCAGTAGTCATGCCCCTCCATGTAGCCAAGCAGAACCTCGGCCTCTACTGTTTCCAGCTGTACGCCCTGTCTGGCGGCTACGGCAATCAATCCCTCGGCCTTGATAATTTCCTTCACGCTCTATCTCCTCCCACCTTGTAGGTCTTCGATTTCTTTTTTCCGGTTCCCTTCTTATATTCAGCCACCCAGACCACTTTACCGCTCTTGTAGTGCCGGTAATGCCCTCTCACGGTGAAGATGCCACGAGGACTTGCGTGAGAGCCGCTGGGAGCCGCCAGAAGCGTCCCGTTCACTTTGCGAATGATGTAAGTAGTCTGGGCGGAAGACCTCTTGTGCGGCTTTTTTGCGCCCTTTGTGTGTGCTTTTCTTGGCGCAGGCTCATCTTCCGAACGGATGACGGGACTATGAGCCATCAGCGCCATCAGCGTACAGTAGACCGTGAGAACTGACTGCAAATCGTCCCTCTCCACCTGCATCCGGTTCTTTGTGGATGCCCACATACCGTCTACCATTCGGACAAACTCGCAGTGACCGAAAGACCGTCCGTTCTGGTTCAGGTAAAGACTGAGGTGCAGGCCGTTTCGGATGCCTTTGATACGCCACCCGTTGGTTTCAACAACAATCTCTACCGCCTTCAGCGGAGCCGGGTGGCTCCTCACCTCATCCGGGTGCTGATCTCTCCATTTCAGCAGCAGCTCTATGTCTGCGGCCGTCACCACAATCTTGTCCATCAGACCGCCTCCTCACACCCAAGCGGGTTTCTTTTCCGTGTCCGGCAGGGCCATGAGCCAATCAATGACTTCCTGTGGAACCTCCACCTTCTGCCAACCGCTCCCGTATTCATAGCCGCAGACCGGGCATGGCTTGCAGAGAATACCTCTTGGGTCATTTTCTCCAAGCGTGTTCCTTTTGTACCAAGCGTTTCCTCTTCGTACTCGCTCATGGGGCTTGCTGCCGGTTGTGTAAAATGCTTTGGGCTCAGGCGGCTCCTCGGTTGCGGTGACAACCCACTTGGGAGCATTAAACGCCATGCGCTCTTCATCGGTCAGCTCCGGCGTCCGGCCATCAAGAACATCCTGAGCGATGCGGTTCTTCACAGCGGTCAGCTTTCTGTCATCAAGCCACCAGTGGTACTGATCGATGATTTCAGCTGCCTGTTCCCGCCATCCGAGCTCCCGCTGGTGCTCACACTCCGGGTGCATATCGTTCAAATGCCATTCATCCCAGATGTCGCAGAACTTCTGGAGCATTTCGGGTGTCCAGCCATCTACCGGTCGGCCTGCACGGATTTCCTCAACGCACTGTCCGGCAGAGCCTTTGCAGTTTCCGTTACTCATCGGCCCGATGACCCCGCAGATACTCAGCCGCCCATCTTCAAATTCAATTCTGGCAAAGGCGTTTGCCTGTCCTTCGTAGGTCTTGCATACGCAAGGGTTCACAATCTTTTTCATACTTACCGCCCCTTTCTGGCCTCAGCCATGATCTCATCCATGTTCATCTCCAGCAGGTAAATCATGTCCTGCTTTCGGTTGGCGAAAATCTCCATCAGCTCCTTGCGGACTGCGGTCGGTGTGATGTCCCGGCAGTTGCAGTGAACCGCCAAAATCAGGTCGTCAAAGGTCATCCCGTCCAACAGGTTATCGCAAGTGCTCAGGTCTTCTCCGAGCTTCCACTTTCTATCAGGCATCTTCATCCTCCTCTACTACTGCCAGTGCCGCCGCCAGTTCTTGGAGCATCTTGTCTATGTTCTCTGCATCGTAGACCAGCTCACGAGCTGACGGTACGCCTCTGACTCCGTTTTTCTTCGCCTCAATCCACATTTCGATATGCTCGTCAATGTCGAACTCGGCTGCGTATTCTTTGATACCATCCACAGGGCTTGCAGAGCTGACTGTGAAGGAAAAATCCTCTCCGGCTGGAGAATACTTTTCCAGCTCAACGGTTCCGTCATCATACTCATGTACTGACCAGTCGAGGCTTTCGCAAACCTCTCTGTACTTGTCCTTCATCTGACCACCCCCTAAATGGACCCGCAGAAACAGCCGAGTTTCTGCCACAGCTGGTAGGTTTCCACCGACATCTGCACCTTGTCCGGGACTCCCCGGCCGAGCAGCCAGTCGTGGGACCGTGAGAAGAGCTTTCGGGCTTTCTCCCTCTCTGCCTCGGTGAACTCTTCTTTCCATCGCCGCTTGCACCGCATCGTCCCCCAATGGGCGCCGTATCGGGTCATACAGATCACCGCATACGGGATGTCTGCGTGTACTTCGCTGGCTGTCAATTCCACCATCAGTCTTGCCATCCGAAAAACCTCCTCATCCTACAAAATTGAATTTGGGACTGCACCGGCGCTCATCACACCGAACCAGCCATTCTTTAACGGCCTGACTCCAATGTTTCTGCCCGGAGGTGAGCTTGCCGTCCGAGAAGATGATGCCGCAGCTATTCTCAATCTGATGAATCCAGAGGTTTTCCCCTCCCCATACCGGGCGAAGCTCAATGGCCCACGGGCCACTCTCTCCAATTCGACTGGCCTTTTCGGGTGTCGGGAACGACATCCCTCCGGTGTAGTCCTGCTGCATCTGACCGAACATCCATTCTGCCAGCTCATCGAGGTCTGCAAAGTGCTTGACCTCATTCCTGCGGTGGAAATCGTTCCAGTACCGCTCATACTTAACTCTTAGCATCTCTGCTCCTCCCCTCATGCAATGTAGCCGAACAGCTCTTCCAGCTCGGCTAATGTTTTATCGTGCCAGTCTGCCCGATAGCTCTGGAACTCGGCGCTTGGAAGAAGGCGATACCCGCTGATCTCCATGTCGATCTGCTTTCCGTTGCACCACAGGTTGTAAAGCATAACCGAATGGCCGTTAATATCTCGCTCCAAGCGAAGCTCCCAAAAGTTTCCGCAGGGGCTATTCCACCACCAGCCACCATCCTTCAGGTACGACTGCTTTTCAGCCATCCCACGAATGTATGCCGCAGCTGCGATGATGTTCTCTTTCACCCACGCAAGCTCTTTCTTTTGAGTCTCCTGCATCCGAGCCATGTACTGGTCTTCGGTTTCGACTTGGGCCATCCGGTAGGCATCCTCTTTGGTCATCATGTCAGCAGCCATGTAGATTTGCTCTACCCGCTTGTACTCTGCGTAGGTAGCCTCGTTGTTGACCGCCTTGGTTCCCTCTAAAAACTCGCTATACAACATTTCGATTACCTCCATTTGGTAAGTTATTTTCTGTAACTTCATTCTAACTTACCCAACCGGTAAGTCAAACATAAAATGAAAATAAAGCGAGATTTTTTACCGTGTCCAGCGTCCGCTTTATTTGACAGCTATCTGCTATTCAGCTGTATCGCTCCCAGAACTTTCTGGCCGCCTCTTTGCTGATGGGAGTGATTTGATTATGGCCTCCCTCCCAAAGCTGGAAGTAAGCGAGGAAATAGGCGCCAGAGGCATCCTTGAACATTTCCATGTAGAGCGTATCCGAGTGCTCCCTGCGGCTATCACACAAGGACTCGGCTTTGCTGGTGTCGTATACCTTTCCATCAACCATCTGGACAAGGCGTGGGCTGCTGCTGTTGTTCATCTTCGGCAAGCGGCTCCCATCGTCTTTTACCATCTCCACACGATACCCGGTAAAGAGTAGTGCCTTCGTCAGCTCATCGAAGGTCAGGGAGTTGTTCTTCAGGCGACCGCTGAGGTTTTGAGGACTCCATCCCATGAACTCAGCAAGCTCTCTATGGGTCTTTCCCTCACAGGCAAGGGCGGAGCGTACCATTTCAGATGCCGTCATACTGCCACCTCTTTTCCAAGCACACGGCTCAGCAGGCTGTCGTACATGGTTTTGAGCACCTCATACTTGGCATTTGCCACCGCCAGCTCTGCTGCCAGCGCCGCCTCTGTCTGGCCGCCCGTTGGTTCAGCCGGAACCTCTTTGATAACCTCAACCGGCACTTCTTTGATGACCTCGACCACCTTTTCTTTTACCGGCCCCATCTGCAAGTCAAGGGACACCAGCATGGCGATCTCCAAATTCGCCATCTCAGTATCGGTCACATGACCCTTGTAACTGCCTATCCGTTCCACCGATACCGAGGTGATCTGTTCGCAAAGTGCGATACTCTCCCGGTCTGTGCTGCGGATGAGCACATGGGTCGGTAGGTCAGTCTTCGGCTGCGTTGTCAGGTATACCACCTCAACGGTTGCGCTGTGCTCGTTATTCTTCTCGTTGGAAACAATGATGGCCGGTCGTCCGCTGCGCTGCTCGCTCCCGACACTGTAAATGGACTCCACATAGTAGATGTCGCCACGCTTGATTTTCATATTCTGCGTTCTCCTCTCTTCACGGCTAATATTCCCGATAGCAATAGAGGCTGTCGGGTCCCAATATCCTTCAGCATTTCTCATCTCCACGCCGCTCCCTCTCTTCCGCAGCTTGCTTTCGCAGTTCCTCGGCATCTACGGTGATGCAGGAGGTATGCGATACCAGCTTTTCTACAAAGCTGCGCCCATTTTCATCCAAGATGCTGGACAGGGCTGTTGCGGTAATCCGCATGGTCGCCACCACAAAAGGCAGGTCAGTGGCGTCATACTCGTGGGCCACCGCCAAAAACTTCTTGGTCATGGCGTCAAAGCAGTCCACTACAACTTCGTCGGCCATCTTCTGGTCATGCGCCAGCATAGCCACCGCCATTCTCACGGAGTAGGGCAAATCACTGTTCCTCATGCGGCTCACTTCCTTTCAGCCAGTCAAGGCAATCATCCTTTGTCGCAAACTCTTCGGTCCACGCATCACCGGTGCGGTTGTCTATGCCGGTATACCCGGCTCCTTCCTTCAGGAAGAACAAGCCAAGAGGCTTGCGGGTGTCGATTACCCGGTAGGCTGCTTTTTTACTGATCTCTCTCGGCGTTTCCATCAGCCTTCTGGGACACCATTTCGGTGTGGTCTTGATGTCGGGTTCATCTGAGCCTCCCTTGGTGAAGGCTATGAACCCTTCCATCCGTGTACTCTCCGGGCATACAGTCCGAAAAGCCTCCTTTGCCTCCGGGTGAGTGCAGTTGCAGTAACCTCTTGGCCGAGCCAGATGTCGGCTGTTTGCGGTTTGCTCTGCCCGTCCGCTAATCTCCATCATAAGGCAGGCAGAGCAGCGAATGTTGATACTCATTGGTAGCTCCTCTCTCTGGCGGCCTGTTCCGCCTCTTCTTTATCCCATATAAACTCGCTTTTCGGGATGTGGTGCTGATGCTTTTTCCCATGCCACCCGGCCCGTTCTACCAAGTAGGCTTTGCCGTTCTTACTTTCTCCGATGATGTCATACGGGACGGCGATGTATTCCGGCTCATCATTCCAGTCATTGCTGTGCGGATTATCACAGACCCTCCACGCCCTTCTTGGCCTATTCGTCATTTTCATCTGACCTGCTCCTCTCAACGCTTGATACCGTGTTCGTCTAAGATACCGGTGAGAAAGCTGTCAAGCGCATCATAGTCGAACATCACATCGGAACTTTCATACAGGCGATCTACGCACTCCTCGATGAGTTCAAAGGTTCTGCTATCCTCCGGCACCTCCAAAACTTCTTCGAGCCGGAACGGAATCTCCTGCTTGATGAAGGCCAGCAGCGGGTTCTTCAGCGCCTCCATCCCCATGCGGCAAGCCTCGTTTACAGGGTCGATGCTTTCGTAGTGTTCACGATGTTCTGGGTCCAATATCTCAATGGCCCGTTCAATGCTAATTTTCATCATCGTCCTCCTTCGGATGCCAGTGGTACTCACAGTCCGGGTTCTCGCACCGGCCGTTCCACATTCCCTCTCCGCAGAGTGGGCAGGTTTCATATTCATAGCCACTGTACCCAACGCCCATGTAGCTCATTTCTGCCTCCTTACTGGATGCTTGACCCAATGATTTCCCACTCGTAGTAGATGCCGCTGTCTGGTACATACACTTCCGAGCTGTCCTGTCCATCAGTTACTCTGGGAGTGTAGCCTTGTTCGAGCAGGCTTTTTACTATGTCCCGCTTATCATCTTCGACATCTTTTCTGGCGTCTTCTTCGTTGCGAAAAGCATGGGCCATACACCCATCTGCATAATTCCGGTGAACTACGATGTAGCACTCCTCCATACTTACTCAGCTCCTTCCTGTCCTCTGTTCCTCTGCTCTTTTCTGACTGCACTCAGGGCAGAAACACTTCCGGTAATTCCCGGTCCATCCGGCAGCCTTCAGGTCATCCATCGCATACTTCGGAGTTGTGCCGATCTCGTCATGGCCTTCTCCGCATTCGTCACATTGGATGGTCACATAGCACTTCGCTACCACCGGTATTTCACTCAACCTCCGTTACATCGTCAGGCTCGTCAAGCTCAGTTATCTCTGCCTCCAAGGTCCCATCATTGTAACACTCCTTGATGTCATCAATGGCGTATTCAACTGCCTCTGCCTCACTCGCAGCGGTTACATCCACCTCGAATTTTACTCGGTACAGTTTCTCCATCTCAGCACTCCCCCTCCTGATAGTCATAGTCAATGCAGCCATCCTCGTCAGTGATGCGTGGTTTCCGCTCGTGAACCAGAGCGAACCGGCACTCGCCGCCGTGGTTGAACTGGCAGGTCTTGGACTCACATTCAATGCAGAGCTGTTTCAGATAGGCCAGCTTTGCGATCTGGTCTGTGCGGTCAACGCCATTTCCATACAGCAGGTAGGCCACGCCCTTGCTGTGGCGCCGGTCGAACCAGTGCCAAATCTCTTCACGGTGGATGCCCGGTCCCCAGCCCATGAACTTTTCTTCGATACACTCGGTTTCCGGGTTCATGGGTACATCGCCAAACTGCGCCCAAAGCTCTTCCAGCTCCTCATCTCGGTCCCGCAGGGTTTCGATGTCCTGAAGGCCATCCATGATGTTACAGTAGTCGATATACGGAACGCTGGAGTGCAGCTCATTCAGGGTATCGATTGCGTGCAGCTTGATTTCGTTCATTCGTCTTCCTCCTCCATAAGCGACAGCCAAGAGTAGATTTCATCGCCCAGCTGCTTGTCGAACTCAGGATGCTCGTCCGGCGAGAACGGCAGGTCAATCTGCTTAATCTCTCCGCTTTCATTATCGTAGACATCCACTTCGATGCGCCCATCCCCGACTCGCAGGGTCAAGTCCAAGATACGCTGTTTCATCCGAACACCACCTCCCCAAAAACCGCATACTGGATGATTTCATCGGCGCAACCGGCGTCAATATTGCAGCAGTCAACTTCGCTGCCACCTACGGCTCCGTATTTATCGCCGCCATTCTCCAGCCAGAGCTTGAACCCCTTCAGGAACTTTTCAAGGGTCAGCTCCCACTTGTCCTCTCCATCTGTGTCATGCAGGATGAGCTTTCCTCCACGGGCGATCTGCTCATGCCCCCAATCAGCCACCCGGCACTCTTCTTCGACCTCCGCTTCACAGCACCAGTGGTTTATGCCCCCTTCAAGGGCGCCGACCATGATGTCATCGATGTCTTCCACGGTCAAATTTACCGCAATTTCAGCTCGCACCTCAAACTTATCCATCTTTCTTCTCCCTTTCCAGATACTCGTCCAGCAGATCATACAGTTCACCGCTCGTGGTGGTTTCATGGATTTTCAGAACAGCGCCAGCCGAAAAGCCATTTTCGATGAGATATGTGCAGTCGGACAGTTCCTCCAACGCAACACGGTAGTCGATGCTGTCGAGCTCCAATTCCATTGCACAGTCGATGATTTTCTGCATGACCTCCAGCGTTTGCTTTTCCAGTTGGTCAACTTTGTCCGGTCCTACTTTCTCTACCAGCATATCTGTGATCTCTTCATCGAAGTAGTCCACGCTCATGCCAGTAGCGAGAGTCTTAGCCTCTTCCTCGTTCTTTGCCTCTACTTCCACAGTCCCATAACGGAGCTGGGACACTCTTACCAGATATTTCATACGGCTATATCCTCCCTTTTGATGACCCCGCTGGTCCACGCCCCCGCATAGCAGCCGATGCTGGGAAGGCGGTTCAGCAGGCACTTCTTGATGCCATCCAGATAGCTCTGGTAGTGCCGTTTCTGGAGCCCGTTCAGGTGGTTGTCATACGGGTCTTCCTTCTGTATCAGCTCCACTGCCATCGACCACTCGTTGTCCTCAATGGCGATGTAGAACAGGCTGCTTTCAAGAATTGCCCTCCGGCTCGTGTCACCGTAGGGGCCATTTCTCATCCAGCAGTTCGGCTCGCTCCGGTGAAAGCTGGGGAACATCTTGGTGAAGTCCTCTATGAAACACTCCTCAATGTCATCCAGCTCGTTTCCGGTTCCTACTTCGTCATAGAGCCATCGGCCACCAGTCAGTTCATCGTAGTCCAGATCACCCATGAGCCGGGTTTCGGGGTAATCGCTCATGTCCTCGCTGTCCCGGTACACATGGATGTGGTCGTTGTCGATGTAGTACAGGCCCTCATAGTCGCCGGTTACGCACACATTGCCTCGTCCCATCAAATTCCCTCCCTATCGGTCAGATCATTCTTCCTACCCTTCAATGGCCGACTCAATGTTGCTGATAGCCTCTTCGAGCTGGCTGACAGCCTCGCTCATAGCGTCACAGGCTGCATCGGACTGCTCGTACCGTTCGCCTGACTGCATATTCTCCGGGATGTTGTCACGGTACTCTTCCTCTTCACTCTGGATGTCTTCGAGGCTGGACTTCAGCTCTTCAAGCTGGTCGATGATACCATGCAGGTTCTTTCTACGCTCTCTGTTCATGGTCAAACTCCTCTCAATAATCGTAGTCGAGGCACTCATCAGCCTCCGTGTACTGCCCCCCGTCATAGCCGGGGTCTTCCATGATGCGGTCAAAGCACCGTCCGCAGACGAGGCGGAATGGGATGCCGTGGCAATCATGCGTCCGCTCCATCTGATACCGGCGCACTTCCTTGCCGCACACCGGGCAGGTTTCCTTAACCAGCGTGTATCCGTTGATTACGAATGTCTGCCCTGTTCTGGTGTCCACGATACCGAAGTCCTCAATCTCTCCCGCATCGAACAGCCGCACGACCTCATCCATCGCTGCGTCGTAGCTTGCAAACGCATCGATGAACACCGGCTCCCAAGGGTAGTCCTCTTTCATCAGACGGTAGGGCTTACTCATCATCGTCATACCGCTCTACCATCCCTTCAAACATGGCCTCCACAGCCTCCATATCGTAGCTGTCGATGATGCCGTTTTCCTGACAGAAACTCAGAAAGTCATCGAACATCAACCGCCCGGTCTTCACCTCATGGGCGCTGGTGCTGGCGCAATCGCTGATAGCATCGAGGCAATCCTGCAAGTCGAGCCTCGTGTTGTGGAACCGGCAATAACTCATGTTTGCCATATCAAGTTCTCCTTTCACATTACCGTACTGGTAAGTTTTCTGTATCATCATCTTAACTGACCCACCTCTGGTGTCAAACGGTTTCCGAATATTTTTCTGGATTTTTTCTGTGTCCACCCATCGGTTAATAAACCGTCTTCTTGTGGAGGGCGTACACCTGACATCCGGGAAGGTTCGCTACGCTGCGCTCAAACTCAGCGTCATCCATCGGTTTCAGATAAAACCTGATCTCCTCCAGCCGCCCGTCATCGTCGAACAACTTGGCTCCAAAGACCACATGGTCGGCGCCAGTCTTTTTCAGGAGTTTCTTGGCCTCCATCTCAAACTCCCGCAGGTGGCCCTGCATATCCAGTTTCGGCATCTGGCCGAAGGCGACCATACCGGCATCGCTCCACTGGCTCCACCGCACCCACGCATCACTCATCGGGAGTCACCTCCTTCGGAGGCCATACAACAAAGTCGAACTCACACAGGCATCCAATCCAGTAGGAGGGGTCTGGCCTGCATCTGAAGTCCGCTCTCTGGAGGATTGCCTTGACTTCCTCCAGCTTTTCCTCCATCTCCGCATAAGTGACCTTCCGGGCCAAGTTCCGGCAGTCCCTACGCCCTTCTTCGTACTTGTCGTAGTCGAAGTTTTCGCCCAGCATTTGCCGCAGAGCAAATGCGCTCATTTCTACTTTTCCTCTCATGGTATCTCTCCTCTCACTCTTCATCGTCCCAGTCGGGCAGGCTGTCCAACCACCGCTGGATAAAGGGGATGTGCGGGAATACGAAATCCGCAATCAGGCAGCCAATGCCAAGGGCCATCAGGAACCCACACAGTATCAGCAGGTTCACCACGGCGTCTGCTACAAAATCTGCGCTCATGCCACTGCCCTCCCATCAATAGCAGTTGTGGGCTGTTCCAGCGATGCTGGAAACCGCCATTCTGATAGCCTGCTCAATCGGGGTGTTCAGGAAGGGCATCTGGTCGTCTTCCACGATCTCGCTGAAGATGAAGTGACCATGCTCATTCCTGCCGTTGAGCCACCAGCCCTCGCCGGTTTTTTCCAGCTCCAGAGTAAAGCATGGGTTGCTGCACTCCAAATACTCCAGATATCCCCAAAAGATGCTGGCCTTGGATTTGTTGATGGCCTTCACCGACCACCGCCAGTTTTCGTCCTTCTTATTCTCTTCGGCCACCAAACTGCGGATAAGGCCGCTGTGCTCTCTCAGATCAAACATTTTCGTCCGTCCTTTCTTGACTACTGCCTGCCTTCGTGATACCATAGATTGCGGAACGGGTGGCAGGTCCCCCGTCCCGCCTATGGTGGTTAGGCTCCCGGTTGAGTGGTATCTGTCGGGGAGCCTAACCTTTTACTTTTTCTCGGTTTCTTTGGATGCTGGTGCCGGAACCCCGGCTATGTACTTGATGCACTCGGTTGCTTGTTCTGCCGTGTGACCATTGGCTATCAGCCAATCAATCAGTCTGGCTGTTTCGGTAGCTGTCAAGCTCTCATCGCCTTTCATGTGTGATACACCTCCTGCCTAAGTGTTCCCGCTTGCCATTTCTGGTGGCTTGCGGTCGATAACTTACCGTTTTGGTAATTTATCTTACTATCATTCTAACTTACCGGTCTGGTAAGTCAAGTGTTTTTTGAAGATTTTTCAAAAATATTTTATATCCACTGCCAGTTTTACTTTTGGCCTCTGGGAGCCTCTGGTTGCCTTCTGGTTCATCCGGGAGTTTACAGGTAATTGGATATGGAAAAGTTCTGAAGACCGACCGGGAACATTTTGTCAAACCCGCTTTCAGATATTTGGCTATTTTGAGAATTGATTTTACCGGTGGCGTTGTTCCGCCTCCAGAAACAAAAAAGAGCCCTCCCCGGCGTGATAACCGGAGAGGGCTCAATGCTTTTATGCGGCTGTCTTCTGATTGCGGACTTCTGCCTCGATCTTGCTGACAAGGTAGTCGTCAAGGTTTCCGTAGATGGTTTCAAGCGCAGACCTTGCGCTTTCAGACAACAGGGAAATCGCCATGTTCAGAGAGGTTTCCAAAGCCTTCTTCTGGGCCTCGACATCGAAGATGCCTTCCTTCTTCAAGGCGTCCACATAGGTCTGGCTGGTGTAGGTGACTGCGGTGCTTACGGCATCCGTAACCTCGGCCAGCAGCTCTTTGAGCTCCATGTTGTCGATCTGGGTTCCGATCTGTTCCGATTTCTTCCGAAGAAACTGGACCAGAAAAGCGGCGCATACAGGGATAGCTGCGGTAGCAATCGCTTCAAGCAGCGTGAACAAAAACTCTCTCATAATGATATACCCTCCTCAAATTACTGAACAATTAGGTCGGACTTCTTTACGGCGGCGGTGACTGCACCGTTCACGCCGATGACCACACGGTCCCCGTCAATCTGCATGACGGTGTAGGTATTGTTGTAGACAAACGAGGCCAGCGAACCTCCCGTGTAGGTCTTGGCGCCGCTGCGAACCTTTACCTTGGAGCCCTTCTTGATTTCCGAACCTGCCACAGAAATATCCGCCGCATCCACCCATCCGTAGACAGTGGAACCTCCGCCTGCGGTCTTAACCAGATGGTAGGGATGCTTGCCATTCTTGGCGACAGCAGTGACCTTGGCCTTGCCGGGCTTGCAAGACTTCCCGTTGGTGGAGTTGGAGCTGACATAATGCTTGGTTCCGATGAACTGTACCTCGTCCCCCACTTTGATGTTGGTGGAAATATCGGTAGATGCCTCTGGTTTCTCCTGAACGCCTCCAGAAACGGCGTTACCACCCTCATAGGTGATGTAGGGTAGCTTTCCGTGTTTCGTCCATTTACGGGCATTGTAGCCGCTCTTGGCACCAATGTTTGCCACAGCGGTAATCTGGACCTTGTTCTCCCAGCTCGGCGTACACTCAACAGCCAGTCCATCTCCGATGTAGACTCCGATGTGACCGGAGCACCAAACAGCCTCTCCGACTTCCATATCAGCCCATCCAGTGGTAGACACATTTTTGCATTTTGTAATCATGGTGTCTGCCCCAATATCAGGGACTCCGTTGATGGCATACCCGGCTCCACCGTAGGTCTTGGTCTTATCGCCGCACCAGCCCCACAAAATGCCTTTAATCAGGCACACGCAGTCAAACCCGAAAGTATCGGCGCTTGCGGCATTAATCATGGCCTTGCGAGCTGATTGAGCATTGTAGTTGTTGTGCGAACCATTGTTGATATATCGTTTCTTGTTGGCCGCCGTCATCGGTGCGCCAAAGCACCCCATCACATACAGCGTCTTATAGTTCTTTGCGATGTCAATACACTTTTCGACAAGTTCATGATTGGTCATTCTCATTTCCTCCTTCAGTGAAAGTCTTTCGGTCCTCTATCTCCCACTTCCGGGATTGGAACCTTTCTTTGCTGTTCTTTATCCAGCCCATGATGCCGCCTTCTGCGCCGCATAGCGCAAATACTGCGGTAATAAGCGTGTCCGGGACAGCTCCATACCGGATGAAGACAACGACCATCGCTATTGTGAAGAGAAGAAGAAATAGGCCAAGCAGCACCAAGATGCGGTCCATCATGCCGGCCTTCTTCCACCACCCCTTTCTGCGGCGTTTCCGTTTCTTCCTGAATATCCCCACGGCCTGCTCTCCTCCTTTCAGCTGATTTAATCGTCGAGCAGAGCGGAAATCCCCTGCCGGTCAAGGAACTCCTTCTGCTTGTGCTTAATGTCGGTGGCATAGTCCAATGCAGAGTGCATATCACCGTTGCAGTGAGCATCTGGTATGCGCTGAACCGCCCTTGCTGTTGCCTCTCCGAGAGCTATCGACGCTCTGGTGCTCTGTACCAGAATGAGTATCAGTTCCTTTTGCCCATCATTTTTCTGCTCATGGGCTTTCTCATTGTCCTCAATCCGGCCTTTCAGCCGCCACACAATGAGCCCCATGAGAGCGGACGGGACTCCCATGGCAGCAATGAACGCCACCACGAGAGCCCCCACATCCATTTCTATCATCCAACTCACCCCTACTCAATCAGCACCCACTGCCACATTCCAGCAGTGTCAGGGGGCCAGACGCAGGGCGTCATGGTTCCTCCGTCAGCCACCTTGTAGGTATGGCCGTTGTAGCTGTAATAGGTTCCCGCCAGGCAGTCCATGCCATATACCCAAGGAATGGGGTCTTCCAGCGTTCCGGCATGGGCTTGGTCGATAGGCCGGTAGATGGCGAGCATCCCTTCTCCGTCAGGTGGCTGGCTTTCCAGCGGAGTCACCGGTTGTACGATACGGTAAAGCGTCCCGTCTTTGTTGATGATGCGATCTTTCGGCAGCTGCTTGGCAGCCGCAAGCACTTGCTCCCATGTTGGGAACAGGTCAGGCATCATAAGCGCCTGCTCATCCCCAATTTCCGTGGAGGTAGAACAAAAGGCCATGACCGCCACCTGAGTCTGGGCGTTCATGGCCTCCGTCTTGGCTGCTGCCTCTTTTTTCTCCCGGAGTTCTTTTACGCTGTCCTGTTTCCATTCAACTCCCATTACTGGAACCCTCCTTGAATTGATGTGATATAGCCGCCGACATCCGACGAACCACGGCTTACAGTCACTCTGAAGTTGAAGGCAAAGCCATTCGCCGCCGTTTCGTTGGTAAACAGATAGTTGGTGCCGTTCTTGGCTGCCGTGGTGCAGTCTTCCCATACCGGGGAGGTATCCTTGGCGTTGTTCGTAACCTCCACTGTGTACTCGGCATCCGCAGGGATGCTGCCAGCTACGGTGATGGCGCAGATGGTGATTTGAGTGTCCGCCTCCATAGGCTCCTCCAGTGTGATGACCGCTGTTGTGACGGACTTGGTGAAGGTGAAGGTGCGGGTCGTGGTAACTTTCCCATCGGACACGGAGATGACCATGGTGTGCTGACCGTTCAGGATTTTCTGGAAGTATTCTCCGGTGACAGCAAAGCTGTTGCTCTGGTTTCGTGTAGCAGTGAAGGACCTCTTCTGTACCCCGTCCAGTTTCTCCACCACAGTCAGGGTATCGCTGCTGTCCACATCGTTTACCGAGTAGGACACAGTGAACCCGCTGCTTTTGGTTCCGAGGTCTGCCCCATCCGCATAATCGCAGGTAATGGTCGGAGCCGTGTTGTTGTCAACGGTCCGCTCCGGCGATGTAGTATATCCGGACTCGGCCTCATAGGAGTCATAAGCCTTCACCCGATACCTAACACTGGTCCAGCCTTTTGTGATGCTGTCTGTAAAGGACAGGGCATTGCCCTTGAAGACCTGCGTGTAGCTGCTGCCGCCGTTGATGGCCCGTTCCAGAATATATCCGCTCAGGTTCCCATCACTGTCGCTGGCTGCTGTCCAAGACACCACCAGCTGCTCCCCGCCCTTCACTTCGTTCGGGACGGAAATGGCAGGCGGCGCCGAGGGTGCATTGTTGTTTACTACCTCGACCTGCGAGCTGGTTCTATACCCGGACTCCAGCCCTTCGTTGTCGTAGGCTTTTACCCGGTACATCACCGAGTCCGTACCGAACGCAACTGCGTTCGTGGTCTGTTTTTCCGTACCCTGATAAATCTGGCTCCACGAGCTGCCGCCGTTAGTGGAGCGCTCGACCTTGTACCCCGCCAGATTTCCTTCGGCGTCTGTGCTTGCGCTCCACGAGATCGTGATGGTCGTGCCGCCCATGATATTTGGGGGTACGGTGATGCTGCTGGGGGTGGAGGGCGCTGTGTTAGTTGAGATACTTCCATCGTCAGAGACCAAGAGAGAAGAGGGAAGTATCAAAGCGGGGCGAATACCGTTCGAGAGCGAGCAGCTGAAGTAGTCCCAGACGCCGCCGGAGCCCACG
>ENA-OROZ01000706-OROZ01000706.1-human-gut-metagenome-genome-assembly--contig:-NODE-706-length-35851-cov-3.740865_pt1 | contig 35851 bp, 30 predicted proteins | sample MGYA00242138_ERZ509066 | MGnify/ENA primary metagenome ERZ509066 (study PRJEB26280, sample SAMEA2338691) | human gut metagenome | biome: human gut; feature: human-associated habitat; material: faeces... | reverse complement strand
AAAAGAGCGTATCCATATACTTTATATAACGGAGGTAAATATCATGCCGATCGTAACCACAAAGGAAATGTTCCGCAAGGCGTATGAGGGCGGCTATGCCGTCGGCGCGTTTAACGTCAACAACATGGAGATCGTCCAGGGCATCACCGCCCTGTGCCGGACCATCAGGGAGAACCTGCGGTAATTTTGCTTTTATAGTTTAAGGAGAATCTGACCCATGAAAAACGTCAAGGTGCTGATCGGCAATTACGGCAGCGGCAAAAGCGAGCTGGCGCTGAACTTCGCCATCCGGGCCGCCGCCCGGGGCGACCGGACGGAGCTGCTGGACCTGGATATGGTGAACACCTACTTCCGCCTGACCGAGCGCGGCAAGCTGGTGGAGCAGAAGGAGATCCGCCTGGTATCCCCCAACTTTGCCTGTTCCGGCATCGAGACGCTGTCTCTGCCGGCGGAGGTGTCGTCCGCCTTTGTGCTGGATTGGGACAGCGTCATCTTTGACGTAGGCGGCGACGATGTGGGCGCCACGGCCCTGGGCCGCTACCACCAGGACTTCATCAGCCTGGAGCCCGGTGCCCTGGAGGTGCTGAACGTGGTAAACATCCGGCGGCCTCTGGCCAGCACCCCGGACAAGATCCACCATCTGCAGGACGCCATGCAGCTGCATTCCCGTCTGAGCATCACCGGTATGATCAACAATACCAACCTCTCCACCATGACCAGCGCCGACGATTTGTGGGACGGCTACCTGGTGCTGCGGGAGGTGGCGGACCGCACCGGCATTCCCGTGGCGTATACCACCGGTAAAAAGGAATTTCTGGACGACTTCCTGGCCCGGAATCCGGACCCCGCCTATGTGGGCACGCCCGTCCCCATCGACGTGTACATGCACCGCGACTGGGACTCCTATATCCAGCACGGGCTGAACACCACGGATCCCCGGAAGGAGATCTATTAACCTCATGCATCCCCCGGTAATCGGGACCCTGATACATTTTCCCAAAGGAAAGGTAAAACCAGAAAAGAGGTGTAAAGTGTGGTAAGAGTTACTATCAACGAGAATCTTTGCAAGGGCTGCGGCCTGTGCGTTCGGGCATGTCCCAAGCACATCATCGCCCTGTCCAAGACGAAGATCAACGCGAAGGGCTATCATCCGGCTGAGGTCACCGATATGGAGGCCTGCATCGGCTGCACATCCTGCGCGCGTACCTGCCCTGATGTGGTGATCCGCATCGAAAAAGACTAAGGAGGATTAATCATGGCTTTGACTCTTATGAAGGGCAGCGAAGCTATTGCGGAGGCTGCCATTCGCGCAGGCGCCCGTTTCTTCTTCGGCTACCCCATCACTCCCCAGACGGAGATCCCTGAGTACATGTCCGCCCGTATGCCCGAGATCGGCGGCTGCTTCCTGCAGGCCGAGAGCGAGGTGGCGGCCATCAACATGGTGTACGGCGCTGCCGGTACCGGTGCCCGCGTCATCACTTCTTCTTCCAGCCCCGGCGTGTCCCTGAAGCAGGAGGGCATTTCCTACTGCGCAGGCGCCCGTGTTCCCGCCGTCATCGTCAACGTGATGCGCGGCGGCCCCGGTCTGGGCAACATCCAGGCCTCTCAGGGCGACTATTTCCAGGGCGTCAAGGGCGGCGGCAACGGCGACTATCACCTGCTGACCTATGCCCCCTCCTCCATCCAGGAGTTCATCGATATCATGATGTTCGCCTATGAGAAGGCCGAGAAATACCGTATTCCCGTTCTGTTCCTGGCCGACGGCATCATCGCCCAGATGATGGAGCCCGTGGAGCTGCCCGAAATGGTGGACTACAAGGTCGACCCCGAAGAGAAGCCCTGGGCCTGCACCGGCTGGAAGCCCGGCGACGATCCCGCCAAGCGCGGCGTCATCAACTCCATCTATATCGACACCGAGAGCCTGGCCGTTCACAACGACGAGCTGCAGGCCGTGTATAAGGAAGTGGTGGCCAACGAGCAGATGGTGGAGACCTACAACTGCGAGGGTGCGGAGTACATCATCACCGCCTTCGGCACCGTGGCCCGTATTGCCAAGAGCGCCATTGCCGAGCTGAAGGCCAAGGGCATCAACGTGGGTCTGGTCCGTCCCATCACCGTGTGGCCCTTCCCCTACGACGCCGTCCGCGAGGCCGCCTGCCAGGATTCCGTCAAGGCCGTCCTGGACGTGGAGCTGAACGAGGGCCAGATGCTGGAGGACGTGAAGCTGGCACTCAACGGCGCCAAGCCCATTGATTTCACCGGCCACTGCGGCAGCCAGATGCCCACCACCGATGAGATCGTCGAGAAGATTCTCAGCATGAAGGAGGGCAAGTAACATGGCCGTATTATTCGAAAAGACAAAGCTGCTCACCGATAAGCAGTTCCATTACTGCCCCGGCTGCAACCACGGCATCATTCACCGCCTGGTGGCCGAGGTCATCGACGAGATGAACCTGGACGGCAAGGTCATCGGCGTGGCCCCCGTGGGCTGCTCCGTGTTTGCCTATGACTACTTCAACTGCGACATGTACGAGGCCGCGCACGGCCGCGCCCCTGCCGTGGCCACCGGCGTCAAGCGCGCCGTGGGCCCCGACACCATGGTGTTCACCTATCAGGGCGACGGCGACCTGGCCTCCATCGGCACCGCCGAGATCGTCCACGCCGCCCACCGCGGCGAGAAGATCGTCACCATCTTCGTCAACAACGCCATTTACGGCATGACCGGCGGCCAGATGGCCCCCACCACCCTGATCGGTCAGAAGACCACCACCTCCCCCTATGGCCGCGACGAGGCCTGGTGCGGCGCCCCCATCAAGATGAGCGAGATGCTGGCCGCTGTGCCCAGCTCCTACTACATTGAGCGCGTGGCCGTCAACAACACCGCCAACATCGTCAAGGCCAAGAAGGCCATTGCCAAGGCTTTCCGTTACCAGAAGGAGGGCAAGGGCTTCTGCATGGTAGAGGTTCTGTCCACCTGCCCCACCAACTGGGGTATGTCTCCCGTGGAGGCAATGACCTGGCTGGAGGAAAACATGATTCCTTACTATCCTCTGGGTGTTTACAAAGACAAGGAGGCCAAGTAACATGGAAAAGACCTTTATTTTCGCCGGTTTCGGCGGTCAGGGCATGCTCCTGATCGGTAAGTTCATGGCGATGGCCTGCATGCTGGACGGCAAGCACGTTTCCTGGCTGCCCTCCTACGGTCCCGAGATGCGCGGCGGTACCGCCAACTGCTCCGTCATCGTGTCCGACGACCCCGTGGCCTCCCCCCTGGTGGACAAGGCCGACGTGATCGTGGCCATGAACCGTCCCTCTCTGGATAAGTTCGAGGAGCATGTGAAGCCCGGCGGCGTGCTGGTGATCAACAGCAGCATCATCGACCGCAAGGCCGTCCGCGACGACATCCAGGTGGTGTACTGCGACGCCAACGCCATTGCCGAGTCCATCGGCAACCCCAAGGGCGCCAACGTGGCCATTCTGGGCGCTGTCCTGGAAAAGGTCCCCGTCACCACCGTGGAGCAGATGACCGAGGCCATCCGCATCGAGCTGGGCGAGCGCAAGGCCCGCTTCCTGGATGGCAACAAGAAGGCCCTGGTGGCCGGCATGGAAGCCGCCCGGTAAGCCCGTCCCCCCCCCAAAAAAAAATACAGCAAGTCCCCGGCTGCATCGCAGCCGGGGACTCAGCTTGTCAAAAATCCCTTTTGACGAGCGCAAACGGGTGTGCCGCAGCACACCCGTTTTTTCTCACCCGTTCTCCCGGTCTTCCGCGGCGGCGGACACATTTTCCGCCACACGGGCGGCGGCCTTGGCGTCCTCCTGCCCGGCGGTATAGGCCCGGATCCTGGCGTCCTCCAGCTCCTTCTGCCGGGTCTCGATAAACGTTTCCAGCTCTTCCTCATCCCTTTTGGATGCTTCAAGTTCCTGCGTGATCTTTATGTTATCTGCCTGCATGTCTCTTGCCTGAAGACGGATCTCCTCCTGCTCCCTCTCGATCCTGGTATAACCGCCGCGGATCTCCTCCGCTTTTTTCTCCAGCTGTTCAATGTTCAACCTGGCTGTATTCTGCTGAATGGATTGTTCCTGAAATTTCTGCTGCAGCGCCGCCACAGTATCACGCATCTCATTTCTTCTGCTGCGGTTATCTTCCATGGACTGTCGGATCTCATTATACCCGGCTGCCAGCTCTTTTACCTTCTTTTCCAGTTCCTCGATCTCACGACGACGCCCAAGAAGATTGCTGTTGTTCTTAAAAGCTCCACCGGTCATGGAACCGCCTGGACTTAAGGATTCTCCCTCCAACGTTACCATACGGATACTGTGTCGGTATTTTCTGGCAATGGCAATAGCATGATCGATATGATCCACCACCAGCACTCTGCCAAGAAGATATCCGATCAGACCGTCATATTCCTTCTCTGCAGTTACAAGGCCACTGGCAAGACCAATAGCTCCCGGTTCGTTCAAAGCACCTCTCTGATTAAACTCGCCTCTTGAAGAAATGCTGTTTAACGGGAGAAAAGTCGCACGACCGTACCGGTTTTTCTTCAGAAATTCGATCATCTGCTTAGCAGTCTGCTCGTTATCCGTAACGATATTCTGAATGCTTCCGCCAAGAGCTGTCTCAATAGCGATCTCATAATTTTTTTCAACGTGAATGATATCCGCCACTACGCCACGGATCCCAGAAACATGATTCTTCTGTTCCATGACACGGCGGATACTGTTTCCATATCCGTCATAGCGTTCTGCAATGTTTTTTAATGTCTCTAACCTGGACTGTTCTTTATGATATCTGGTGACATCCTGCTCTAACTGCTGGCTCGTCTGCGAATATTTTCTACGCCACTCACGGTTTTTTTCTTCCATTGCGGCTGCAGATTCCTTTAACTCACGGATCGTTTCATTGACATCATCTAATTCCTGTTGATAGGCAGCCAGCACATTGTCTAAATCTTCTTCCTCTGTCTTTCTGGCAAGAAGCCTCTGTGTCAGTTTCGCTTTCCGGATGTTGATCTGCTCTGCCATCGTATCAAAACGCTGCTGTCTCGCCTTAACGGATGCCTTGTTGTTAAGGAGTTCGATGATCTCACTCTTTCCGCGTTCGATCCCGTCACTGCATTCTTTCATTCCATTGCGCAGCTCATCTAATTCTTTTTCAGCAGCCTGCTTTCTCTCCGAAATCCCCGCTAATGCCTCTAACAGTTCCTCTCGTTCCCTGCCATAAACATCTTTCTGCGCAAGGCGATCCTGTGTGTCTTTTTCGATGGAATCAAGTCTGTCTTTTAAATGCTCGTCCGTCATTTCTGCCGTGTGGATCTGTTCTTTTAAGACGTTGATCTGTCCTTCTAACTTTCCTTTTAAAACAGTGGAACCGCTTAAATTTTCGCGTACCTCACCGATTGCCTGTTCTAACTGTTCGATCTCCGATTCCATGCGCTCATATTCTGTCTTTACCTGCTCATAAGAATCTTTTGACTCATGTAACTGTGCTTCCGCAATGCCGCATTTTTCGCCCACTTCATGAAGCTGTCCGTCAATGCGTGTCATCTCCATCAGAAACATGTTGACGTCATATGTCTTTAACTCTTCTTTTTTCTTTAAATATACACGCGCTTTTTCAGCCTGTTTTTCTAACGGACCGACCTGACGTTCCAGTTCGCTTAAGATATCATTGACACGAACTAAATTTTCACGTTCATTTTCTAACTTTTTCTGTGCAGTCGCCTTGCGCTTTTTATATTTTACAATTCCGGCTGCCTCGTCAAAAAGCTCACGCCGCTCCTCGGGTTTACCATTTAAAATTTTCTCAATCTGTCCCTGTCCGATAATGGAATATCCTTCTTTTCCGATACCGGTATCATAAAACAGCTCGGTCACATCCTTCAGACGGCAGGTATTGCCGTTGAGCAGATACTCACTCTCCCCGGAGCGGTACACGCGCCTCGCAACCGTGACCTCCTCATAATCCACCGGCAGTTTATGGTCCGCATTGTCAAGTGTGATCGCAACATAAGCATAACTGAGTGGTTTACGGTTTTCCGTTCCTGCAAAAATAATGTCCTGCATACTGGCACCACGCAGCTGCTTGGCGCTCTGTTCACCAAGTACCCAGCGCACTGCATCCCCGACATTACTCTTGCCACTGCCGTTTGGCCCGACAATTCCAGTGATCCCATTATGAAAATCAAAAACGATCTTGTTCGCAAATGATTTAAATCCCTGCACTTCAATACTTTTCAGATACATACTAAACCTCATTCTTGCGCTGACTTTTGCGCATAATTACAGTTTCGGTTTCAAAAGCAAAAGTGCCTGGTAGGCAGCTTCCTGCTCTGCCGCTTTTTTTGTGTGTCCGGTTCCTGCGCCGATCACTTTATCTCCGATCCGTGCTTCGACCGAAAACTGTTTGTCATGGTCCGGTCCTTCTTCTGAAATCAGCTCGTAATGCAGACTCTCTTTATAATTGCCCTGCACAACTTCCTGCAAAATGGTCTTGCTGTCATAAAACAGCTTTTTGTGCTCGATATCTGTCAGGATAAACTTATGTATAAACTTCTTTGCCGGTTCAAAACCACCATCTAAATAGATAGCTCCAATCACAGACTCTAAAGCATCCGATAAAATTGATTTACGTTTTCTTCCACCTGTCTGGTTTTCACCCTTGCCAAGCAGCAGATAATCGCCAAGATCCATCTCTCTGGTACAAAGTGCCAGTGTAGGCTCACACACAATACTCGCACGGAGTTTTGTCAGATCTCCCTCCGGCAGATCCGGATAATTGCGGTATAAAAAATCACTCGATACGATCTCTAAAACCGCATCCCCTAAAAACTCCAGTCTCTCATTGTCAGAATGTTTTTTCATGTGTTTTTCATTAGCATAGGAACTGTGCGTCAGTGCCTGACGCAATAAGCCCTCTTTCTCAAATGTATAACCAATCCTGTTCTGCAATTCCTGTAACTTTGACATTTCATCCTCCTGGTCAGGGGCTTTTTTCTACCTTACTGTGTATCCAGTAAAATATAAAAAAGACTCTGTTTTCTTATATAATAACGGAAAAGCCCTTGCCTGACAAGAGACGGTACATCGCGCACCGCCCTTTTGTCTTCAACAAGGGCATACGTCATCTTTTATTTAGTTTAAAGCATTCTTGATCTGCTCTACTGCATCTGCAACTGTCACGATATGCTCAGCATCCTCATTCGCGATCTCGATGTCGAATTCTTCTTCGATTCCCATAATAATCTGAAAAATATCAAGGGAGTCTGCTCCAAGGTCATCCACAAAAGTGGTGTCCATTGTGATTTCTTCCTCGTCCACGTTTAATACCTCTGCAATGATTTTTTTCAGTTTTTCAAATTCCATAACTTTACATTCCTTCCTGTTCCGTTGAACTTATAATATTTTTTCTGATTTTTCCGTTGATGTCCTGCTCTTTGAACGTCACACATTGAAAAATGGAATTGGTAATCTCGACTGCCTTTGCACTTCCGTGCGTCTTTACCACAAGTCCATTCAGTCCTAATAAAGGAGCGCCGCCATACTGAGTAGCATCAAACGCTTTTAATGTTGACTTTAATGCCGGAAGCGCAAGCGCTGCACCAATTTTGCTTCTTAAGGTGCTCATCATGCCTTTTTTGATTGCTCCGACAAGCGTTCCTGCCAGTCCTTCATACAGCTTTAAAATTACATTTCCAACAAATGCTTCACATACGATCACATCTGCCTCTCCATGCGGGATTTCACGAGCCTCAATACTGCCCACAAAATTAATATCCGTACATTCTTTCAGAAGTGGAAATGTTTCTTTTACCAGCGCATTTCCCTTTTCTTCCTCCGCACCGATATTTACAATCGCCACTCTCGGATTTTTGATTCCAAGTACATTTTCCATGTAAATAGAACCCATCTTCGCAAACTGAACAAGATGTGATGCCCTTGCATCCACATTCGCGCCGCAGTCGATCAGAAGCGACACACCTTTTTCCGTCGGAATAAGCGGCGCTAACGGTGGTCTTTCGATTCCTTTGATTCTGCCTACGATAACCTGTCCACCGACTAATATGGCACCGGAACTTCCTGCCGATACGAAAGCATCTGCTTCTTTTTGTTTTACCATATTCATGCCGACAACGATCGATGACCGTTTTTTCTTGCGGATCGCATTTACCGGCGGTTCTGCTGTCTCAATAACTTCCTCAGCATGTATAACCTCGATCTGCTCCGCCGGATAAGTGTACTTTTCAAGTTCTTTACGAACCACGTCCTCCTGACCGATCAGAAGAACCTTGATATCACTTCTCGCATTTACCGCATCCACAGCCCCCTTTACAGGCTCCGGCCGGAGCATAATCTCCACCCATCGCATCTAAGGCAACTTTGGTAATCTCAAGTGATTGATTCTGCTGCATAACTACTCTCCATTCTGATACGTTTTCGGGCTCTCCCTTCACGTCTATATTGAAATATACTATAACTCTTTCTATAAATCAATATAAAAAATCGATTGTCATTTACAATATCATTAGTTATAGAATTCCTGATTTCTTTCATTTTCTGCTTCACGGTCTTCATCGGACATATAGCGTTCAAACACACCTTCTAAAATATAGTTGAGCAGAAGCATTCCCAAAGCCGGTGATATGATTGCTACAACCGGCAAAAGATAAGTTCCGATACAGCATGCCAGGAAAAACATCAGTGCCATAAAAGTCTTTGGCAGATTGCCGATCGCCATCAGCGCAGAATTTTTAAGGATCAATTTTGTCGAATTCTCAAAACGTGCCATATACGGGAATACATAAATCGCCCATGCAATGACCACAAGCATCAGCACAAAGAACACAACATAAAGAACTCCTGATTTTTCACCCGCTTTTGCAAACTGATACATGATATAACCGTCAAGTCCTACCAGAACAACCGCTGCTGCCACGACAAGCGTTACAAATGCACCCTGCTTCATATTTGTTTTAAAAGAATGCCAGAAAGAACTCCACAGGTATCCTCTGCTGTGACGGATCACCTTGTTAACTGCATAATAAAGTGCTGTTGTCGCAATTCCAGCCGGAACAGCCAGTATGATACATGGAAGTGCTAATATGATCGCTTTTGATACATATGCCACATAAATGCCGAACGCAAGCGGTATACAGCAGATCATCCACAGCAGGCTTAAGCATACACAGTCGACGCCCTTTCCAAGTGTCTGAAAAAACTTGTTGTCCAAATTAAAAATATCTCCCATTGCCCTACTCCTTTGCTAAAACATCATTCTACCATTTTATTCTGTTCACTCCGATTATGCAACCGGTAATTTGTGAAATTATTATAACTTTTTCAGCGGAAACAAAAAAGACCAAGAGGAAACTCATCGTTCCACTCTTGATCTTTCTGTTTCCCGTAAGGATTAGTCCTGAGGGATGATTTCTTTTTTGTTGTAAGAGCCACAGTTTTTACATACTCTATGAGGCATCATTAACTCTCCACATTTGCTGCATTTTACTAATGCCGGAGCAGTCATTTTCCAGTTTGCTCTTCTTTTATCTCTTCTTCCTTTGGAAGATTTATTCTTTGGACAAATTGACATATTCTCACACCTCCTTAAATTTGTTAAAGACATCTTGGATTGCTGCCATTCTTGGATCCAGTTCTGTTCTCTGGCAGTTGCATTCCCCTTTGTTCAGGTTCATTCCGCACACCTTGCAAATTCCTTTGCAATCATCCCTGCACAGAACTTTCATCGGCCAGTTCACCAAAATCTCTCCATAGATAAGTCTATCTATATCCAGATTAAATCCAATCAGGTAGTCATTATCTTCCACATCTTCGTCATGAACAACAGAATCTTCTAATTTGATATCCTTGTCAATCGAAAAGTGGATATCTGTCGGAACTTCCTCCAGACAACGGCTGCACGGAATCGACACTCGCAGATCAACATCACCCTGGATAAGCAGCCGCTTGTTCTCCCGGTTTGCGATACGCAGTTCTATCGGTGCTGCACTGATAATAGGAAATTCCCCTAACTTTGATATAAAAGACGTAAGTTCAATCTGAACCTGCTTTGTTTCTTCCTTGTTTTCACAAGATAAAATGTCTGAAATATCTATAATCACGGCATTCTCCTATATCTTTTTTTGTGAATCAAACCTTTTATCTAGGCTTTTCACACCTAAATGATTATACATAGTGAAAACAGGTTTGTCAAGTATTTTTTCTTGACAACCCTGTTTTTTTATTTTTCATCGTCTATGAACCTCAAAGACCCGCTGTTTTGCCTATTTTACAAGTGCAACCGTCTCTCTTGCGATTGCAAGCTCCTCGTTGGTCGGGATCACACAGACTTTTACTTTGGAATCTGCTGTGGAGATCACTTTTTCCTCTCCGTGTACTTCGTTTGCCTGTGCATCTACTGTAATTCCAAGATATCCAAGATACTCAAGTACCTTTGCTCTGACGATCGTTGTATTTTCTCCGATACCTGCAGTAAATGCAATCGCATCCACACCATTCATTGCTGCCACATATGCACCGATATATTTTGCAACACGGTAGCAGAATACGTCGATAGCACCGATTGCAAGCTCATTTCCTTCATTGGCTGCAGCCTCAAGATCACGGAAATCACTTGATAATTTTGATAATCCCTGTACACCTGACTTTTTATTCAAAACATTCATGACACCTTCGATATCTAAGTTCTCTTTCTTTGCAATGAACTCCATGATTGCCGGATCAATATCGCCGGAACGTGTTCCCATAACAAGTCCCTCTAAAGGTGTAAGACCCATGGATGTATCTACACACTCACCATTTAATACGGCACTGATAGAAGCACCATTTCCAAGATGAGCCACAATGATCTTAGAATTTTTCAGATCCATTCCAAGGAATTCAGCAGTACGTTTTGATACAAAACTGTGGCTGGTTCCATGGAAGCCATATCTTCTTACTTTGTAGTTCTTGTAATATTCGATTGGAAGACCATAGAGATATGCTTTTGCAGGCATTGTCTGATGGAAAGCTGTATCGAATACTGCTACCTGAGGTACACCCGGCATAAGCTCGGAGCATACACGGATACCGATCAGGTTTGCAGGGTTATGAAGTGGTGCAAGGTCATTGCATTCTTCTACTGCTGAGATTACTTCATCTGTGATCACTACAGATTTGGCAAATTTCTCACCACCATGTACAACACGATGTCCAACAGCATTTACTTCTTTCAGGCTTCCGATTGCGCCTGTTTTATCATTTGTGAGGGCATCCAGTACCATCTGGATTGCTTCTTTATGTGTTGGCATAGCTGCCTCTGTGATCTCTTTGTCACATCCGGCTTTCTGATATACCAGTCTTCCGTCAATACCGATTCTCTCGCAAAGTCCTTTTGCTAATACTGCTTCACTGTCAGAATCGATGAGCTGATATTTCAGTGAAGAACTTCCGCAGTTTACTACTAAAACGTTCATATTTTCCTCCCATGCCCTGCCTGCTTTCGAATGGCAGTTTTCTTTTCTTATATAAATGATAAATGGGCAGTCCGACCGATACGAACCGCATATAACTCTAGTATACGCCTCTAACTCTGTTCGCACAAGGTGTTTAAAGTGAGATTTTTTGTACAAAATGAAAAACAGGTTGACAGAATTTTAACGTTATTTTTTTAACAAATCCCAGACATTCACATTTGCGAAAAAAATCTGTGTATGGTAGTCTGTAATCATGCTGTTACACGCAGAATCTGTGCTTACGCCCAAACCTGAGATACAGATGGAATCAGGATTTTCAAAAAATGGTCAGAAATGGAGTATCTTATGAAAACAATCGGAATCATTGCAGAATACAACCCTTTCCACAACGGACATGCCTACCAGATTGCAGAGTTAAAACGAAAAACAAATGCTGATTTTGTCGTCATCGCCATGAGCGGTGACTTTGTCCAGAGAGGAGCCCCTGCCATCATCGATAAATATTGCAGGGCAGAAATGGCGCTTTTATGTGGTGCGGATCTTGTCATCGAACTCCCGGCTGTCTGGGCAGTCTCCTCCGCGGAGGATTTTGCCATGGCAGGTGTTACCCTGTTTGATAAAATGGGCTGTATCGACGGGATATGCTTTGGAGCAGAATCCGACCAGCTCCCCCTGCTTAAGAGCATTGCCGGTGTTCTTGCAGAAGAACCGGACATTTACAGATCTGCGCTTTCTTCTTATTTAAAAAAGGGACTGGCATTTCCGGCTGCAAGAGCTGCTGCGCTTTCTGATTATTTTAAGAACACCGGAATGAATTTCCTCATTTCCATATTAGATACTCCGAATAACATCCTCGCGGTCGAATATTTAAAGGCACTGAAACGGCGTAATTCTGCCATGACTCCAATCCTGATCCCGCGGGCGGGGAGCGGATATCATGATACCACGATCAACACACCGACAGCTTCTGCCTCTGCCATCCGCGCGGCAGTTTCTAATGTTACACCATCGGATGATCATACTTTCCATTTTTCATCTGCAGATTACGGTTCACAGAGTATTCATTCCAGCCGGCCACATCTTTCGGAAATTGCATCTTCGATGCCGGAACCGGCTTTTGCACTTTTTCAAAAGGAGATCACATCCGGCAGACTTATGGATGCTGATGACTTTTCCTCCATTCTTGGCTACCGGGTCTTATCGTGCAGCAAAAAGGAATTAGAAAATATCTATGATATGACACCGGAGATTGCAAACCGCATAATAAAGAACAGATATCATTTTTCCTCTTTCACACAGTTTTGTGCACAAAACAAGAGCCGCGATATCACCTACACACGCATGAACCGGATCCTTCTGCATCTGATCCTTCAGATGACCCAGACGGATGTGAAGCAATATAAGGAGACTGATTACATCCCTTACCTGCGAATCCTCGGTTTCCGCAAAGATGCTTCCGCCCTGCTCTCCGCCTTAAAAAAATCTGCAAAAGTACCCGTCATTTCCAAACTTTCCTTTGCCCTTCGCACACTTGACGGAACTGCAAACCAGATGCTGAAACAGGATATTTTTTCTTCTGAGCTCTACGAACAGCAAAAAACAGGAAAAACGAAAAATCGTTTTTCCTGTCCTGAATGCAGCAAAGAAATCATCCGTGTCTGATCAATGATGGAACAGACGGATTCCGGTAAATGCCATTGCCATATTGTATTTGTTACAGGTTTCGATAACATTGTCATCACGGATGGAACCACCCGGCTGTGCCACATATGCCACACCACTTCTATGTGCACGCTCGATATTATCCCCAAATGGGAAGAATGCATCAGATCCAAGCGCCACATTTGTGTTTTTATCTAACCATGCACGTTTTTCCTCTGCGGTAAAGACCTCCGGTTTTACCTTAAAGATGTTTTCCCATGCACCGTCAGCTAAGACATCCATGTAATCCTCACCAATATAGAGGTCGATCGCATTGTCCCTGTCAGCACGTCCGATCTTGTCGAGGAACTGCAGTCCTAACACTTTCGGGGACTGGCGCAGCCACCAGTTATCTGCCTTCTGGCCTGCAAGTCTGGTACAGTGGATACGGGACTGCTGTCCGGCACCGATACCGATTGCCTGTCCGTCTTTTACATAACATACAGAATTGGACTGTGTGTATTTTAAAGTAATCATTGCGATTGCAAGATCTCTTTTTGCAGCATCCGGAATTTCTTTATTCTCAGTTACCACATTGTCAAAGAAATGATCATCGATCACTAATTCATTTCTTCCCTGCTCAAAAGTGATACCGAATACTTCTTTGTGTTCAATTGGTGCCGGCACATAATTTGGATCGATCTGGATCACGTTATAATTGCCTTTTTTCTTTGCTTTTAAGATCTCTAATGCCTCATCTGTGTAGCCCGGCGCGATGACACCATCGGAAACTTCTCTCTTGATGATCATTGCAGTTGCCTTATCACAGACATCAGATAAAGAAATAAAATCACCAAAAGATGACATACGGTCTGCGCCTCTTGCTCTCGCATATGCATTTGCAAGCGGTGTAAACTCCATATCCATATCGTCAACCCAGTAAATCTTACGCTCCACAGCGCTGAGTGGAAGTCCTACTGCTGCACCAGCCGGTGATACATGCTTAAAAGATGTGGCTGCCGGAAGTCCGGTTGCCTTTTTTAACTCACTGACCAGCTGCCAGCCGTTAAATGCATCCAGAAAATTGATATAACCCGGTTTTCCGTTCAATACCTGGATCGGCAGTTCGCCGTTTTCCATATAGATTCTGGATGGTTTCTGATTTGGGTTACAGCCATATTTTAATTCTAATTCTTTCATAATTTCTCCTTTAAATTTCTCATTGATCTGTGAAATTCATGCTTCTTTGCCGCATCTTGCAAGCCTGATGCCTATTATTTATTTTTATTGACGATTCTGCTCTCGTAAGCTCCGGTCGCAATATCAATATAACGGACAAATAAAGAAACTTTGTTGTCCTCATTTAAGTTTTCCCATACAAATGAGGTGAACGCATCAATGTCGCCCTCGATTGCAACCGGTGCCGGCTCTCCCTCAAAACTTGGCAGCGGATTGCCATCTCCCATATAAGTATGGATAAAATGAGCCTCACCTGCTTTCGGATTCTCATAGGCAAATGTATAACGGTTACAGGAGGACGGATCCCCGTTGTTACTCTTTAAAATAGACATTGCGTAGTTGAATTTTCCGTTTTCAATGTGCATAATACCTGAGATTCTCGGTGTATAGTTTGGAGCGTCCGGCTCAAATTCTCTTGTGCGCAGCGCCTGCTCAAAAGTCTGCTGTTTATCCATCAGTTCGTAAATTGTGTCAGTCTGGTCTCCGTTTGTCACGATCGTTTTATTGCCAAGCACACGGACAGGTGCATAGATAATCAGGCTCGGATCTGTCAGTTTGGAAGGATCAAAAGCCTGCGTGCGGATTCCCTCTCCATCCTCAACAAAAACACGGTTTCTGCTGTTCTCACTTCTGCCCATAATAAAATAAGCAGTGATGGCATGTTTTCCGTCTGCAGATTTTCCGATAATGATTCCTCTTCCAGGATAGGAATTGCCTGAAAGTTCATTTTTTAATGACATTTTCTCCATGATTTCCTCCTTCATGTGTGCGGTTTGCTGTTTTTCTTTATCTTATCATTTTGATCCTGTTTTTACAATTATTAGCGTCATGAATTTATTTACTTAATTTTATAAGTTTTATTAATATATTTATTTATAAAAATAACCGCCCAAACCTAATATATCCACCTTGTACTGGACTTCCAGTGAAAGGAGTACATATTACAAGTTAAGCGGTCATTTTACCAAATCCATCAAAATTGCTTCTGCCCTCTGTTTCCATGTATGTTCCTGCACAGCACTCTCATATCCCCGCTCTGCGATTTCCATACATTTCTCCGGTTTTTCCAAAAGCTTTTTCACCAGTTCAGGCAGTTCTTCACGCTTCTCCAGCGAATAGAAAACCAGTTCTTTTTTATCCGTAAAGTTCTCCCGAAGATATCTGCTGTCATCGGTCAGCGAAAGTGTATGCTGCAGCATCGCCGTAAATACGCGGTCGTGCGTTCCATCTTTAAACCATGGCATGACATTCAAAGAAATCCTTGCATCTGCGATTGCCTCCGCGCAGGTCACAGAATCCACTTCCCTGCCGTTTTTTATAATGTAGTCATGGCTGCTACAGTCTAATTTCTCCCAGTTGGCGCCAAACACATGTACCGGGATTTTATGCTCCGCAAGACATTTTATGATCTCCCCGCGGAAATAACTCCGCATACAGATATCGATGAACACCATTCCTGCGATCGCCGCGCGAAGCTCCTCATCCGGCACTGCACCCAGTTCTTTTCTGATATGTGCCTCTAACATCCGGTCGATGGACACCGCCGGATGTGCTTTCATATCCTCCAGAATCTCATAATAAAATGTCCGGTATTCCGCACCCTGCCTGTCGATTTCCCGGTAAAGGTGTTCCACCGGTGTATAGTTCCCGGTAAATACGATGTCGTATTTCCGTTTCTGATACGGTATATTTTTATGTTTCTGTTTTTGCCCATGGCAGCCTTCTATTGGGGAAGGTACTTCCCGCTCTAAGATACAGTTTCCCGCCAGCGGCAGAAACTCCACCGGCAATGCCGGGTAAAAGCGCTTCATGTATGCCACATGTTCTCTGTCAATACAAAAAACACGCATTTCCGGCACCGGAGGCTTTGCCAGTTTTGAATGATAATACAGTGGATGATCCACCAGGATATTGATGCACGCGATACCTTGGTTTTCCCAGATATAACGCCCGTTCTCTTCGATAAAGACCTCTTCCCCGGAAAGTCCGATAAAATTAAACGTACACAGTACCGTTTTCTCTGGCACGGCAAACCGGCTGATGCCATCTACCGTATTTACCAGATCATCGTAATCCACAAAATAGGTGTCATGCCCCATCTCCTGAAACGTTTCTGCTAACTGTTCTGAAAAATATCCTAGTGTTTCCACTGCATTTTTTATTAAAATCACTTTCATGTTTGCCAGTGATCCGCGCAGTTAGTTTTTAAAGCTGTGGATCGGTGCCGGGATTCTTCCGGTACGGTTAATAAAATCATCACAGGAATATTTGTTGACCGGCATGATCGGCGCATAACCGAACAGACCACCAAACTCTACGGTATCGCCAACGCCTTTTCCAATTACCGGGATCAGACGTGCAGCTGTTGTCTTCTGGTTTACCATACCAAGTGCCATCTCGTCTGCGATCATACCGGAGATCGTGGTTGCCTTGGTATCTCCCGGAATTGCGATCATATCAAGTCCTACAGAGCAGACACAGGTCATTGCCTCTAATTTTTCCAATGTAATAGCACCAGCCTGTACGGAATCGATCATTCCCTGATCCTCACTGACCGGAATGAAAGCGCCGCTTAAGCCGCCGACATAGGAAGATGCCATAACGCCGCCCTTTTTGACCTGATCATTTAACATGGCAAGTGCTGCAGTTGTTCCCGGTGCACCTGCATATTCCAGACCGATCTCGCAGAGGATATCTGCGACGGAATCACCGATGGCCGGAGTCGGAGCAAGGGAAAGGTCAATGATACCAAACGGAATTGAAAGACGTCTGGATGCCTCCTGTGCGACTAACTGTCCGACTCTTGTTACCTTAAATGCGGTCTTTTTGATGGTCTCGCAGAGTACCTCAAAATTCTCGCCACGCACTTTCTCAAGTGCTGTCTTTACAACACCCGGTCCGCTGACTCCGACGTTGATCACTGCATCAGCCTCTGTCACACCGTGGAAAGCTCCTGCCATAAACGGGTTGTCATCCGGTGCGTTGCAGAATACAACCAGCTTCATACAATCCACAGAATCACGGTCTTTTGAGCGCTCTGCAACCTCCAACAAAATCTCTCCCATCAGACGCACCGCATCCATATTGATACCGGTCTTTGTGGACGCAAGGTTTACGGAACTGCAGACACGGTTCGTCCGGCAAAGTGCTATCGGGATAGAACGGATCAGCATCTCATCTGCTTTTGTCATGCCTTTTGATACCAGTGCGGAATAACCGCCGATCAGATCTGCACCGATTGCTTCTGCAGCACGGTCCATTGTATCTGCGATCGTTGCAAAATCTTCCGGTGTCTTGCAGGCTGCACCACCGATCAGTGCAATCGGAGTAACGGAAATACGTTTGTTGACAATTGGGATACCGTATTCAGCTTCGATCTCCCCTGCAACTTTTGCAAGATCTTTGGCAACTGATGTGATACGGTTATAAATGTTCTCATTTAATTTTTTCAAATCGGAATCAATGCATGAAAGCAGGCTGATACCGATCGTAATGGTGCGGACATCAAGGTTTTCATGTTCCACCATGTTGTTGGTCTCTTTTACTTCAAATATATTAATCATTGCCGCTTTCCTCTCTAAATACGATGCATTTTTTCAAAAATCTCAGCTTTCTGGCACTTGATGGATACACCAATCTGTGCACCGATCTCATCGAGATCTTTCTGACAATCCACAAATGATCTGGTTGATTTATTCATGTCAACGATCATCATCATATTGAAATATCCGGAAACGATTGTCTGTGAAATATCAAGTACATTGACGCCATTTTCGGAAAGATAAGTACATACTTTTGCAATGATACCAACCGTATCTTTACCCACTACTGTAATAATTGTCTTGTCTGCTGTGTTCTCCATCTCTGCTCTCCTCACTTTTCTGCTTTACTAAATCAGCGCAAATCTATTATCAATCATCATATCATACATGTTTTATAATTTCCACTGTTAAATAGATGCACATTTATAACTTTTTCTACTAAGCTTCATAAGCGGCCACACTCTGTAAAAAAATATTGTCATATATAATAGAATACGTGTTTCGCGAACATTCTATTATCATAAACTAAAAAATGATTCTCTCCGACGGCGCGTCCCGCTTTGCCACATACATTGGGAAATCATCGCCTTTATATGGATTTTCTCCCATCGTCACCTCTAACCGGACAGTCTCATATGCAAGTTCTGCATAATTATTTTCCTTACTGAGATGCCCTAAAATAACCGTATTGAAATGGTCATGGAGCACTTCTCCCAAAAGCTGACCGGACAGTTCGTTAGAGAGATGTCCTTTTTTCCCAAGAATTCTCTGTTTTAACGGATACGGATAACTTCCAACCTGCAGCATATGTACATCATGATTTGCTTCCAGTAAAAGCACATCCAGATTTTTTATTTTATCAATCATGTTTTCATCATATGTGCCAAGATCCGTCACTACCGCCGCCGTTTTCTCCTCATTTTTTATCTTATAGGCCACCGGATCTGCCGCATCATGTGAGATTGAAATCGGTTCAATCAAAAGATCCCCGATTTCAAAAGGCTGATCCGGCGTGATCGCATGAAATAAAGATTCCTCTATTTTGCCGACTGACTTTGTATTTAAAATAGCATCTATCGTACCCTGCGTGGCATAAATCGGAAGTCCGTAACGCCTGGCGATCACGCCAAGTCCAGAAATATGATCGATGTGTTCATGAGTTACAAGAACCCCCTGCATCTCTTCTGTTTTCAAATCGATCGAATTGAGTCCGTTTTCAATTCGTTTTCCACTGATCCCCGCATCGATGAGTACATGATTTTCATCTGATCCTACACAGATACAGTTTCCACTGCTGCCGCTTGCTATGCTGCATAATTCCATTTTTTTAATTCTCTTTCCATCTAAGTTCGATTGTATCTCCGGTCTTTAAGACTGCAGAATACGATGCATTCTCACCATTTAAATTGGTAATGATTGCTCTGCCATTTGAGGCAGTAAGATCAAATTCGTAGAAATCAAAAATATCTACAAATATATACTGTGGTTTTCCGGTAAGTTTTACCGGCTGGCCGTTGATGTATACCAGAACCATGCTGCCGTCTTCCTCTGCAGCTGGCGAACTGTTTTCTTCTGCTGTAACTTTTTTCACTGCTTCAGCCATGCCGTCAGCATTCTCCTCTGTTACATCTGTTTCATCCATGCCTGCTGCATTCTCTCCTGCAACAGATCCATTAACGCCTGCTGTACTGTCTGTAATCGTTTTGCTCTCCTCTACCGTAGCGGCATCATCTGTAACTGCAGAATCCTTTTCTTTTGCGCCCGCATTGCCGGCATCGTCTGTATCCTCCGCAGTCACAGCATTGTGTACTTCAGGATTCTGAACTTCTGCGCCATCTGCCTCTGCGCTCATTTCCGTGTCCACAATATCCGGTATCTCTTCTTCCTTATATTCCCCGACAGTCGGTGTTTGAACTTCTTCCTGCTCTACCGGCTGAAAGGACGGTTTGCCATAAGAACGCACCGTCCATTCAATCGTAAAGTTTTCATAGATCAATGAATCAAGAGTTGCTCGACGGTTATTTACCAGGATCACATGTTCAACATTCACTTCCACATCCATAAATTCTGCCAGCTGTCCTACTGTGTAAAAACTTCTGGTTTCCACCTGATCTCCCTCCTGGATCTGGTAGGAAGGAAACTCTAATTTACCGTTGACCTCTAAGAATTTCGGGCATCTTATAATATTTCCATTAACCACAAAGGCTACGGAATCTGTCGTATATTCCTCTAACTGATCTAATGTGCAGGTTGCCGGCTTGCCAGCCGTAGATGGCTCAATGATAATCTCACAATTCGGCTCTAATGCCGCATTGAGATTTGTTGGTCTGTCATTCATATAAACTGCTGCTGACTCTCCCTGCTCTCCACGAATGATACGTTTTGCTCCATTTACAAAAAATGTAAGTTCCGGTCCACGTTTCGGGAAAAGATCCTCATTCGGAAAACCTGCCTGCAATGCGGCATCCACGATCGTTAATCCATCATTATCATATAATTTGAGGCGCTCTCCATTGAAACGCACCATAATAAATCCGTTTCTCTGTTCATAATAATTCAGACAGATTCCAATCGGTGTAACAAGCAATGGATCCTTCTTGATATCCTGCTGTTCAAATACCACTTCCTGCAGTACTTCTTCACCACGCAGTGCCACTCGTACGTCCGGAAGATCTAATTTCTCTGCAAGCATTTTCGTATAACCATGGATCTTACCGCCACCGCCAACGATAAATGCTGCGCTGACAGTCTGGTCGCCATTCAATTCTTTGATTTTCGCAGCTACTGCCGTTGTCATCTCATCCACTATCGGCGCAGTCAGTTCCCACACTTCTTTTGCCGGAATCTTATGCTCGATCAGCATGATATCTTTATAAGTGATCTCCTCTTCTGTTGTACTCTGCAGCTTGATATATTCAGCCGTTTTAAAATCAACCAGATAATTCTGCACGATCAGTTCCGTTAATTCATCTCCGGCAAGAGGGATCATACCATAGGCAATGATGCTTCCGTCTTTGGTGATGGAAATATCGGATGTTCCCGCTCCGATATCGACTAAAGCGATATTCAGCAGACGATAACTTTCCGGAATTGCGACGTTGATCGCCGCAATAGGCTCCAATGTCAGATTCGCCACTTCAAGCCCGGCCTGATTTACGGCTGCATAAAGTCCATCCACTACATCCTCCGGCAGAAACGTTACAATGATGTCTTCGCCGATACGGTCCGCTTTGTGGGATTCAATGTTTGAAAACGGTTCATCATTTAAGAAGTATTTGACCACGGAATATCCAACACAGTAGAACTTGTAGTTGGTATCATTCATTTCCTGTAAAATTTTCTGCGCTTTCTCAATTCCAAGCAGATCCAGTGTATGAATGTCTTCCCCGGTAACTACGCTCTCCTCCGGATAATCGTAACTGATACTCGTTGTAACTGTCTTAAGCACACGGCCTGCGGCAGCGATACATACCTCCGTCAGCGTTTTTCCGATCTGTTTTTCCAGCTGTTCTTTTACTTTTCTTATCGTCCCTGATACACGCCCGATATCGTGGATCTGTCCATCTAACATTGCTCTCGTATCATGCTGCATGATATACTGAGCAGTAACGATAAACTGATCTTCGGTACGGTAACCTACCGTTCCTACCACATTTCTCGTTCCAATATCAAGTCCGAACACCAATGGCTGTTCCATGTCTTTTCCGTCGCTCATCTGCAGTATCTCCTACTCATTTTCCATATTTGTGATTGCCAAATCAATCTGCCTTATGGCATCTTCCACCGTTCCATTATTATCGATCACCACTTTACAGTGTTTCCGGTAAACCGCTTCCTGTAACTGACTGTCAAAAATCTGCTGTACTTTCTCCGGGGAATATCCGCGCGATCTCATAAGGCGTTCTTTTCTTATATCCTCTCTGGTATAAATATACCAAAGTTCGTCACAAATTTCATCATAATGTTCTTCAATCAGCAATGCTGCCTCTAAAACCAGGATTTTCAGCACTCCATTTTCCCGCTCTGTATCCGCAACAGTTCTGATATATTTTTTGACTGCCGGATGTACGATTCCGTTTAATGCATCCCGTTTTTTTTCATCTGAAAAGATGACTGTTGCTAACTTTTTCCGGTCAAACGAACCATCTTCATTCCAGATATCCTCATCCGAAAACATGTCTTTTAATTTCTGATAACATTCTGTCCCGGGCAGCATCAGCTCATGCGCGATTTCATCCGCCAACATGACTTTTACACCATCTTTTGTTTCAAGATAATGAAGTATTTCTGATTTTCCCGCACCGACGCCGCCGGTAATTCCGATAAATTTCATCCGTTCCATGCTCCCCGCATCCATTTTTCTCTCGTACCATCCGGACATATGCAGTCCAACGCATCATCCCTCATAAATGATGACAGATCTTTATTTTGCCTCATACCAGTTTTTGCCGACATGTGCATCAATTTCAAGTGTGACCGCAAGATCTGCCGCTCCATGCATCTCTTCCTCGAGAATCTTTCGAACCGCATCCTCTTCTTTGATCGCCGTCTCCACTAAAAGCTCATCATGCACGGTTAAGATCAGGCGTGACTTTAGATTTTCTTTTAACAGTCTGTCATGCACGCGTATCATTGCGATCTTGATGATATCTGCCGCAGTTCCCTGAATCGGGGAGTTCATGGCAACGCGCTCTCCAAAGGAACGCTGCATAAAATTGCTGCTTGAAAGTTCCGGTACCGGACGTCTTCTTCCAAACATGGTCGTCACATAACCTTTTTCTTTCGCCTCTGCCACGAGTCCGTCTAAAAATGTCTTGATCTTCGGGTAAGTCTCAAAATAACGCTCAATATACTCTGCAGCCTCTTTTTTGCTGATGCTTAGATCCTGGCTCAGCCCAAATGAACTGATTCCATATACGATTCCGAAATTGACTGCCTTGGCATTGCGTCGCTGCAGGTCTGTCACTTCATCAAATGGAATGTGAAATACCTGGGACGCTGTGATCCTGTGGATATCCTGTGCCTCCCGGTATGCTTCAATAAGCTTTTCATCCCCGGACATATGTGCTAAGACACGAAGTTCAATCTGGGAATAATCAGCGTCCATAAACTCAAATCCCTCTTTTGGAACAAATGCCTTGCGGATCAGTCTTCCAAGTTCAATACGCATCGGAATATTCTGCAAATTCGGTTCCGTGCTGCTCAATCTTCCGGTAGCTGTGATCGTCTGATTAAAACTGGTGTGGATCCTGCCATCTTTAGCGATATAGTTTACCAATCCGTCCGCATAAGTGGACTTTAACTTGGTAAGCTGACGATACTCTAAAATATCAGAAACGATCGGATATTCCGGTGCAAGGCGGTCTAACACATCCGCCGCCGTGGAATAACCGGTCTTTGTTTTCTTTCCATACGGCATGGACAATTTTTCAAATAAGATCACTCCGAGCTGTTTTGGAGAATTGATATTAAACTCTTCTCCCGCTTCCTCATAGATCTGCTTTTCCAGTTCAGCGATACGCACTGCAAGTTTGTCCCCATACTCCGTGAGCGCCTCCCTGCACGCAATGATACCCTCATTTTCCATATCGGCAAGAGTAAATACGAGCGGCATCTCGATTTCCGTAAACAGATGATCCATGCCCTCTTCCTTTAAGTCTGTCTCCAGCGTCTTTTTCGATGCCTGTGCCACATATGCCATATAGCATACATAATTTAAAAATGCTTCCGGTGCATCTTTCATTGCCTGCTCTATGGTCAGTTTTCCAAGAAGATCTGCCTTTGACGGTATCATCTGTCCCATATAGTCTTTTGCAATATCCTCATATGGATACTCATTTTTCAGCGGATTCAGAAGATATGCTGCAAGCACACCGTCAAAAAGATCCGACAGGCCAATATTGCCGTTTACCTGTCGCTCCAGTAAGCCAAGCGCCGCAAGCTGCGGTTTTAAATCCAGTGTCGCATAGGACGCAGCCTCACTTGCGGTAAACATGGAAAGAATCTGCTTTGCTGGAAGATTTTCCCCTGCTTTTATGAAAAAGGTTTCTTCCTCTCCAGTTGAAATGGCAGCTCCAAGGCAGCACTCCACTGCATCATTTTCTGCACTTTCTACGATGCCGGACGGTTCACTGTCTGCCCCCGGCATATCTCCCGCCGCAAACAGATTCATCTGCCCGTCCTCTTCCTCGTGGCTGTCTTTCTTTTTGCTTCCGGGAACAATATAAAAACCACAGTTTCTGCCACGAAGCTTCGCAAATACTTTCTCTGCCTCCTTACGGTCTTCCACAAGTTTAAAATGTTCTGCCGCCTGATTTTTTGGAGTTTCCACCGCAAAACGATTCAAAAGATTTTTAAACTCTAACCGTTTGCAGAGCAGGTATGCCTCCTCCGTGTACAGGCTGGAAATACCATTAAGTTTTGCACCGGAAAGATCATAATCAATGTCCGCATGGATCTCGATCGTCGCAAGCGTCTTACTCATCTGTGCCAGGTCATAATACTCTTTTAAATTTTTGCTTGCACGGGGTGGCTTTAATTCGTCCACATGTGCATAGGCATTTTCAACACTTCCATACTGTGCAATGATTGCTGTTGCCGTCTTTTCACCAATTCCAGGCACCCCCGGAATATTGTCTGCCGTATCGCCCATCAGCGCCTTGACATCGATAAACTCGATTGGCGTCACCTGATATTTTTCCTTTACCTCAGCGGCATTGTAATCCTCGATCTCCGTGCCTGTGCGCTTTGTTTTCGGGATACGGATCTTAATATGATCCGTTGCAAGCTGTAAGAGGTCACGGTCACCGGATACCACTGAAACTGTCAGCCCTTTTTGTTCACTCTGTTTTGCAATGGTTCCAAGCAGATCATCCGCCTCATAACCACCTTTTTCGATCGTGGTAACTCCCATCGCTTTTAACATCTCTTTCATGAGCGGAACCTGTTCCCGCAGTTCCTGTGCCATCGGTTTTCTCGTGCCTTTGTATTCTGCGAACATTTTGTGGCGGAAAGTCGGTTCTGACACATCAAATGCAACCGTAAGATAATCCGGCTGCTCTTCCTCTAAAATCTTGAACATAATGTTTAAAAAACCATAGACCGCATTCGTGTGTAATCCTTCCGAATTTGTCAAATCCGGGATTCCGAAAAATGCCCTGTTCAAAATACTGTGCCCATCAATCAATACCAGCTTTTCGCCCATTATTCTCTCCATTCTTTGTCTGTTAGATTGCTCTTGTGTAGCGTTTCAGCCACTCATTTTCTTCCGCCGTCATATACGGAGAAATGGTATCATATACCATCTTATGATAATCATTTAACATTTTCTTCTCACGCGCACTTAATAGATCCGGGTCAATCGCATCGAGATCGATCGGTGCATAGGTGATATTCTCAAATTCCATGAACTGTCCATATTCGTTTTTTTCTGCCTTACGGCATACCAGTTCATTTTCGGTACGGATTCCGTATTTACCCTCTAAGTATACACCCGGTTCATCTGTCGTAATCATGCCCTCTTCTAAGACACCATTGTCATGACGCTCCGGCACCACTCTCCAACGGAAACCATTCGGTCCCTCATGTACATTTAACACATAACCAACGCCGTGTCCGGTGCCGCATTTATAGTCAATGCCCATCTCCCAGAGTGGACCGCGGGATAAAATATCCAGGTTCAAACCGGTACATCCATATAAAAACTTCGCATGCGCAAGGTTCATATTCGAACGGCAGACGGTCGTAAAGTGCAGACGCATCTCATCTGTGATCGGGCCAAGTGCCATGGTTCTTGTGATGTCTGTGGTTCCCTCAAAGTAATGTCCGCCGGAATCCACAAGTAAAAATCCCTCCGGTTTTAACTCAGCGTCTGACTCCGGTGTTGCAGCATAATGCATCATCGCCGCATTGGCTCCGTAAGCACAGATCGTGTTGAAACTTAACTCAATAAAGTTATCCTGCTCTCTTCTTCTCGCCTCAAGATAGTCAGAAGCAGAGATCTCCGTCATCGGGATCTTTCCGATATTGGTCTTGAGCCAGTACATAAATTTGGTAAAGGCAACACCGTCTTTTACATGTGCAGCTCTGGTGTTGTCTACCTCCGTCTTATTTTTTACAGCTTTCATAAGTTCCGTCGGGTTTGGTTTGTCCACAACTTTGATTGCTTTATCAAGACTGTTCACGATACGGTAGTTGACCGTCCCGCGGTTCATCAGCACGACTGCGTCTGCCGGAATCTCCGGTACATAATCGTAGATCGCATCATACGGCTTTGTCGTGATATGGTTTTCCTCCAGGTAAGCACGGATCTTATCATCCACTACTTCCTCCTGTAAAAACCAGATACACTCTGTCTCGTTCAGCACAAGATAGGATAATACGACCGGCACATAATCAATATCGTTGCCGCGGATATTTAAAAGCCATGCGATATCGTAAAGAGATGTCAGAATATGAACATCTGCACCGTTCTCCTTCATAGCTTTCCTAAGATCTGCGATCTTATCCGCAGTACTCTTTCCGGAATATTTTTCCTCCAAAATAAATAAAGGCTGTTTGGACAATGCCGGACGATCCTCCCAGATCAGATCGATCAGGTCTTCTGTCACATGCATGGACACATTTTTTTCTGCTGCAATCTTTTCCAGTCTGCCGCCCCAGGTACCGTTTACAACACGTCCGTCAAATCCGAGACATCCGCCCTCTTTTAATCGATCCTTTACAAATTCATCGACTGTCGGCACGCCCTCTTCGCCCATGCGGTAGAGTGTGACTGTGCTGTCTTTCAGCTGATTCTCTGCCTGTACAAAATAGCGTCCGTCCGTCCAGAGCCCTGCCTCATCCAAAGTGATAACGGCAGTTCCCGCAGAACCGGTAAATCCGGTAATAAACTTTCTCGCCTTAAAATGATCTCCTACATATTCTGATTCGTGAAAATCAGCAGTCGGCACAACGTATACCGTGATGCCTCTCTTTTCCATCTCCGCACGCAGTGCCTTTAATCTTTCCTGTATCATTCTTTTATTTCCTCTTTCTTATATATTTCTAATATCACACCCGTTTGTCAGGCATCCGTATACTCAAAGAACTTCGTATCGATCTCCGGGTAAGAACGTTTCAATGAGATCGGTCTTCCGGAACGGTTCAAAAAGCAATGGGAACTCTTTCCGGTCGTGCGGAGTTCTCCGGTCTCCTTGTCCGTCATCCGGTATTCCACATCCATCTTGATACCATTATAGCGTGTGATCTTCGTCTCGATCACGACCGTATCATCAAAATGTACCATACTGTGATACTCGCAGGATACAGAGAGCACCGGACTGATAATCTCCATCTCCTCCATCTGTTTATAGCTGAGTCCGATCTGATCCATCAGATCCATCCTCGCTTCTTCCATCCATTTGATATAATTTGAATGATGGATGATTCCCATCTGGTCCGTCTCATAATATTTTGCATGATGCTCATATGGGCGGATTTTGATTTCATCGGCATTTTCATTATAAATTTCTATCTCTTTGTCTGACATATAAATCACTACCTTTCTCAAACTCCTCCAACGTATAGTATCTCACAGAAACGTTTTAATTTCAATGGTGCCTTTTTATCCATGCGATCAGTATCACGATCAGAATACAGGCAAGGGAAACCCCGGCTCCCACCATAAATCCCGGTGTCCGGTAGCGCAGCTCGACCGTATGTGTTCCTTCGGTAAGATATGTGCTGATAAACGCCTCACCAAACACTTCCGGATCCGTCTGTTCTCCATCAACATATAATTTCCATCCGGCATCATCTGCCACCGCAAAAATCAGTCGTCCTTCTTTTTTCACATCAATGGTTCCAGTGATTTTCGTATCGGAAAAGGAAGTCATCTCCATCGTCTGCTCATTTAACGTCTGATAAGCCGTATCTGCAGCATCGAGATTCAGGGCATATGCCGTAATATTCACTCTTTCTTCATTACTGTTTTTAATCCTCACTTGTGTGCCTGCCGTACAGTATCCAAGATCAAGTGTATAGCCATGCGAAACTTTTGTGAAAGACTTTGTCCTGCCGTCACTGATCTCTTCCGTCATGCTGTCCACAGTCGTCGATTCATAGGTTGCAAAAATGTATGCATCCTCCTGCACGTCAATCGTTGATTCCCCGACCACAGATTCGGACGGGATCTCCGTCAGCATCGGCTCATCTGCACCAAGAAGCTCTGCAAGTCTGTTCTGTGCCTCAATTTCATCTAAATCAGAATAATCCCACGCATCAATCACATCCTCATCCATCATAAAACCAAGTGGGAGCACATATTTATTTTCGTAAAGATACGTATTCCCGCTCTCTGCCACAAGGGTGCGGATCGGGTTTGCTTCCATTGCGTTATCAGCGATCACATAGCGCAGGGACATCATTGCTGATAACAGCGGTGTTGCCCCGTTTACACAGTAGAAATTCTTGCCGCCTTCCATTCCGACTGCCTGGTAAAAATGACTGACATCCAGATTCATCAGCGATGAAAATTGCGTTGCGGAACGATATCCATACAGCGCCGCATCATTTTTCGTTTTGCGCTCTAATTCTTCCGTGCGGTAAAATAATATGCCCTTATCCTGTGCCTGATTTTCCGCCTCTGCAAGCACTGCATGATAGTCATCCATGGATTTCACATAGGCAGTCCTGCTCGTCGTATCAAATCCGGTCACATTGTAGTTAAAAAATAATTCTAAAAGCATCGCTGCGCAGCCAAACGAGAGCATGATTTTTTTCAGTTCTTCCCTGGTCGCCTTTTTGATCTTTCCAATCTTTTTTACCACATCTTCCCGGATACATTCCTCCGCATAAAAATAGATCAGCAGCACCACAATATAGCTGCCCAGAAATACATAAGTTGCCGTTGCCGCGCTCTCTCCTAAGATCGTCCCATCGGAAAAATGACAGGAAACTGCCATCAGACCAACCGATGCCACTCCCGCTGCGATCACATCTAAAAATCTCGTTCCTTTGAAATGCAAAAATGCCTCGTAGGATACCGCAAGCATCAGAAATGCATATAAAAAGGTCTGTCTGCCCGGCAGGGAATCCGGGAAGTGCATGCCATGCCAGATGAAATCAAGTATATTATTCGAAAAACTGATGACAAAAAATGCTGCCAGAAGTCCGCGTGAAAGCTTCTTTTTCCAGGAGATCTCACGGTTGAAAAGATACAGTACAAACAAAAGAAGCACAAATACGCCACAGTAAATATTCGGCCAGTGGTCTTTGCCCGTATAAGGTTCTGTCATCACCGAGTGTCTCCCCAGCTCTGCAATGATGTTAAAATACCATTCCATTGTATCCGGAAATGAAATATTCTGTGAGCCGCTCGCTCCAAGGGTGATCGCCTCAGGAATGATCAGTATCGCTCCCGTCCCGCCCGCCAGAAGGGAATAAATTGCGAAACGGATCCACGCACCGATCCCGGTCTCTTTATTTTCCAGCCATGTGATCACAAACCAGATCACCTGAAAAATGCAGACCATGATCGCAATGTAATAATTACTGATAATGCATAAAGACAGTGAAATATAATAAAGCAGTACTTTTTTCTCTTTGATCAGCTGTTCGAGTCCAAGAACGACAAGTGGTGCCAGCATCATGCAGTCTAACCACATGATATCCCATGCATAGGCTGCTGAGAATCCGCACAACGCATAGGCTGTTGCAAAAATGCTGATTGCAGCATGATTTTTTTCAAAATGTTCCTTTAAATAATATCCGAAAAACAGTCCCGCCAATGAAATTTTTAAAATCACAAGCAAGGTCATAAATTCGATCACATGATTCTGCGGACAGAGTAGCAGCAGCCAGTTTAAGGGACTTGCCAGATAATAGGCGTACAGTGAAATAAAATCTGCTCCAAGTCCGATATTCCAGGAGTAAAACATGCTGCCGCCATGTTTAATCTTATCCATCAGCTCCGTGAAAAACGGGCAATACTGATGATACATATCGATATGTAAAATACACTGCTCTCCAAACGGATAGACGTCATGAAGAATGCAGATCACAGTCAGAATAAAAAACGGCAGAAAGAACGACGCAATAAGCGGCATTCTTTCTTTCCACAACTGATTTTGGAGTTTCTTTTCTCTTTTCAAAACAAAACCTCTCTTTTTATCATTTCCTAATTAACAGTTCCATGATCAAACAGTTCATAATACTGCAATTTCCGGTAAATATCCATCTCATCTTTTTCATCCGAGGCGCGGACTTCACTGCCATCCGCTTTTACTGTACGCACCGCGGAAATAACCGGGTATTCTGATTTTAAATGTAACAGATACGAACGATATTCATCCAATGGAACACCGGCGCGCTCTAAGACTTCCGCTGCCAGATAGTTCACGCTCGTGTCTGCACCCGTTTCCTCTCCAATATCATAGTTTGCCCACACCACATAAGGAACCTGATAACGCAGTTTCTGCTGTTCCTCTGTCAAGTGATTCCAGGACATCCCGTTCTTTGCAAGAACCGTAGATGCAACGGCATCACTCGGCTGATGATCTCCGAAAAAAACGATCACTGTTTTTTCATCTGCCTCTTCAAAATAGGAAATCAGATGTTCTAACGCGGAATCGGAAAGTTTTACCAGGGATAAATACTGCTGCAGTGAAAAATTTGTAGAATCTTTCACCGAGATATCCGGTGTAAAATTGCCGTACTGATCCTGATATCCACCGTGATTTTGCATGGTCACATTAAACACAAACAGCGGCGCATCCTTTTCCTTATTTTCATAAAATTCAATAATCTTATCCACGCAGCTCTCATCGCTGATATACTGTCTGACATACTGCGGATTCACATAATCATCTTTAAACACGCTCTCATTAAATCCCAGCATCGGATAGACCGTATCGCGTTCCCATCCGCCGGCATTGTAAGGATGTGTCGCAATGGTCTGATATCCTAAAGTCTTCAGATAATCCGGAAGTGCCTTCAAATCTCCATTGATGTACTGCTGATACGGGATGCTCCCCTGCGGGAGGAATGCCATTGTATTGCCGGTCAGAAATTCAAACTCTGTATTCGCGGTATTTCCACCGCAGACAGATACGTTTAACATTCCCGTAACCGTATTTTTCTCCCCCTGCTCTAAGCTGTGGATAAACGGCATGTAATCCTCGTTGGTTTCAAAATCACCTAACACGGACAGATCCGAAAATGACTCATTCATCATTACAATGATATTCGGAAGATCTTCCTCCTTTTGTGTATCGTCTTCTTCTGCCTCAGAGCCTGATTTCTCCGACATTGCACCGTCCTCCCCGTAGGAATCAAGCACCGCCTGTGCCTCAGCGGCGCTGTAATGCTCCGGTTTGTCGATCGACATATAGGCAAGATTCATGACAAATGTGACTGCCATACCATCCACATCCGTCATGTAGACCGGCGTGAACAGTTTATTGTAAAGTCTGTGGCTGTTCTGAAAGTTCTCCTGCTGCAGTGTTCCCGCAAACAATGAAAGAACCACAGCCACCAGCGCTGCCGGAATCAGCCGTTTCCAGAATACCAAACGTGTCACTTTTACTTTTATAAAACGAAATAATACGATTGCTGCAAAAAATACCAGTGTCACAACGACCATGCGCGTATCCGGCATAAAATCATAATTATCTGCAACGCTCACAGCCGTTTTCCAGGAAAAAATATCCCACGGCACAATCGGATTCGTCCGGAAACGCACCACATAACTGTTCGCAATTCCATAAATCATTGCTGCAATGTATACGATCCGGTGCGCAGCCTTTAATTTTCCCGTCAGCACAAACAGGAAAACTGTTACCAGTTCAAACAGCACGATATTAAAAAACTGTGCCCACGGACGTACCACTGCAAATGGATTGTGCGAATAACACTCCATCAGATAAAAACAAACTGCCGGCGGTAAAATGACAAGCAGTAATGTAACAATCCCACTCCCTGTCTTTTTTAAGATATCTGTTTTCCTGTCCGTCTGTTTTGCCCTGTCCGCCTTTCTCTGATTTCTCTGCTCCTTTAATTTTTCAAAAAAACCTTTCGGTTTTGTATTTTTTCTTTTTCTGCTCGCATTCATATCAAACCTCACTTCAAAGGGAGAATCTACTTTCCCCGGATCTTTAGCCGAATGATATTTTAGCACATTACTCATACAAATAACATCCGTTCGTAAAAAATTCATAAATTCCTAAATATTACTGCGTATTTTCCCTGAATCTAAATTTGTATGTCTGGATTTTTGCATGTTATGTCGAATCCGGCAGTTATTTTGACGCTTTATGTTAATAAAGTAACAATGTTTCTCCACAGACGTCTTTATTGTCTTGACATTTCAGGGAATATTTTTTAACATAAAACATATATGATGTATCGATTTGAATGGTGTAAAAAGGAAGATGAATATGAATAGCGAAGCTGAAATCACCCGTCTGGCAAAAGAAAATGAAACATTCCAAAAAATCATCGAGACACAGCAACATACGATCAATCTTCTCATTGATCATTTTATTTCCGGTCAGAAAGAAAAAGAGCCAGAAAAGAATTAAGTTATCACTTAAACTTTTCTGGCATAAAAAAGAGCTGCTGACGGGAATCGGACCCGTGACCTCCGCACTACCAATGCGACGCTCTACCGACTGAGCCACAGCAGCATCATGTTTTCTCAACACTTGTATTACTATACAATAGGATCGTCCGATTGTCAAGCATAAAATCCAAGAAATTTTTGTAATTTTTCAAAATATTTATACTTATTCAACATTTCCGGCGGTTCGAAATAACTTTAACCACCTGACAACACCCCCGGATGCGTACAAAATACGCATCCAGGGGTGCTGTTCTTCGGGTCTTCTGGCTACCTGGTGTTCCGCCACCACATCCGTTATGTTCTTCCCGTTTTCGCTTCAACCAGCCTCTCCTTCTTTACATCCGATTCATAATCTTGATGTGTGACTTAAAAAGAGAATAATATTTCATTCCCTTGTCCTTGCCATAATGTCCCTGCAATGCTGCTCTTAATGAATTAAGGTTCTTTCTCTTTGTATTTGCTTTATACAAAAACGAAGAAAAATCTTCCGGACAGTCCATTTTCGGATCACTGTAAGCAAATACCGTCTGACAGTAAACATCAAACTTCTCTTCCTCACTGATCGCAGTCTGATTTACACGACAGATTGCATACGCAGAACTGTTTTTTGCCTCCTGATAAAGTTCTTTTCCAATATCTTCACCAAAGAACAATACCAGCGCATTATGAAAATCTGCAAGCCGATCCTTACTGATGCAGGTAAGCAGACTGCGAATGACATCGTCCTGTTCCTGTGAGATCTCTGTCTTTTCAACTGCTTCCTTACGCGGATCTGTAAATGGCAGTTTCTGATCCGCATTTACAGTTTCATCCGGCCTCATGATTTCATCCGGTATCTCCATCTGGATTTCTCCCGGTTCTGACTGTTCATCTGTTCCTGCAGTTTTTTCCGTCTGTGCTGTTTCTTTTATTTTTGCTGTTTCCACCTGCTCTAGAGTTTCCTCCGGTTCTGCCATTTTATCCGGTTTTCCGGCTTCACCCGGTTCTGCTGTCTCATCCGGTTTTCCGGCTTTTCCCTGCTCCAACACTCCGGTCAGTTCTGCAGTCTCCATCATTTCTGAGGCTTCATTCAGTTTTGAGACTTCATTTAACTCTGAAACTCCATTCAGCTTTTCGGCCTCACCCGGCTCTTCGCTTTTATCCGTTTCTGTCATCTCATTCATCTTTGCTGTCACAATCTCAGCTTCATCTGCCAGACTTCCAGCCACGTCCCCGGCGTTCTTCTCCTCCGCTTCAAAGAAAATTTCTCTTTCTCCATTCGTCTTTGCTTTTTGCTGCAGTCTGCGGTTTAATTCCTTTCCGCTCAAACGCTGCACCGGCATGTTACGCTGTTTCCAGTAGCGTACGGCTGCATCAAATCCGGTATCATTTGAAACGATCACATAGCTGTTTGCCTGATTCTCACACAACAAGTATCCAAGCTGTGTAACAAGCTGGAAATCCAGTGCATTGCTTCCCTCAAAACATTTTATAAACTCTGCTTCTTTCTCCGTCTCCTTCAGTAACCTCACATTTTCGTAATTCATATGCGGACTTTTCTGCGTATAAAATACGATCACTTCCTCATCGGGCTGTGATGCTACCAGTAACGGCACCCATATATCGCCTACATTCTCACTGTCAACCAAATATATTCTTTTCATCTGATCACCGGCTGATTGAAACAGTTTTATTATAACATAAGACGGAATGAAGCCTCCACTCTTTTTTACAAAATATCAATATATTCTCCTGCAAGCGCTTTGTTCATACTGCGCACTGCACAGAATTTTCCACACATGGAACAGGTGTCCTCATGCTCCGGTTTTCTACTGTTCCAGATTGCTTTTGCGGTTTCCGGATCAATCGCACATTCCCACTGCGCATCCCAGTCTAAGACGCGTCTTGCGTCTGCCATCTTATCATCGATCTCTCTCGCACCACGGACTCCTTTTGCGATGTCTGCAGCGTGTGCCGCGATCTTTGATGCAATGATTCCCTGTTTTACATCCTCCACATTTGGAAGTGCCAAGTGTTCTGCCGGTGTGACATAGCATAAAAATGCTGCTCCGTTTTGTGCTGCAATCGCCCCGCCGATTGCGGATGTGATATGGTCATATCCCGGTGCGATATCAGTGACAAGTGGTCCTAACACATAAAATGGTGCTCCCATGCAGATGCTTTGCTGGATCTTCATATTTGCTGCGATCTGATCCATCGGCATATGTCCCGGTCCTTCTACCATGACCTGTACATCTTTCTCCCATGCGCGTTTTGTCAGCTCTCCAAGTCTTACTAACTCTTCGATCTGACAGACATCGGATGCATCTGCGAGACATCCCGGACGGCAGGCATCTCCAAGTGAAATGGTAACATCATGCTCACGGCAGATTTCAAGGATCTCATCATAATATTCATAAAACGGATTTTCCTCCCCCGTCATGCACATCCATGCAAATACAAGGGAACCGCCGCGGGAAACAATGTTCATTTTACGTTTATGTTTCCGGATCTGCTCGATTGTCTTTCTTGTAATTCCGCAGTGCAGTGTCACAAAATCCACACCATCTTCCGCATGCAGACGCACCACATCAATAAAATCTTTTGCGGTCAGTGTCGCAAGATCTCTCTGGTAATGGATCACAGAATCATAGATCGGCACGGTACCGATCATTGCCGGACATTCTGCAGTCAGTTTTCTGCGGAACGGAATCGTATTGCCGTGGGAAGATAAATCCATGATGGCATGTGCACCCATGTTGACAGCCGCCATCACTTTCTCCATCTCCACATCATAATCCTTGCAGTCTCTCGATACACCGAGATTGACATTGATCTTCGTGCGTAACATTGATCCTACACCTTCCGGATCAATGCAGGTGTGATGCTTGTTGGCGCAGATTGCTACTTTTCCCTCTGCTACAAGCGGCATCAGCTCTTCTACGGTCATGCGCTCTTTTTTCGCTACAATTTCTAATTCTTTGGTCACGATGCCTCTGCGTGCGGCATCCATCTGTGTGGTATACTGTTCCATACGTTTTTCTCCTTTTTCGCATGGGGGACTGCTTGAACCACTGTCTGGCAAACGAATTCTCCACGTCAAAAAATCTCCTGCCGCAAGCGCGACAGGAGATAGCATCTTCCCAATACGCTCCCTACGACAGTATTAACTGACAGGTTCAAAGAGTCAGGCTTTAACCTTCTCAACCGCAATCCCTCCGGGCATTCTCCCGGACATGCAGTCCCTCTGCGTTGTTTTCTATTAAGTTTTATCGACTTGTTCAGTCTAGCCTAATCTGTGACGGTTGTCAATATTTGTACAACAAAAAAGACAGCCACTGCTGTCTTTTTTAGGAGAAGGTATTTTTACTATGGGGTAT